>TARA_R110002126_G_scaffold20441_8_pt1 | contig 10865 bp, 5 predicted proteins | sample TARA_R110002126 | Tara Oceans TARA_R110002126 (sample SAMEA4397536) | marine metagenome | biome: Polar Biome; feature: [DCM] deep chlorophyll maximum layer (ENVO:01000326); material: water (ENVO:00002006), including particulate matter (ENVO:01000060) such as... | depth 30 m
GCGGTGGTGGCGGTTCTGGTCTAGGCTGATCCCATGTTCGACAAGATCCTGATCGCCAACCGGGGGGAGATCGCCTGCCGGATCATCCGTACCTGCGACTTCGTCGGGGTGACGACCGTTGCCGTGTATTCGTCCGCCGACCGCAATGCGCTGCATGTGGCGATGGCGGACGAGGCGGTGAGGATCGGGGCGGCGCCGTCGTCGGAAAGCTATCTCAATATGAACGCGGTGATCGCGGCGGCGAAATCGACCGGTGCGCAGGCGATTCACCCCGGATACGGTTTCCTGTCGGAAAACGCGGATTTTGCCGATGCCTGCAGCGATGCCGGTATCGTGTTTATCGGCCCGCCGGCAGCCGCGATCCGTGCCATGGGCGCCAAGGACGAGGCGAAGCGGATCATGGCGGCGGCGGGGGTGCCGGTGCTGCCGGGCGGCACGAATACCGACCAGTCGGACGCGGCGCTGGGCGCGGCGGCGGCGGATGCGGGGTATCCCGTAATGGTGAAGCCTGCTTCAGGCGGCGGCGGGCGCGGCATGCGGATCGTGCGTGCGCCGCAGGACCTGCCCGACGTCCTGGCCTCGGCGCGGCGCGAGGCGGCGGCTTCCTTTGCCGACGATACGCTCCTGGTCGAGAAATACCTGGAAAACCCGCGGCATATCGAGGTCCAGATTTTCGGCGACAGCCACGGCAACGCGGTGCACCTGTTCGAGCGCGACTGTTCGGCCCAGCGCCGCCACCAGAAGGTGATCGAGGAAGCGCCGGCACCGGGACTGACGGATGAAACCCGCGCCCGGCTGTATGCCGCCTCCGTCGCGGCGGCGAAGGCGGTGTCCTATAGCGGTGCCGGCACGGTCGAATTTCTGCTCGGCCCGGATGGTCCCGATGATGTCTGGTTCATGGAGATGAACACGCGCCTACAGGTCGAGCACCCGGTCACCGAGGCGATAACCGGTATCGACCTGGTCGACTGGCAGCTCCGCATCGCGGCGGGCGAGACATTGCCGCTGCGCCAGGATGAAATCGCCTGCACCGGTCACGCGATCGAGGCACGGCTCTATGCGGAAGATCCGGCGCAGGACTTTGCGCCCGGGTTCGGCGGTCTGGCGTATCTCCGCCTGCCGGAAGAAAGCGATGTTCTCCGTATCGATACGGGCGTGGAGGAAGGCGACGAAGTCACCGTGCATTACGATCCCATGATCGCGAAGATCGTCGCGCGTGGCGACGACCGGACGGACGCCGTTGCCACGATGTCGGCGGCATTGTCCGAAATCCGGGTCGCCGGTCCGGCCACGAACGAGGCGTTTCTGAAGGCTGTCATCGATCATTCCGACTTCCGCGCCGGCGGTTTCGATACCGGATTTATCGCCCGCCGTCTTGACGTGCTGACAGGGGGATCGCCGGCGGACAGGGAACGCATCATGGCGCTGGCGGCGCTTGCGGAACTGACGCGGCGCATTGTCGGGGACGACGCATCGCCCTGGGCGGACGAACAGGGGTGGCGGCTCGGCGGTGCTGCCGGTCGGCGGATCGCGTTCCGCGATGACGGCGGGGACGGGCGGACCGTTTTCGAGCTGCACTCGGGGTTTTTGGCCCGTGACGGCGCGCCGGTTTCGATTGCCGGCCGGTGGCACGACGAATATCGGTTTGACGCCGAGACGGATGACGGGCGGATGTCTGCGACCGTAATCCGCCATGGCGGTGAAGTTTCGGTCTTTGCCGATGGCGCGAAATATCGGATGCACGTGGACGATCCGCTGGCGTCGCGCGGCGCGGGCGCGGCGGATACCGGGTCGCTGTTTGCGCGGATGCCGGGGGTGGTGGTCGCCGTTCATGTCGAACATGGCGCCGACGTGACCGCGGGGACACCGCTTCTGGCGGTCGAAGCGATGAAAGTGGAGCACACCATTCGCGCGCCGGCGGACGGCAGGGTGATCGCGGTTAATTTTCGTGTCGGAGAGCGCGTTTCGGAAGGCGCGGAGCTGGTGACGTTCGAAGCCGCCGTTCCGGGTTAGCCGGTCCGGCCGAGGTATCAGCCGGTCTCGTGGATCCGCGGCCGTTTGAGAACGACCACGACGCGGAACGCGTAGCGGCGTATCGGGCGCCATTTCAGGATCGCGCGGTCGAGCGCGCGCAGGCCGGCGGCAAACGGCGTGCAGAGCATCGCCAGTGCCGGGTGAACCCGTGTCAGGGCATTTTCGACCAGGATCATCGGAACCGTCAGGAGATCGAATACATGAACGTCGACCTGGGCGAAATGGGCCCGTAGGCGGTCGAGATGATTGCAGGTCAGAATGTCGTCGGTCTGGAATTGCGTTGTCCCCCGCGTGACGAGACGGCGCTTGCGCCCGATGCGTGCGATCGGGTGGTGGCCCAGTCTGTCGAGGATGACCGCAGTACCGCCCGGCTTTACGACGCGGGACAGTTCGGCAATCGCGCGGTCGAAATCGACGAAGGACATCACGCCGGCACTGACGGCGAAGTCGAAGCGGTTGTCGTCGAACGACAGGTTTTCGGCGTTGCCTTCCTGCAGGTCCACGCGATCCGAGACGTTCTGTTCCCGGGCAAGCGTTCGCGCCCGGGCGAGGCTTGTCCGCGAGATGTCGATGCCGGTGACCCGGGCGCCAAGCCGTGCGAGCCGGGTACTGATGTCGCCGTGGCCGCAGCCGAGGTCGAGCGCCTGGGCGTTCTCGAGGGGGTGGTCGTTCAGCCAGGCGTCAAACCACGAAACGGAGGCCCCGCGTGCCGCGGTCCGATGCGAATTATTCTTTGGTGTTCCGGTATTTCCGCCCGGATAACGGGTCGCCACGCCGTCGAACATGGCCGCATGTGCCGCGATCGAGGCGGCGGTATCCGGCTCCCGGAAAAGCGCCGGGGCCGGTGACGAAGGAGGGACGTTGCGCGACATTCACGATCCTGCAGGAAATCCGAATGCCAAGAGAACCCCGGAACTGGTTAAGATTGATTTAAACCCTGTTGTCAGGGCCCGGCGGCAGCAAAGCCGTAAACCGAATATTAACCTTATCGTTTCGTTAATAGGGGACGTCAGGGGTATACTTTTCCGTATGGCAGGCATGTAGGCCGGGCGAAGCGGATTGCCGGAAGCAGGGACGAATATGAGGCCGACTGGGGAGGTGTCGCGTGTGACTGGCGCGGGGGTAAGCGGAATATTGATCGGGGTTTCGGAAAAATTTCCTGAGAGAATTTCAGCGAAATGGCGGGCGGGCGCAATTGCGGCGGCCGTGATGTTCGCCGGCGGCCCGGTGCGGGCCCAGGCAGTGGCGGCGGATGCGCCGCAACTGCCCGGCATCGGACAATCCCCGGACATCGTATGGATCGTCATCTCTGCCATACTTGCGGTGGCCGCGATTGGGGCTTTCGCCTGGGGTATTGCCGGGCGGCGGCGTTCCCGCGTGCTCGGCGGAATATTCGAAACCATGCCGGGGCCGAGGCTGGTGGTCGGGCGGGACGGCAAACCGGTCGCCGTGACGGCAAGCTGGACGGCGCTTCTGGGCGCGGCCGAAACCTCGCTCGATGTTCTCGGCGCGCTTGCGGCCAAGGACGGCGTAGACGGGCAGGAGCGGTTCGACCGTCTGCGCGCGGCGGCGCGCAACCGGCAGGAAGCCCATGCCGAATTCCGGCTCGACCTGCCGGACATGGAATATATCGAAATCTCGGTCATGATCCGGGATCGACAGCCGGGTTCCGTCTTCTGGCGGCTCGAAGACGTTTCCGAACGGTATCTGCTTGAACGGGTTATCCGCACAGAGCAGGAAAAACTGATCGAGTTTGTCGAAAACGCCCCGATCGGTTTTTATTCCGTCGATCGCGAAGGCCGGTTCCAATACGTGAACGCCACATTCGCGGGCTGGTTCGGAAAAACCGAAAACGACCTGACGAACGGCGACGTGCGGCTCCGCGACCTGTTGCCGCGCAGCCTGATCGATGCCTGCTCGGCGCATTCGCCGCTCGCGGACCAGGACGGCGATGCCGTGGGCGAGACGCAGTTCGTCGGCCATAACGGCGACCCGTTCGATGCCTATATCACCCAGACCGTCGTCGTGGACGATTCCAACGGCGACCTGCGTACCCGGACACTGGTCCGCCACCTGTCGGGCGAACGGAATTTCGCCGATGCTATCCGGATATCACAGGAACGGTTTCAACGGTTTTTCTTCGATGCCCCCGTCGGTATCGCGCTGCTCGATGGGGAAGCCCGCGTCACCGAATGCAATCAGGCATTCGGAAACACCAACGGGCTTGGCGCGGACCAGTCTGTGGGCCGCGTGTTTGCCGATTTTATCCATGACGAAGACCGCGATACATTCGAACGCTGGGTTTCGGATGCCTACGAGGCCGCCGAACCCCCGACGCCGATCGAGGTGCGCCTGGGCCATAGCGACGCCGTGACGGTGTCGCTGTATGCGGCGCGCGCCGACAGAACCGGGGATGCCGCCGAACCCGCCGGCCCCGGCAATTCGGCGAGCGGCCTGATTGTCCATGTTTTCGATCTTTCGGAACAGAAGCGCATCGAGGCGCAGTTCTTCCAGTCCCAGAAAATGGAACTCGTCGGCCAGCTTGCAGGCGGTATCGCGCATGATTTCAACAATCTGCTGACCGCGATGATCGGGTTCTGCGACCTGCTGCTGCTGCGCCACACGCCGCGCGACCAGTCCTTCGCCGATATTCAGCAGATCAAGCAGAACGCCAACCGCGCCGCGAACCTGGTGCGTCAGCTGCTGGCGTTTTCGCGCCAGCAGACCCTGCAGCCGAAGGTGCTGGACATGACCGACGTCCTGAGCGAGACGTCGTATCTGCTGCGCCGCCTGATCGGCGCCGACATCGAGCTGAAATTCTACCACGGGCGCGATCTGTGGCTGATGAAGGCGGATCAGGGGCAGTTCGAGCAGGTCGTCATCAATCTCGCCGTCAATGCACGTGACGCGATGAATGGCGGCGGCACGCTGACGATCCGTACCAGCAACGTTTATGCGGGCGATCCGCGCCTGCGCGACTACAAGGGCATTCCGGACGACGATTACGTGCTGCTGGAAATGCAGGACAGCGGCACAGGTATCGAACACGGGGTCATCGACAAGATTTTCGAACCGTTCTTCACGACCAAGGAAGTCGGGGCGGGGACCGGCCTCGGCCTGTCGACCGTGTACGGTATCGTAAAGCAGACCGGCGGCTATGTGTTTGTCGACAACGTCGGCGGCACCGACGGTGCCGACGACAATGACGGCGGCGCGAAGTTTTCGGTCTACCTGCCGCGATACCGCGAAGAAGAAGACGCCGATGCAGCGGTCGAGGTCGTCGAAGAGGCGGAGGCTCCGCGGGATCTCACCGGCGCGGGCACGGTTATGCTGGTCGAAGACGAGGACGCCGTCCGCCTGTTCGGCGCGCGCGCGCTGCGCAACAAGGGTTACTCCGTTGTCGAGGCCAAGGACGGCGAGGATGCGCTCGAAGTGCTGAACGGCGTGGTCGACGGCATGGCGACCACCGTGGACGGGGAAAAGATCGACCTGCTGATCACCGACGTCGTGATGCCCGGTGTCGACGGTCCGGCGCTCGTGCGCGAAGTGCGACGGCGCTATCCCGCTCTGAAGGTGATTTTCATTTCCGGCTATACGGAAGACACCTTCCGCGACAAGCTCGGCGCCGGCGAAGAGGTCGAATTCCTGTCCAAGCCGTTCACCCTCCAGCAGCTTGCCGGCAAGGTGAAGGAAGTCATGGACGGCGGGGGCGAGGCGGGCTGAGAGGCCAAGCGCCGCCGACGCCGTTCAGCCCGCTTTTGCGAAGGCCCGGATCTCGTCTTCCGTCGGGAAAGACCCGGTTTCCAGCTTCGAAAACAGCACGGCGCCGTCCCGGGTAATCTCGAACGATCCGGTGCGGCCGGGGGTAATGGCGACGTCGACGCCCAGGGGCGCAAGCAGATCCCTCGCACGGAGGGCGCGCGGTTCGTAGTTTCACCGCTGGCAGTATTCGATGTCGATTTTCATGGCCGGACTCCGGTTGCAGGCGCATTACAGAATTGGGAGCCGTGCGGTCGAAGTCAATATCGGACCGCGACCAGCGGGATGGCGCTGACGAGCCCGGCGGGTGCAGGCGCACGTATAATCGGGTATAGTGACGGTCCAGGTCGCGCCGCGCCGGGGCGGCCGTATTGAAGGATGCGAAGGGATGGCGGAGACAGAAAACCCGAACCCCGAAACCGGCGGGGTATTCGTTCCGGACCCTGCACGGGCCGATGCAGCGACCGGGAAGACATTCGAACTCGGCCTGATCATGGCCGGTGCGATTTCCGCGGGCGCGTATACGGCCGGCGTGGTGGATTTCCTGATCGAGGCGATGGATGCCTGGGAAGCCGCAAAGGCGGCGCCCGGCTTCGACGGGCCGATGCACGATGTCCGGCTCAAGGTCATGACGGGGGCGTCTGCCGGCGCCATGACCTCGGCGATTGCCGCGGTTTCCCTGTACGGCGAAATCGATCCGGTCCGCGACGTGGACAACCCGCCGCCGCCCGAACGCAACAGGCTCTACGATTCCTGGGTCAAGCGCGTCGATATTGCGAACATGCTTGGCACGGAGGATATCGAGCGCGACGGGCGGCTGGTATCGGTGCTCGATGCGTCGTCTCTCGATGGCATTGCGAACGGATCCCTTACCGTGCCGCGCCGCGCAGTGCCGCGCAAATGGGTTTCCGACCCGCTGGCGGTGTTCCTGGCGGTATCCAACCTGCGCGGTGTGCCCTACGGGTTCACGCTGCACGGCGGCGACGGCGCTTCCGTCTACGGCATGACGGCGCACAAGGACCATATGGGCTTTTCGGTCAGCCCGAGCCGGGCGGAAATTGCCGCAACACGTCTGCTCGATCCCGCCGAGGCGCCCGGCGCCGACTGGCCGGTGCTGGCCGAGGCGGCGCTCGCCAGCGGCGCGTTTCCCGTCGGGCTACGGTCGCGCGCCCTGTCGCGGCCCTGGGTCGATTACGCCGACCGGGTGCGGTCGCGGCATCCCCTGTTCGCCGACGATCCGGACGAGGAAAGCTACGGTTTCCTGTGCGTCGATGGCGGGATGATCGACAACGAGCCGCTGGAGCTCGCCCGCAACTACCTCGCCGGGGGCGGCCGCAACCCGCGTGCGGGCGAAGCGGCAAACCGCGCCGTTATCATGATCGACCCGTTCCCGAACAAGGTCTCGCTTGCCGACGACAACAGCGCGAAGGACGGGGTTCTGGATATCGTCGGCGCGATTTTCGGCGCGCTGATGAACCAGGCCCGTTTCAAGCCGGAGGAGCTCGCCCTCGCCGAAAGCGACGAAAATTACAGCCGCTTCATGATCTCGCCGACGCGGTTCGACGCGGATAAAAAACGCATAGAGCCTGCCATGGCCTCGGCGACGCTGGGCGGGTTCGGCGGTTTCCTGAGCGAGCAGTTCCGCCGCCACGATTTCCAGCTCGGCCGCCGCAACTGTCAGCGTTTCCTGGCGCGGCACCTGACCCTGCCGGAAACCAACCCCGTCTTCGACGGCTGGCAGGGCGACGGCACGCGCGACGACTGGTACATCCGCGACAATGACGGCGTTTTCGACCGCGTGTCGGATACAGACGACACCAGGCTGCTGCCCATCATTCCGCTGATGGACGCCGTGGCGAACCCGGTCCCGCAGTATACGCCGCCGCAGGCGGCGACCGTCGATATGGATGCACTGGAAGAGCAGATCGCCGCCCGGACAAAAGCGGTCGGCGCGGTGCTGATCGACCGCGATCTGAGGGACATCCTCGGCTACAGCGCCTTCCGCTGGACGGCCCGGCGGCTGTTCAACTGGCGGGTCGCCCCGAAGGTCGCGGAACGGGCGCGCGACTATATCGTCAGGGAGCTCGACGTCCTGCGCTGACGGCATGCGGGGCCGCGTGCGGCGAATCGGCCCTGTGCTATGCTTTGTCCGTCAGCTTCCCGGTCCGGTCACCGGAAACGGGAACAAACCCGGAATTTACCCGTAAAAACAACGCGTTTTCAATTTGTTGAATTCGTTCTTGCAAACGAGAACAAAAGCGGTACATTTAGTCACGCTCATCTGATCGGAGCGACGATTGCGCCGACACAAACCGTATGGAATAAGGAGCAGGGCATTATGGCCGATACCAACCTCAGAGTGGTCGACCGGGATATCATGGACAGATCCGCAAACGACAAATCGAAGGCGCTCGAAGCCGCGCTGAGCCAGATCGAACGGGCGCACGGCAAGGGCTCGATCATGAAGCTGGGCGAAGGCGCGACGCCGGCCAATGCCGAAGCCGTCTCCACGGGCTCGATCGGGCTCGATATCGCGCTCGGGATCGGCGGCGTGCCGAAGGGCCGCATCGTCGAGATTTACGGCCCGGAAAGTTCCGGCAAGACGACCCTGGCGCTGCATATCGTGGCCGAAGCCCAGAAAAAGGGCGGCACCTGCGCCTTTATCGACGCGGAACACGCGCTTGATCCGATCTATGCCCGCAAGCTGCATGTCGATATAGAGGAACTGCTGATTTCGCAGCCCGATGCCGGCGAACAGGCGCTGGAAATTGCCGACACGCTGGTGCGCTCCGGCGCGATCGACGTGATCGTGATCGATTCCGTCGCGGCCCTGGTGCCGCGGGCGGAACTCGAAGGGGAAATGGGCGATACCCATGTCGGCCTGCAGGCGCGGCTGATGAGCCAGGCGCTGCGCAAGCTCACCGGCTCGATCAACCGGTCCCAGTGCCTGATTATCTTCATCAACCAGATCCGCATGAAAATCGGCGTGATGTTCGGCAGCCCGGAAACCACCAGCGGCGGCAACGCGCTCAAGTTTTATTCTTCCGTTCGGCTCGACATCCGCCGGATCGGCGCGATCAAGGACCGCGACGAGATCGTCGGCAATCAGACCCGGGTCAAGGTCGTGAAGAACAAGATGGCGCCGCCTTTCAAGATCGTCGAATTCGACATCATGTACGGCGAAGGCATTTCCAAGATGGGCGAACTGGTCGATCTCGGGGTCAAGGCGGGAATCGTGGAGAAATCCGGTTCCTGGTTCTCCTACGGCGATCAGCGGATCGGGCAGGGGCGCGAGAACGCCAAGAGCTTCCTGCTCGAAAACCCCGACCTGACGGCGCAGCTTGAAAAGCAGATTCTGGAACATTCCGGGGTTCTCGGCGAAGCCGCGCTGACCGATCCGGCCGGCAATGCGGATAACGCCGAAGAGCCGGCCGAATAGGCCGACGAACAGGCTAAAGTAGAGCGTCGGGGCGGTTGGCCTGCCCGGTTATTCGTCCCGCGCTCTTTCATACCGTCGAAACGGGTCCCGCAGCGGGACCCGTTTCGCGTTTTGCCGTCGTTGCCGGGGCGATATTTCCGCCGATATTTCCGGGGCGGCGCAATCTGGACAGATTCATCGCTGCCCGCTAAAAACGGTCGCCTTCTCAGGAGGATGGACTGTATCGCCGCGGTAATACGGCGCATACCTTTCCGAGCAGCATGCGAGCAGCATATACGGCGTGAACCTGCCCGACCGGGCAATGAAAGCGGATACATGAACGCGACCACCAGTGACATCCGGACGGCCTTCCTCGGCTATTTCGCGGCGAACGAGCATGAAATCGTGTCGTCGTCGCCGCTGGTGCCGCATAACGACCCGACCCTGCTGTTCACCAATGCGGGCATGGTCCAGTTCAAGAACGTCTTCACGGGTCTTGAAAAGCGCGATTACACCCGTGCGACGACGTCGCAGAAATGCGTGCGCGCCGGCGGCAAGCACAACGACCTGGAAAACGTCGGCTACACGGCGCGCCACCACACGTTTTTCGAAATGCTCGGCAATTTCTCGTTCGGCGATTATTTCAAGGACGTCGCGATCGAACTGGCGTGGAACCTGGTGACCCGGGAATACGGCCTGCCGGCGGAAAAACTCCTGGTGACCGTCTATTCCGAAGACGAACAGGCGGCGGAGCTGTGGAAGAAGATCGCCGGGCTGTCGGACGACCGCATCATCCGCATCCCGACAAGCGACAATTTCTGGTCGATGGGCGATACCGGGCCGTGCGGTCCGTGTTCGGAAATCTTTTTCGACCATGGCGACGATATCCCGGGCGGCCCGCCCGGCAGCCCGGACGAAGACGGCGACCGGTTTATCGAAATCTGGAACCTCGTCTTCATGCAGTACGAGCAGATCGATGCCGAGACACGGAACGACCTGCCGCGCCCGTCGATCGATACCGGCATGGGGCTGGAACGGGTCGCCGCCGTCCTGCAGGGCAAGCACAACAATTACGATATCGACCTGATGCGTCACCTGATCGAGGCGTCGGCCCAGGCATCCGGCGTCGATCCGGACGGCGACCACCAGGCATCGCACCGGGTGATCGCCGACCATCTGCGCGCATCCAGTTTTCTGATTGCCGACGGCGTGCTGCCGTCGAACGAGGGGCGTGGCTATGTCCTGCGCCGTATCATGCGCCGGGCCATGCGCCACGCCCATATCATGGGCTGCCAGGATCCGCTGATCTGGAAACTGGTGCCGTCGCTGGTTCATGAAATGGGCAAGGCGTTCCCCGAACTGGAACGCGCCGAGGCGCTGGTCACGGAAACGCTGAAACTGGAAGAAACCCGGTTCAAGGAAACCCTCGGGCGCGGCCTCCGCCTGCTCGAGGACGAAACCGCGAAACTGGGCGACGGCGAGGCGCTGGACGGCGAAGTCGCGTTCAAACTTTACGATACGTTCGGTTTCCCGCTCGACCTGACAGAAGACGTCCTGCGCGGGCAGGGCCGTCCCGTGGATACGGTCGGGTTCGAAGTGGCCATGGAACGCCAGCGCGCGGAAGCGCGCAAAAGCTGGACCGGATCGGGCTCGG
>TARA_R110002126_G_scaffold3100_1_pt1 | contig 10863 bp, 11 predicted proteins | sample TARA_R110002126 | Tara Oceans TARA_R110002126 (sample SAMEA4397536) | marine metagenome | biome: Polar Biome; feature: [DCM] deep chlorophyll maximum layer (ENVO:01000326); material: water (ENVO:00002006), including particulate matter (ENVO:01000060) such as... | depth 30 m
GAAAGAACCAGCGCCGTCAAACATTTGGTTCTGCCAACCAGTCTTAGTGCTGTAAGTGTTCTTAGAAACTAAACCAACCGTGTTTCCTTGGTTGGTAACAGTGTCTTCTTCAAGGTATCCAGCCTGTCCATTAGTGGCCGCATCAACACCGTTGAGCGTGCCCCAGTCTTCCCAGCCAACCTGACTTCCTTGGACAATCTGCTTGACGAACTCACGTTTGAGAGCGTTAGCAGTCATCTTCACTCGAGACTCAAGAATGCTAAGAATAGCCGAGTCGCCTTGGTTGATGAACTCTTCTTCAGAAGAGATTGCAACAGGACGAACGACATGAGCAAACTGATACACAGCGGGGACGAAAACGTCGCTCACTGAGAGGTTGATTCGCTCAAAACCAGTCTGAAGACGAGTGGTTGTTGAATGCTCACCCATTCCGAGAGGAACAACAATACGAGTGCCTCCGGCTTGAATAGGGTTGCCTGCGCCATGAACACGTTCTTGAGCGTCAAGAAACGCTACGCTTTCGTGGACATTATCGCGGAACTCCTTCATCAAGACATGCATAGTCGTTGAAAGAAGTTCGTTTCCGATTTGAAGGGTTGTAATTGCCATTTAGGCACTCCGTTTTAGCTGGGGATTGTTAGAGAGATGAGCGAATTTTCTTCGCAGCTTCGGGATTAGTCTGCAGCCATTGAGCAATGGCGTTTGCACCACGCTTCATAACATCTTTTGGAATGCCGTCCGCTCCAGGTCTGCCGCCTACGGTAGCTGTTCCTACTTTTCTAGCAGCATTAGCGCGTGCTGACTGCTCTCGCTGCGCCCTTGCTTGCTTTTGATAGAGGATGCGACGTGCTTTCACAAGCTGATAGGCATCCTGTGTCTTGATTGGATCCCCAACTTCTTTCCGAGTACGCACCATCCGTGCAACCTCGGTCTTGAAATCAGACTTCTTCATCTCAGGATGTTTTTCAATAAAATCAAGATACGCTGTTTCCTGCGCCTTTCCTTGGGCTGACGCCTGCATTGGCTCAAGGATGTTCCGAATCCCTGTGGCAATTCCCCGCTGAATCCGGGCGTCAATCCCCTCTTCAGTGAAAATGTCCGGCAGTTGGTCTTCAGTCTTGGAAAGGATCTCTTTAATCTTTGGATCTTCTGCTACCGCGGCGAACTCTGCTTGCCTGCGAGAGAATTCGCGCTCCATCGTTGCCAATCGCGATTCACGCGACTCGACAGTGGCCTGCATTTCCTGCATGGCTTTGGTGTGCTGTTGTTCTTTTAGTTTTTTATCTACACGGAAATTATGAAGGATTCTCCGTGCAGTAGACGGCAAGTCTTTGATGTGGCGCTCATCGATGTCTTTGTAGAAGCCGTCGTGTTTGAGTTCCTCAATCTGACCAAGCTCTGCATCAAGAGCGCTGAACACAGGTGCTGCTGCTTCATTGGGATATTCAGCCTCGGGCTGCGCCACAGGCTCATTAGAAACCTGAGGGGAAACATCCACAAGATCAGCCAAGCTCGCCGCGTCTTGCGCCACAGAACCTGCGCCCGGCATACCGCCTGCTTCAACGTTGACATCTTCCATATACATCTCTCCAAAATAAACAAACTATTGACGTGACTCTAACACTTAAGCTTCTTTGTAAGCAACAAACTACATTTCTGATGCAAGCATTGCATCATCGCCTTCCATACCACCAGGGGCAGGAGGCATCTCATCGGCAGGGGCACCTTCTTCACCGGGGCCGCCAATAGGACGCTGCATCATATCTGCGAGCTTCTTATCTTTTGCCATCCGTTTCAGTTGCCCAGCACCCTTTCGGAGCGAGGTGTCATCCACTAACTCTTCAGGATCAAATCCATATTTATCAAACATGCCGCCGTCATCAATCATCTTCAAGGCTTCGAGCAAGGCTACGACGGGAACAAAGATTGCTGGAGGGAGAGGCTGATTCCAGCGCTTCTCACCTTCCGGCGCTTCAAACTCCACTTCTGGGAGGTCTTCACCACCAAGAGCATCGATTGTTTTATTGAATTCATCAATAAGGCTTTTGATAGCCTGAAAGCTAAATGGGGACTTCGGCATCGGCGCGGCGGAAGCGATAGCTTCAGCACGAGCAGCCGCGTCGTCGGACATCATCTGGTCCATCTGCTCAACGTCACCAGAAGGCGGGGCTGCAGCCGGTGGGCCGCCCTGCTCTCCTGGGTATGGTAGTTCTTCTCCGGTTGCGGGGTCAATAGGCATTTCGTGCTCCTTAAATCAAGCCAAGGTCTTGTTGTATTCTAAAATCTTTGAAAGCTGGGTCGTTATCAAGTCTATCGCAATACTGACTATAGTCTTCGGTTTCTTTTTCAACCCGACTATCCCACTTTGAGTATTCATTTTCAATATCCCAGTCACCGTCAACTGGAGTGAGACCCCTATTCTTACAAATATCGCGCCTCTCTTGCTTACTATTAAGCATCACCCCAAGGCCGCGGTCATAGTATGGGAACGTCTCACTGAACCGATCAATTTTGCACGATGGCTGCCATGAAGCAGCGGCTCCGCACTCAACGCAATCACGTCCATCTTCCGGGGCAGGATCAACGTCCCGCTCTACAATCTCTGTCCACCGGATCTTACAATCCGAACAGAAGAACCGATGAGTAGTCAATCGTGGGCGCTTAAACTCTAACTGCTTCTTTTTGTTGTTCTCTTTTTTTACTTGAGGAGGGAAGCAAGGGTGTGAAACAGATGAACAAGAAGAACAATCTATGGTTTTCATCTTGTTATTCATAGAAGAAAAAACCTCAACAACCTCATCACATTCGGTGCATTTGTAATTATACAGGGGCATCGGCTCCTCCAAGCATCTGGGCTATAGCCTGTTGTTGCCGTTCTGGGGGCAGTTGCTCTAAATCCGAGAGCGCTTTTAACACAGACGGATCATCTTGGAACAGCGCCTTTAGGGCATCAAGCTGCTCAGGAGGGGGCATCTGCCTAACCTGCTGCAGAATCTGTTCCATGCTTTGCTGTGGGGCGCCAGGTGGTTCCTGAGGCGGGCCTTGAGGCGGCTCTTCCTGCATCTGTTCTTGCAAGATCTCTTCCTCTCCGCTCTTGGGCTTCTTTTCCTTAGAGTCTTCGTCGTCAGCAGCAGAAGTCTCAAGCTCGTCTGGATGAAGGTCCTTTGGAAGATCAAACCGTTCTGCCAATACCTGCATGTAGCTGCGGGCGAGTGTGGCCATCGGCCCACCCTTCTGCACAGCACCCCAAAGCTCTGTGTACGTTGGAAGAAGGTTGACTAAGTTCTGCTGCATGGCTGTGTCAGTAAGAGGAGTGCGACCACCCTCAACAAATGAAATCTCGAAGTCTGCATCGAGGTCTTCGATTGTCACCTCAATCATTTCATTTCGATCACGCAAGGTAAGGGTCTGAATCTCTACATCAATCTTTCCGTCGTCGCCTTCTTGTTTCCCGATTCCTGGGAAAGCATCTTCATCAACATAAGGAGCAGGCGTTCCTGCCTCTTCAGCGTAATGACTTTCCTCAAGCTGTCTTTCCTCTTCCACAGCATCCGAGTCTTGCTCTTCAGGAATCGCACCGACTTCCGCAACCTCAACATTCTGTTCTTCATAAGCACCCGCTGAATCGCCGCGGTCACGCATAGATGAAATGATAGATCGCAACACAAGACGAAGAATGCTTCCAAGCCACTCGTCTTTGATTGCAGCGTGCATGCCGAAGTCTGACTCTGTGTATTGCTGAACAGTCTGAACCTCAAACGCAGTGGCTTTAGTCACAATGCCTCGAGCCTGTGGCGAAGAACCAATGCCGCGCTCCAAGTCATTTTCTACAGTGGCCATGTATTTCGTAATATTCCCGCTCAACGGGGCGTTTGCGATAGGGCGAATCGCGTCATCCAGCGGCCCATCGTAATCACTGGAGATCTCAAGAACCAACCCGTCGTGACCTTCTGTAAGGTTAGTCAACTCGTCAGAGTTAAAAGTTCCCTTCCGAGTAACAAACTGGCGCGTATCCTTCCTGGTCGCCATCGCCATAAAGGATCGGTATGAGTTCAACTCCACAATCTGTGGCAGGATTCGCGCAGAATGCGAAATGCCGCGCAAGGGAAACTCTGGCTCGTGGTTGAAAATCAAAGGAACAATGTGCGGTAAAGGCTGGCCATCCGTAGAAGCAAATGGCATTGGCCCAACGAATACAGGCTCTTCGAAGTCCTTCCCTTGCCCTAAGATGTAGATTTCTAAGCGCCCCTGATAAACGATATCAGGATCCTCGCTGTCCTTGACAGTGTCCTTTAAGTTGCAGACCTCAAGAACCCGAACGAATGCACCATCATCACTCTTGGCTCCATTCTTGTGCTTCCCCTTCTGACCATCTGCAGTGTACCCGGTAGCAAGAAAGTCTGACCGAGACGTGCCCGCTAAAGACTCGAGGCCATATTCTTCTTCAACCTCATGCTTTGGCCGGAAGTAAACATGGGCACGGAAGCGCTCATCCTCAGCATCGCCAACATCTGAATCAAGAACCGTTTCCCACCAAGGGATAACTCTAAGCCATACACGATCTAATGGATTGCCGTGGCCAGGATAGAACCCAACCTTTGCTGCACAGCCTGGATACAGGAGTGCCTGACGTAGCCCCGACATCACCCGGTGGTGGATCTTACTCGAGGATAGCCACCTGTTGGCAGCAATCTCCGCCTTTACTGGATCGCCTACGCCCTCGGGGTCTGGCCCAATTACAGAACGGTTTGCCCGCGGGTACAACGCGCCAAGGTAAGAAGTCAGCACGCCCCAAAGGCGGTTTACCTCAACATTGACATCAGTCAGCTTGCTGTTGTCGTTAGCGACCTTGGAGCCCTGAACGTGTTGCCAATAGTTAGTGGTGTAGCAAGCCTTAGATAAAGCAAACCGGCCCCTGCCTTCTTTCATGCGGCTGTCATGAGACTTGAGATGTTCCCGAATCATACTTGGGGACAATGACATTGAACTCTGTTCTTGTTCGTTTTCCATGATTTACCGATTTTGATTTTGAATAGCAGAAAAAGGATTTCGGTGAGCTTTGTATCGCCTCTTGGGCAAGAACTCATCGGGAAGTTTTGCTGTAGGTAACGTTCTCCTGTTCCACTCAGCCAACATCAGGGCGTCTGCATGGTCGTCATGATACCCATCTTGCCCCTCAATCTTGCCAGATTGCTCACGGATATGCATCAACTCCTGAACAGTAGGCTCGTCGTTAAGCGTTAGAGCATCACCGTTCACAACTTGCCTGAGGTGCGCGTAGCCTTGTTCTTTACTTCCGCGAGTTGTTGTCCAGTAGTCATGGTTTCTCGTTCTCTTCTTTCCTGGGACTGGTTTCTCTCGCCACAAAGGCAACCCCCATTTGTGGAACTCACGAATAATAACTGGTCCAGCGCCACCAGGGTTGGATTCAATCAACGCCCTGGCTTTGTTGTAATGATTTGCTAACTCAGCAGACTTGGTTGCAAACAACATCTCTCCACCCCTGTTCGTTGAGTATGTAGCAACAAGCCTGCCATCCTCTGAGAGCACTTGGGACACAGCGTAATCGCCTCCATTGCACCAAGAAGGGTCGATACCTATCGCATAAGTCATGCCTGGGTATGGTCGCTCATAAATCCTCAACTCGCCTGTGGCTGGCTTCAGGCTGGCGAGAACCTCGTTTAGGTAGTCAGCGTCAAACCATGAGCCATCAAAGACTGAAAAACCATCCTCAAGGGTTAGTGGGTACTCTCGACGGAACTGATTGAGACCAATCCCGTTAACCCCGTGAATCTTGTCGTGTCGCCAGTACAACTGCGGCAATGTCAGGCCATGCAGTTGAGCAAGGTCGTATTCGTCTTGACCAGGGTCCCAGCCTCTCGGCGGTTGTTTCTGGTAAGACCTATGATCCGACCATTTGAAAAAGGTGAACCGAGTACTTTTGTCACCTGCCCGAACTGCCTCTTGGGCAGCAAGAACCTTTTGGTGAAAAAGATTTCCAGGCCCGTTCGCCGTAGAAAGAATGATCGTTTTCCTATGCGGACCATCATGCATCGTCGATGTAATAGATGCCCACATCTCTGTAGCGTTTGGCCAATATGCCAACTCATCGGCGTGGAGGCGCTGATAAGTCCACGCACGACCACCACTCTTACCACCGGCAGTCATGCACCGGAACCCAGCATGAGTGTCGTTAAAGATAAGCTCTTTACGAGAAGACCTCAGCGTTTCCCTGTGCAAAGCACCCGGCAAAGTCCTATGAAAATATTGAAGCTTATCAAAAATAGCATCAGTAGCATCGTAAGTATGCGCAACTACTAGGGTTCTTACCGGGTCTCGTGCCCAGTAAGAATAGTCAAAGTTGTATGCGGCGGCCACAGTGGTATCACCAATCTGCCGCGGCTTGTAATGAACGATGGTTTGCGCGTCAGACATGAAGTCCGTCAGCGCATTTTTCTGCTCCTCGAACGGCGTGTCGAATCGACGGTCGATCCCTTTCTCGTCAACTAACCGAAGCCGGGAGATAAACTCTCTCGGATCTCCCGCTACGTTTCGGAGTTTCTCTTCAAAATCCACAGATACTACGCCTCAGCAGAAGGCAGCCGCCAGTTGTTTCCAGAAGTGTCGCCACCAAGGTATTCACGCAATTCTCTAAGCTCTTCAGAACTCTGAGCTTGCTCGGTCTTTTGGAACCGAACCTTGGCATATCGATCATACGCCCAGGATTCTCCATCCTGCATGCCCTTGTGTACCCCCTCCCACCATACACTGTCCAACAGGCAAAGCTCCTGCTCTGAGACAGGCTCAACCTCAGGAAAATCCTCGAAAAACCAGCCAATAAACTTGCTGTTCTTACACCACCTCTTGAACTCCGATGGCGCGACTCCGTGATCTTTAAGCTCAACTGACTCACTCTTTCCAGACGCACGATACCAGTCTTTCTTAAAAACCTGACCCGAATCAGCCAACCGTCTCGCTAAACGACGAAAAGCCTTTTGCCTGTCAGTTGACTTATATTCAAGCGAATCAGGATTGATCCACTGAACCAATTCCCCAGGATTTTTGTTTGAACCATCGTTATTTTTAGGCATTGAATGTCTCCACTTGCTATTATACTAAGCATGGAAAATGATAAGAACAAGTCCGAAGAAGAACGGCCCTGGATTCATGAAAGTGAAATTGTAAAACGAATCCGAAAACTTGGGTTGCAAGATAACTTCATTAAAGCTGAAAACAAAACCGAAAGGCTTGTCGCCATAACAGAGGTTTTTTCTAAGCATTACAGTCACTTACGGGTTTCTGATAAGTAGTTATTAAGATTAGGGTCTTGGCTTGTATCTACGATCTTCCAGAGAAGATCTCAATCGGTCCATCTCTTCTTGGAGGCGCTCCAATTCTTTTCCCATTTCAAAAGTCGAGCTTGGCATTTCAGGCCTTTCGCCAGTAGATTTGCTTCTGAGCTTCTCAATCTCTAAACGACGCTCAAACTTAGAAAGAAGTTTTGCTCTCTCTGATTCATTCGACAGCATCCTTTCTCTCAAACTGTCCGAGTAGGATCTGCTCGACGGCGGGGCGGCGCCCATAGACTCCGGCGGTTGGCCAGGAAGAGACTCGCCAGGCACAGGAAGACGCTCGGAAGCAGATTCAGTAAAAACGTTTCTTGGTGGAGGACTAATCCGGCCAGCAGCTAAATCAACAAAGCTAATGTTTGGAAGGCTTTCTGCCGGAGGAAACTCGTTTGGAGGCATGCCGCGATTTGTTGGCATAGTCCCTTTATAGCTAACACTCGGGAGAGTCTCGGCAGGAGGGAACGGATCGCGACCCATTCGTGCGGCCTCCTCCTTAATCTCCTGTTCGGACGTGCCGCGAGGGACGTAACGCTGAACACGCTCATCGTAGAATGAGCCGTTCATGTTTCCTGAAAGCAGGGCATCGTCACTATTTTCTTCATTAGCCATTTATAATTCTCCATTTTCAATTTCAGAAAGTTCTCTAAAGAGACGGCTTGCGTCATTTTCTAACACACTTAGCGCGTCCATATACGATGCGGGCACAAAGCGATCAACCGTGTAGCGATCTCCATCTTCAGTCTCAACCACCAAGCCACCGTCTTTGGTTTCGCTGACAACCTCCGCGCCTTCTCCATGCGAAGCTCGGACCCCGTGAGCCCAGTTGCGCTTTTCGTCAGTCCATTTCATACCGCTGCGCCCGCCACCATCTGCAATCTCATCAACACGGGCAGCGCCGTCGTTATCAAAAACAGCTTCTTCCTCGTAGTCGTACTGTTCTTCAGGAGTGACGAATGTGTCAGACATACCTGCAGCCCTAGCAGCCCTAGCAGCCATAGCAGCCTTAACAGCCCCAGCCACAGCCCCAGCCCCAGAACCCCCAGGCATCCCAGTAAGAGCCATGCCCATTTCTTCAGCCAGCACCATGGCCTCGCGTTTTGCACGAGCTTCGCCAAATCCACGACCACCAGACGTAGGACCTGTACCAAAAATCACAGGTTCGCCGCGACGACCAAGAAACTCAACCTCAACACCGCCCCTTCGTCCAGGTCGGATCTCGCTAACCAAATACCCCTCGTAGCCAGGTAGTGGATCACCAACCTCGAGAGAATGAGTCTCGCCCTTTGAATCTTCAAATATTGCACCAGCATCAAAGACAGAACCATCGTCATCCTGTAAAAGCATGCCGCCCTTGAACTTCAATTGCCTGCGCATATCGCGCTCGGTGCTGTCCATTAGCCCTGAGGACAACTCCTGGTCTACATCGAAGAACTCATCGGCTTGCTTCTCCAGTCCTTCTCCGCTGACAGGCGTCCCGTCTGCTGGAGCTAAAGCCGATTCACCAGGTCTGAGATATCTATCTGCCATTATTTAGTCCCCCGAAGGGTTAGAAGGATTGCTCGGAATGTTGCGCACTCGTTCACGCTCTTCTTCACGCTCTCGTTCACGATCTAAGTCGTCTTGAGGACCAAAGTCGTGTAGTTTACCAATAACAGAACCAACAGAGGATAGAAGACTACCAAGCTGTCTTGCGACGGCTAACGATGGTGGTGGGCTTACTCCGGCTTTAGCATAGAACTCAGGAGTTTCTGGAACAACAGCGCTAATCCCCCTGCCCACCACATTAATCAGATCCCCAGTCTCGCCACCAAAGCGGCCAATTGATTCCATGGTGCCCTCAATAGGGCCATGCTTACTTATGTCGATTCCGAAAAGAGCAGCCTCCCGAACCTTAAAGACCGTGGCTGCAACCTTTAAGCCGCCTTTTAAAAGACCGCGCACAGTACCCATCGGGGTTTTTGTGGCCTGGTCCACGTTCACGGCTTCAAGGATTTGTGGCTTGAGTGTTAATTGACCATCTTCAACGTGCCCAACGATATAGTCAGCGGAAAGCCTTCCAGTCCAAGGCTGGCGGTTTGCCGTCATTTTATACCCTTGCTGGGAGGGATTAGGCTTGGAACCCTTGGGACCCACCTGGATATGAGGACGGTCACCACTTCTTCCTGGGGATCGGGTTTCACGAGCTTCTGCAACCGTTTCATAGAGCGGGTGGTTTGGAGTAATCCTCTCGCCCACGTCATCTATATGACTAACGTCACTTGGAAGTTCTATAATATAGGTCCGAGTCGAGGGACTCTGTCTCTCCATGTAAGTAGCGGGATTCGATGTTGCTCCCCTGGTTGTACCGCCAGGGCCTTTTCCCCTGGATTGCCCTTCTGTCCCAAGAGGCCCAAGAAGGAAAGGTCTTATGTTGGTGCTGTCGCCGTAATGCCGGTAAAAGAGTCCGTTCTTGTCGATGCTCTGTGTGATCGAAGAGGCCCGTTCTGGGGACCCCGTCCTCACTGTGTGGAAATAATAGGACTGCCCCTCCCTCACCATTCCAGGGATCTCTTTCTCTAATTTACTCCGGTCTATTCGACGTAAAGCATTCTTAAATGGATTTTTAGTAGGTTCCTGTTTCCTGTAAGTCTGTTCTACCGACCCACCTACCTGCTCCGCGATTCTCCGCCGGGTTACGGCAATGTCTTCTGGAACATCAGAAACCCTCGGCTTTCTCAGGCTTTCAGTGAGTTCTTGATCTATTGAACGTGAAGGAACATTGGAAGAAAAAAGTTGCCCTTGTAATTGGCGCTCTTTCAAAACCTCGTTTGGGATCTGAAAGTTGGAGGAGACTCCTCCTGGGGTGGTCTGTGCCCCCTTCGTCCACTTAACAACCTCCTCTGGGCTAAGTTTTATTGCATGGACAGATCCTGTGTCCTTTGCATAATGACGCGCTACCTCTGGAGTGTCCGAGAAAAACTGACCACCCGCTGTTCGCTTCCTCTCCCAAAGCTGTTGCCCTTCGGCTTTCATTTGGGGGGTCTGTTCTGGGTGAGCGAGGAGTTCCTGGAAACGAACATCGTCTGCCGCAGAAAAAGGTTCACCGATATTCAAAGAACGAGACGGAACACCACGGTAAACAAAGAGATCACCAGAGTCAGCAGCTTGAGTCTTTGGAAATTTAAGTAAGGCCGATTCGTCAAGACGCCCTTCCGTCCATAAACCCAGTGCTTTTCTAAACTTTTCTCCGGCGTCGTCTGCCATTACACACCGTCCGGCTTCTTACTTTGTGTAGATAAATCCCGACCAAGATTATCACGCCGGGTATCCAAGACATTGCTGCGTGCTTTACCAATCGCCTCTTCGAACAAGTCTTCGACATCTAAGCCCCTTTCCTGAGAAGAACTACGGTTCTCAATAATGTAAGCAGCCGCTGCCATTGCCTTGCGATGATTCAGTTTACGTTTCATACCATCTGCCCAATCTCTGCGGTTGAACCTATACGACCATCTTTCTCATCAGGAAAGTAAATAAA
>TARA_R110002126_G_scaffold134056_4_pt1 | contig 10862 bp, 14 predicted proteins | sample TARA_R110002126 | Tara Oceans TARA_R110002126 (sample SAMEA4397536) | marine metagenome | biome: Polar Biome; feature: [DCM] deep chlorophyll maximum layer (ENVO:01000326); material: water (ENVO:00002006), including particulate matter (ENVO:01000060) such as... | depth 30 m
ACCCCTATACCCTTCTTTTTAAGACTTTCCAGCTCATCCCCAATATAACCAAAATCAACATAGCCAATGTTGTCGACTAACTGGCTAATTTCTAGCTTGGTACTTCTTATCCCTCTTCTTGCGTCCGACAATGCCGCAATCATTTCAGCGGCTGCTGCGGCTGCTGATATCTTCCCAAGATCTGCAAACTTCTTGGATAGCTCTAAAGTCCCTTTTTCGGTTTCCAATAGCTGGACGTCTAATCTTTCAAGGGCGCCCTTTAGTTCCGTTACGCCGCCTTCGGCCCCACTTAAAGAAGCTACTAGCGTCCCGCCAATCATAGCCCCCAAAGCTATGAATGCGCCTAAAACAGCACCGCCAGGACCGAAGACCGATGCCAATTGCGGACCCTGCTGGCCCAAGATAATAAACGCATTGGTCCCCATTTGGGCTTGGACTGCGATATCTTGAAGCTGATAGGATATTTGCTGCGTAGAACCCCGCATTGCGCGGAAGCCGCCCCGTAACTCTTTGGCCGCTCTTGCTCCCTTAGTTGTCTGGCCTGCTGTTTTTTCAGCCTGATTTCCAAGGCCTTTTAGACCCTCTTCGGCCTTCTTAACACCTTCGGACTCTACTGATACAACTAAGGATGCTATGTCAGCCATTTTTGTGCGCCTCTTGGAACGATAATTGGTCTAGTTCTCGAATTAGATCAACCTCGAAAGCTGTTAAATCGCCATAAATATCCATGTACGATTTTATTTGATTGTAGCTGATGGCTCCTTCGCTTGCATTTTTTAATGACACAAACAGGCCCCACAAAAAGCCAAGCTGCTCCCTCAACTCTGGCCTTGATTCCAGTTCTTTGGGCGGCTTACCAATGGACTTTTCAATCTGCTTCAGGTTTTCTAACCGGCTAACCTTTGATCCTTTGTCGTACCCAGAAGCCCAAAACTGCCACTTGGCATAACCGGATATTTCTTTGGTCAGCCCTTCGTAAAATTTACCCTGTCAGCTATGAACCGATCCACTTGTGACGCAACGCCTGGAGCGTTTTCATACAAACTCTTGGCGGCATCAAAACTGAAATCAACCGCTTCCTTTCCGCTTTTCAACCCGCGCCATCCAATGGTAATCGATGCCAGTAGATCAATCTCGCCGCCTTCTTCGTCTTTGAGCAGCTTGCGGTGATACTTCCTGACCGATTCCCGGTACGATTTAGAATCAACCCCTTTTACCTTAATGTAAAAATCAGTTGGCTCGTCATCAATGGGGCTTTTGATTTGTATCTCGGCCCCATCCTCATGCGCTTCTAGCGTGTATAGTTTATTTAAATCCACTAGGCTCTCCCTCTAGTTGTTGATTAAGCGGCGTTATCTTTAGTGATCTGCAATTGAGTTAAAGTGACAGGATCATACAGAGCTATGAAATCCAGCGTTACCGTGATAGCGCCAGCGCCGCCAACTTCAGGATTACCGCTGTTAAACTTAACAACTGGCATGCTGAAAGTGTATTTATTTAGCGCAGAATCAATCAGTTCAAAAGCAACCGCAACAGCGGTTTCGTTAATGAAGTAATTGATTAAAGTCTGATTCTCAAAATAAGCTGTAACCGATCCAGTAACCGTTGACTTGGCCAGTGGCGGCTGCAATGAAGTCGCGTCACCAACAACATACTGGGCTTCCATGCCATTATCGATGTTCAATTCCAAGGCGGTAACGACTGCAATTGCTGTCCCGCCAACAGTAATCGAACCTGTGAAGCTATCAAAAGGATTGGTTGTTGTTGCTAATGGATATGATGAGCTAGCTATAGCTGCTTGAGTCAAGGTAAAGTCCTTGCCAATGACCCCAAACGATCCTGTAATCATTGAATTAGGCGCAACGGACAAACTCATTGAGTTAAAAGAGCAGCCAGTTGCACGCAAAAATTGCGTAATGTCTGATTGCTTTCGTTCAATGGTAAATGTTCTAGCAGTAGTACCAACTTTTATCACTTCTGGGTCGCCATCACTTGTCCATAATCCGCACATAACCGCTTCAATTAAATCATCAAAGGAAGTGTAAGAAAGCTCAAAATTAATATCTCCAGCAACGCTTTTGTTGCCGTGACGATAATGGGCGATCTGTCGGTCTTCTCGCAATTCCTCAGATTCAATTGAGTCTTTGGAAAGTCCCAGCGTCGTTCCAGTGTGGCGAATAGCCTTTAATACAGGACTCGAAGGGGTCGTTCCGTAAGTTACTTCAGCAGTGTAAGTTAAATCATGCCGAGCGCCTGTTGCAATAGTCATAATATTTTACCTTGGGGCTACATGAGCCGAATAGTTAATTGAAACGGATATGACAAATCTGTCTCCGTCAATGATTCCCGCGCTTCGGGAAGTATCGCCTAACCGAACAACTACGCCATTATACGTCAAGCTAGTGCCTCGCTTAAAGTGATCTGCTACAGCATCCGCGTTAAATTCTGCGCCCCTCCTCCCCTTTCCAGCCTCCGTATACACGTCAACTTGGTATATGCCAATATGCTCATCCAAGCCCGCACTGCCTAGACCAGCCTGCTCAGTTGAAGCTGGCAAGATGCTGGGCCTGAAGTAATTTCCTCCAATGATCGGCGTGTAAACAGTATTCTCCCAAGCAATTGGGTAACTGGTTATTCCGTTCATGTGGCCGTCAAGAGCTGAACTAATGTCTAAAAAGTCACTGCTCATTTTGGCAAATTCCTAATGGCTTTGTTCATTGCAGATTGAACTCGCCTCATACTAACCCTAACCATGCCTTTCGGGGCTTTCAAGCGCGACCATCCTAAAAATTCAATCCTATAGGCGTATGGCAAGTTGTTTGACAAGAACAAGGAGCCGTCTCCTGCAAAAGTATTAATAATCGAGATCATTTTAGATTTTGTCTCACCGCCGGTTTTGTCAGTCGTTTCGGTCTTGCTTGTTATCGGAGATCCTATCGATGCTTGCCAGTTGCCCCGTAGCCTGCCAGTGTCTACCGGAGTTTCTGTAATTATAGTGCTAAACAAGTCAACAGAAGTGGCGACAATGACATCGCTCACGTTGCGATTAGTCTTCTCTGCAAACTTTTTAACGTCTAAGCTGAAGTTCATACATTATATCCGTACCTTCTGGCGACAAAGCCCTGACGTTCATAACCCTGTAATGCTCCGCATCAAAAAGGCAATCATCATCCGTTTCTGGGGTTCCAACGTCGCCAGAAAAGTATAATCTGGCATCGTCCCGCCTTACTAGTTCGCCGTCTATTTCTGACGATGAATAATTTAGCCTTACACCCTGACCCGCTAAAGTTGTGGTTGTGCCGCCTGAAAAGCTACCAAGCGATGGATCAAATGTTGCTCCGCCAAGCCTGGTAATGGTGGTGTCTTCGCCAAACTTGGTCAGCAATCTTGTGGCCGTTGTCGTTAGTTGGGCGTAATTATAACTCACGCCCTAGACACCAAGCTAAAAGGTTTGATTATCTTCCTTAGCGCAGCCGTAACCGCTGGCGTTTGGGCCTTCATGCTTGCGTTGTTCTTGTAGGTTACCGTTATTTCGCCAATCTTCTCTTGCGTCGTCTGTCGATCTTTGACCGATAAGGCAAAATTGCCAGCAGCAACGGTAACGGTTACTTCATAAACTGAATCTTTCAGTTCTTTTGGTATTTCGTTGGCGTTGATCGAATAGCTATCAACATAAACTTCTGTTCTAGGCCACTGAAGCGACTGTGACTTGTTCGCCTTGCGTCCTATAAAATTCTGGGACTCAATATAGTCCATTGCCCGTAAAATATGCTCTTCTGTGGTCGCCTGATTACCTGTCACGGTTATGCCGCGTTCGGTAGTCCACGCAATATAATTAGCGTAACTAACGTAGCTATTAGCGTTTGCAACGATTGAACCATCTTCAACAATAATCGCCATTAGGCTTCCTTTGAAAGTGAATCATGGGGGCCGAAGCCCCCAATCATCTAGCGTTAGCCAATATTAGCCAAGCAATGTAGCGATAAAGTCAGGCTTCCAAGCCTTCACGCCCCATGCTACGCCTACTTCGATCATAGACTTACGATAGCCGCGATAAACGCGAATCTCGAATACCAAGCCGCTTCGCTGATCTTGTACGATCATTGAGTCGTCAGCAGCGTCGCCGCCACTTGGTACTGCTGGTGGTCTAATAGCAAGTTCCAGTGCCTTGCGGTGCAAAGCAATGTTACCAACGTAAGAGGCACCAACGGTCATCTCGGCAGTTGAAGCCAGTGCAGAGCGTAAACCAGGGCTACCAATTACGGCAGTGCCAGCAGCAGCCGTGAAGCCTGAGTTTACAACGTACTTATCGGTATCGCCTGCAAAGGTAACAATGTCACCAGAAAGCAATGTGCCGCCGTCGCCACCGTCAAGGACGATGCTAGTTTCTCCGACAGGTTCGCCGCCGTTTGCATCCAAGCCCGTTGCCGTACCTTGGGTATGGCTTTGAACTTGAGCAGACTCTCGGATACCCATGCCCATAAGGTCAAGCAAGATGCCTTGACGGAGCAAAGTGTCGTTACCAGCGTTATTAACTTGCTGAAGCGAAGCCAATTTACGAAGGTTTGCGCCAGCCGCAGAACTAAGGATCAAAGAAACTTGATCTTGCTCAGTAGGCATGCCGTTATCAACCAAGATTCGACGAATTTCAGCAATCGCATGGTTGTTACTGCCGAATGGCGTAGTACCAGCCGTACCATGAGCGCGTGAAGCGTTCTGGTATGCTTCGACTGCCAAGTCAGCTTCTACTTCGTTGCACAAAGTACGCATTGCTTGAGCGATCTGGTCGCCGTATACGGTCTCAAACCCAATACCGTTGTTCAAGTGCCGCACATCTTCCCCAGTGTAAGGAATCTGAACCGCTCTCGACTTGGTAATCGATAGAGTCTTGTTGTCAACCGTTTGATCCGTTCCTTCTGGAATGGTCATTGCTTCGGTGACATCAACCGCTGTTGCTGCGCGAGTGAAGGATGCTCGAACGGTATCACCTTTGGCGACTCGCTCAGATCCGTTTGCGTTAATGGTCGAAGCTGGAATGAAGCCAACAAGCTCCCGCCCTACTACGTCTGCTGCTGTAAAAATATCCGCAGCCAAGTTAGTTAATACGTTAGCCATTAGTGGCCTCCTTAATCATCAAAAAGTTTACCGCCCGAACGCATATACTCCGACTTTTCAGTTGGACGCATTGCTTCAAAGTCAGTTCGTGACATTTCTTTTGTTCGCGCTTCGGCCCCGCCTTGCGCTGATCTGACGGCCCCGCCGCCATTTGCTAGACTGCCATCAACCAAGAACGGATAGTTCTGCTTAATGGAGTTAGTTAGGTCATCGAGGGATGAAACGGTTAATTGGCCCGATTCATCAGCGACTCGAATCTCATTATCAACAAGTGTAAGCCTCTGGCTTATTTGCTGCTGTAGCAATTTTGCCCTATTCACATCTTTTGTCAAGTGGCCAGCGATTCTTATTGCTTCACCGTCAATCCTTGACCTTGATATGTCAGAGTTCATTTTGTCGATTGTACTTCGTAGCGTATCGGACTCTTGTTTCTGAGACTCGAAAAGTTGCTTGTAATCGTTTTCAGCTTGGGCCTTTTCTTCCGCTCTGGTCTTTGCTGTTTGTTCTGCCTTCTCCCTTTCGCCTTGGGCCTTCTTCCTTTCGGATATTAGCTCATCGTTCTTAGCCTTTAGGCCGGAAACCTCTTGATCTAGTCTGGTTTGTATTTCTCGCTCCAGGATATCACCTAGTTTCGCTTTTACCTCATCATCAAGTTCTATTTCGTTTAATGCTTCCATTGCTCACCTCTAGTTTGCAGTGTTGCGGCCCAGCCGCTTAAATGCCCAAGTCTTGAAAGACCATAGGCTGTAGCTTCCGAAGTTCGGCAAGGGTCAATGTTTTGCCTTGAGCATCCACAAAGCGCCCTATTGAAATCTTGCCGTCTCGAAACAGTTTGGCCCTAGCAACTCCCAAAACTTCCACCTGGAAAGCCTTGGATTGTCGCCTAAGCCATGATCCGTATGCGGTATCACCTGATACCCTAGTCGTTCCTTTGTCGTTCACCGCTGCCCTTTTACCTACTACATTAAGCCCTAAATCAAATTCTTCCTTGACCATTGGGGTTATAGTGCTGCGGCAATTGAAATGTGCGGGCGGCTTGGGGCTGTCGTTCGTATCCTTATAGATTTGCTGGTCCCTACCGGCACAAATCAACGATGTTCTACCGTCTAAAGTAGCAACCCATCGGTATCGGTCAATGATGTTCTTATTCTCACGCATAAAGACTTCACGCGCCTGGATGCTAACGTAGTTGGTTACCGTCCTAGCTAGTGTTGCCGCTTGACGTTTCTGCAATTGCGTCAAATTTTTGACGTTAGCCGATATTTCTTGCGAGGTTTGGCCGAGCGTTACGCCATCCCGAACCGTTTGGACCACTTGCCGTGACTTGCGAGCAGAATATTCCTTTAGGGCTTCGTTTATGGTGTACGATCTAGTGGGTTCGAGCGGCATTCGCCTTAATAGCATTGCGGCCTGTAGGACCGCCAAGGCTGGACCGACCACATCGGACGCATCAATATTGATATCCATCAAGTCAACGTTGAAATCTGACTGAAACCCGACAAACTCCTTCATCTCGTCAATGAAGCTTTTCTCGTATGCCTCGGATGCCTGTTTCATCTCGTCAATGACTTCTTGCACGATGCGATCAAGAATGGCCGGTGATGCCGAGGCAATATCTGGCCCTAGTATGGATTCGACCTTATCCATAATCTCTTGGACGTGCCGCTCCGCCACATCTTCACGCCCTTTCGAGTAGCGCATGATAAAGACTTGGTGACGGGTAACGGCGTCTTCTATTTTGTCATTGGTTGACATGGTTTAGCCTAATGGGGCCAATTCTCCGAGTTCTTCTGCTACATCTTCCAATTTCCTATCGGCGTCGATGATACCGCCAGCCTTTAGCCTGTCGAAAATGTCTTGATTGCTGATTATCTGACGGTCTAACAAAGTAACCATTGACATGAGCAACTGCGGGTCCACTGATTTATCGTAGAATTCGCGGTTGATCTCAAACTCTGCCAGATCACCTGTACCCATGAATTCACCGCACCAGCTTAGGCATTGCTCGATGGCTTGGCTTAGGTTGTGGACAATATCACCTAGAACCGAATTCTCAGACGCAAAACGAATCCTGGCCCCTTCTGCGGTCTCATTCCCGCCCCGGTCCGTCACAATACGCGCACCAATGGCAATCATGGCGTTTTCTTTGGCCCTCATAGCTTCCAGCACTAGGTTATTAGGGTCGGCCTGTACCAGTGTGGCACTCCCGGCCTCGCCTAGCACATGGCCCGCCCTAGATCCGAGCTTAATGCCATTAGGATTGTATTCTTGCCATTGCTCCATGCTCAGACTATGCGTGATGAACAGGGTTGGTTGGCCAGTAAGGAAACACGATTCTTCGTAGTCTGCCGAGTTGCGGTAATGCGCAATATTCACATCCGCAATATCAGAAAGCGGCGCATCATCAACGCTTGCGTCGTTATTCTTTGACCCTACAAAGATGGCTGGTATGACGTCCCATACGCTACCGTCTGCCCGTCTTGGATAGAATTCTTCGGTATACGGTAAGCCCTCACGGTACAGTTGTTGGGTGTATCCATCCTCGCGCAATCGCAAGACCCTATGCTGTGCTTCGGTATCGTGCGCGAATTCATCGCCGCCGCTCTTGTACTGCTCTGCAATGACGCAAAGGGTTAATAACTTTCGACCCCTTACCGCTTCGGTTCGCCAATTAATCACCTGTTCGGCCTCATAAGGCACAATCGAGGCTTTCAGGTCTAATGCGGTAACATCCTCGGCGCTCATCCCGTCTTCGCTTTGCGGGTAGTCCACTAGCAAGAAGGCTCGGCCCGTTTCTAGCAGATTGGACAATTCATCCTTTGCCATTTGCACCAGCCCAAGACCATCGCCCGTTGCATCGTCTAGCAAGTAGTCCAAGGCTACCGGGATTTCCAACACTGGCATCTTGCGGAATGCCGCCCCAACCAACGCATTCTTGGTGCGTCCGGTGAAGTTCGTGAACAATGCTCGCTTTAAATATTGCTGATACCTTAGCGACTCAACCCCAATCCTGCCATCGCTTGACTCTGAATCGGGAACTGGAAGGTACACTTGCCGCTTATCCTTTACGGCAACCGATCCCCGTACTGAATCACGGGTTTTCTGCCATACGGGAAGGTAAGTTTCGTATTGCGGGTTTTTATCTTCTACGGTCATTAGGTCATTCTCTTTTAGGTGGCAAAAGCAAAGCGCACATTTGCGACGGGTTTAACGATTGGCATTTCAAACGCGATTGGGTACGTTGTCGCGTCGTTCTGGTGATCCACTCCGCTAGACTTGTCCGGCTCCCCGTTCTTGTACACTTGCTGCTCTAACGATTCCGCTGTTACCTTGCAGGCGTTAGCGTTGATTCTAACCCGGCCTTGTGCAAGCGCCCGATTCATTGATGATACCCGGTCCCTTACCGCTGGATTCTTCCTGTTCGCCCTTACGTTGAACCCGGCCTGTTCGAGCAATGCGATGTCTGACAATGAAGCGTTGACCGTCTTACGTGCGCCCCCGCTCGCATCCGGGTAGATATAGATCGGGCTGCCCCTGTAACGATCCGTTATTATACGCACCATTTCTGGAGTATCATACATGTTACAAAGCTCATCGACCGCATGCCATGTGCGGCCCCCATCCCGTTGAACGTATACCGTCGCAGCCTGTTTGGTAACGTTAAAATCGCACCCAATGTAAACAGGTTCATTCAGCCTTATCGTCTCATCCGATCCGCAAGCATTCCGGTCATAGCTCGCGTACACGCTACCGCTCGTAAGGTTGACGAATTGCCCATCAAGATAAGCCGCTAACAGATGGGCCGGGTATATCGCTTTCAGGCTGTCGATATATCCCGCTGGCAGATGCGGGTTTGATTCGGTCGGGGCTTGGATGATCTCATAACCGGGCTTTGGGTCTTTCTTCCATGCGCTATATACGAATCTGAAGCCTTCTGGGGTGGTTGTCACGCCTATCGTGTTCTGCTCACCATTGAGCTTCTTCTGCCTGTTACGTGCCACGATCTGGCGCCAGGCATGGGCTGCCAAGGGTGGCGACATGGTGTCCAATTCGTCCACGTCGGCATCTGCGTGCTCATATCCAACGATGCGCGCCGGTACGTCCATCGAGCGGAAAAAGATCATACCCATCCCGTTTATTTCGATATAATTGAGCGGCGACTTATAAAGCCTGTAAGGTATGCCAAGATCCAACAATATTTCTTCAAACCGTGGAAAGGCGATCATTCGTATCAGGTCATAGGTGGGCGCGTAGAATCCCCTATTCGTTGACGGGTTGGACAACTTGCCTATGATTGACCGTTGGATAGCCGCTTCCGTCTTGCCAGCCCCGAACCCTGCCACGAATGCCGGGTGTTGAGCCTTCGACGTTATGTAGTCAAATTGCGGCTTCGTCGGTCTTATGCGCGCCATGGTCTAATCGGTTGCTTCGTCGGCTTCGTCAAATTCGTACGGGCTCACAATCTGGATGGTTATCGGCTTGTCATGGGTCCGTTGCGAATCCAGTTGATCGCGCTGCCCGAGCAATTGCTTGCCCAAGAATATAGCCATTGCAACCGAGTCCTTTTCTTCGATTAATCTGATTTGCTGTCGGCGTATGCTTAGGCGTCCTAGATTGCGCCCCGAGTCGACCGCATCCCTGAATTCTTCATCGTCATTCATGCGGCGTTCAATCGTCTTTTTGTTGCAACCGAAGTACGCAGCCACTTCCTCAGTGGTGCAGTTCAACGCCATGAGCTTTCTAAGCTCCTCTATGTCGATTTCGGTCTTTACCCTGGACATTGCATGGTCTCCTGGAAACGCCCTGGAAGGGGCTTATTTTGGCTTTAATGGCGGTCTTGGTCTTGGTTTCAGTTGGGGCTTCTTCTTCTTGGGCCACATATAAAGCGCCTGTTTGATGGGTTGTTTTATAGTTGCGACAATTAATAGGACCAAACGCGCGGCGTCGTTTGCCTAGAATCGACGTGAATAAAGGATCTGGCAATTCCGAGGCCCGTAAAGCCGAGCTTCACCGCATTACTGATAATGATAAACCGTTGCGCCGCATCCGTTGTTGCAATGTCGGCCGCAATACCTTGTGCATGAGTGCCGGGTTTTGCTTTGACCGATTCGATAGAATGATTAGGCGATCGATAACCGCTTGTGATTGTGAAGCCGAAACCGCATTCATGGCGTAAGGCGTCAAGCATGAGCAAGAATTCCGGCACCATGAGGTTTTCGCCGGTTTCTTGGCAGTCAAACTCGGAAAGCTTGAAGTATCGAAGCTCTAACGCTTTGGCTTTGGGTTTTGCTTTTGGCATGAAAAAGGCCCGAATGATCGAGCCTGTATATTAAACTGGTAATACTAAAAAGAAAAGGGCCTAAACTTTACACCTTAACGGCTACCGATTCTAGCCAAGCGCCTATCTCGCGACAACAAGAACCGCTTAAACTCCACGAAGGTACGCCACCGTCTAGGCTAAACCAACTGAAAGGCTGGTAACTTGTCCAGATAGAATCGTCGCCTGAATCAATCAAGGTCTCAACGTAATAGGACGAAGTCGGTTGACCTTCTGGCCATCTTTCCCGAACATGCCGACGATCATAAAATACTGCGATTGGTTTGCCATTTCTTGGGCAATCCTTAATGATTACCCGCCAAGGTTGACCGCGATCATAATCAATAAAATTTTGTGCTAATTCGCTCATTTGACGCCCTCACAATTTGGCTTTAGGTTCTCATAATCTGGCCAATAACCGTGGCAGACG
>TARA_R110002126_G_scaffold16625_3_pt1 | contig 10852 bp, 7 predicted proteins | sample TARA_R110002126 | Tara Oceans TARA_R110002126 (sample SAMEA4397536) | marine metagenome | biome: Polar Biome; feature: [DCM] deep chlorophyll maximum layer (ENVO:01000326); material: water (ENVO:00002006), including particulate matter (ENVO:01000060) such as... | depth 30 m
CCTGGCCACGGCCCTGGCGCGCGAAGTGGACCGTCGCTATCCGACCGTGGACGCGTTGGCCGCCGATGTGGGACGCGTTCTGGCCGACGAGCCGATCACCGCCCGCGCGCCCACGACCTGGTACCAGCTGGCGAAGTTCGCACGCCGCAACCGGGGCCTGGTCACCGGCTCCGTCCTGGCGCTCCTGGCCATGATCGTGGCAGTCGTCGGAACGTCCTTGGGCTTCGTACGCGCTCAGGACGCGCGCGACCGAGCCGAGGTCGAACTCAAACGTGCCCGGGACGCGAACCTGTTCCTGAACAACATCTTCGCCAGCGTGCGTCCCGACGTCGATGGCCGCAACGTGCGCGTGGTGGACCTGATGGACATCGCTGCCGAGCAGCTGAAGTTCGACCAGGAGTTCGATGCCGATGTGCGTGCCGGACTGCACCTGACGATCGGCGAGACCTACCGCAACCTGACCCAGTACCAGGCGGCGCGCGAGCAGCTCGAGCTGGCTCGAGCGTTGTTCCAAGCTGCGGACGGTCAGCACCACGACAACACCCTCGAAACGATCGCCGCACTGTGCGAGGTATACGCCGAGATCGGTGAGTTGCAACTGGCCCACGAGGCCTACCGCGACCTGTCCCTGGGTGCGGCAGAACGGTCCGACGTGCCGGAATGGCTCGAGGTGCGCCCGCTCGAACTCGAAGCCGTCATCGCCGAGGCGACGGGCGAGGTCGAGCGCGCCCTCGAACTGCGGCGCGAGCTGTTCCGCGTCTGGGTCGAGCTTCACGGCGAGGGCAGCGACCACGCCGGGACCGCGCGGACCAACTTGACGTCCGCATTGCTCGCGAACGGGTACGGCCATGAGGCGGCCCAGATCCTGGAGCGCGGCATCGAGTTGCGTGCCGCGCAGGTCGGGCGCGACCATCCCGACGTCCTGACCCAACGCCTGAACCTGGCACAGTCCTATTCGGAAACGGGCCAGTGGGCCGAGGCCTTGACGCAGTTCCGCTTGCTGGAGCCGCTCGTGTTGGACGTGTGGGGTCCGATGCACGAGAAGACGTTGGCGGCCCAGAACAACTACGCGTCCGCGTTGACCGAGGTCGGTGAGTTCGCGGAGGCACGCCCGATCTACGAAGGTCAGATCGAGCTCTACAAGGAACTCTACGGACCCGAGCATCGGGAGACGCTGCAAGCGCAGAGCAACCTCGCCGTGCTCTTCATGAAGCAGAAGGACTTCGCCGCGGCCGAGGTCCTGCTCGTCGAGGCGATGCAGGCCTTGTCCGATCCGGAGGGGGTCGAAGATCCGATCATCGCGATCCAGATCGAGATGAACCTCGCGGCCGCGCTCGAGGGTCTCGATCGATTCGTCGAGTCGCGCGTCGTGTCCGAACGCATCGTGAAAGGCCTTGAAGAGCTGGTCGGCGAAGGTCACCTGCAAGCGCTGATCTCACGCAACAACCTGGCGATGTTGCTGATGAAGATGGGGGAGACCGAGGCGGCCGTGGACATGGCGCGCTTCAACCTGACCGTCGCCCAGCGCGATCATCCCGGGTTGCCGTACCTGGACTTCCCGTTCCGGTCGAACCTCGGCCGCGCGCTGGTCCTCGACGGACAGTTCGAAGCGGGCGAGGCGGCGCTGCTCACCGTCGAAGCCGCACTGCGCGCCAACCCCGATGCGTTGCCGCACCAGGTCGAACGTGTCCGCGAGTTGCTGATGAAGACCTACACCGAGTGGGGCCGCCCGGACGACGCGGACCGGTGGCGCTGAACGCGTCCCTTCGTTCGCGCGGTGGCTCTGGATCGAGCTCATCGCAGACCGGCGGTTGCACGTCTCGGCCGTGTTCGTGGCGAAGCCTCCGCAACGGCCGTCGCGCCTCGTGTCGGACTCGTTGCGGGCTCGGACCGCGGTGACGTTCCAGCATCGACCCGTGGTTCGCGCGCCTCGTGGGAGCGCCGGACCCCAGCGATCCGAACGCTCCCCGGAAGGCCACTGTGCCGTCCGACTCTCTCAGTACCCGCCGCCCGCGCCCGGGCCACGCAGACGCTCACGGAAGCCCGCTTTGGCAGCGGCCAGGTCGGTCTCGAGCTTGTGACGCAAGCTGCCGCGCAGATGCGCGAGCGCGTTCTGAGCTTGTGCCGGAGCGGCCGAACGGATGGCCTCTTGACTGGCCTGAACGGTGGTGCCCGACACGCGCACACCCTGGGCGGATTCGATGCGGCCGATGACCCAGAACTGCGTCGGCATGCCGTAGCGCTCCATGACCTGGTAGGGCACGCGCGCGTATCCACCTTCGCCCCAATCCGCTCCCCAGGAGTTGCGGATGAGCCACGTCCCATCGGCGTCGTCGTACCCGACGATCAACATCGCGTGACCACCTCCGGGTTGCGGCCAGCCACCGGCCGGCAGGCTGATGCGTCCGGTGATGCCCGCCTCGACCTGGATCATCGAAGCCGGCAAGCACGCGCCGAAAACCACGGGGAGACCCTCGGCGACCGCTGCCTTGCATGCGGGGCCCAACGGCGTGCGCGCATAGGACACCGCTTCGAAATCGAGCGCCGCCTCGTAGCAGGAATCGGTCGGGCGCGTGGCCCACATGGCCTTCTGGTAGGGCCACATCCGTTCGGGGCAGGCGCCGAACGCCATCACGGACGCCATCGCGTGGTGGATGAACGTGCCGGAGTCCTCGGCCTCGCGGTCCGCCAACTTGCGCGCGTTATAGTAGACGAACAGGCGCGACAGATCGGTCAACGGCTGCTCGCTGAGTCGTTGGTGATACTCCATCGCCCCGACCACTGCGTTGGCGGCACAGGACCCGATCGAGCCTTGGTCCTCGACCGGCGTGCACAGGCCGCGCAGGTCGATGCGTTCCGGCAGAGCGCTGTGAGCGGAGGAGAGTTCCGGGGCTGCGACGGGTGTCTCCTCGAACAGGCATCCACCCAATTTGTATTCGTCGAAGTTGCGTTTCATGTCTTAGGTCTCCAGGTAGGGAGGGCTGGGTTCTCGGACGCTCAGGGGCAAGCGCCGTTCGGTTGGTGGTTCACGTGGAAGTCCCCACGCAGGTTCGTGGAGCCGTCCGGGTTCTTGGTGCGGTAGCTCAGGTGGAACTCCCCGTCCCAGCGGCCACTGCCATGGGCGATCTGCATGCCGTTCATGAACAGGCCGTAGCTCATGCGCCGGCCCGTGATCTCGCCGCTGATGCCGATGGGAAATCCATCGGCCGTGAGTCCGGTCCCGGAGAACACGCCGAAGGGATCGACGAACACGTCGAAGCCGCCGCCGTAGCCGTCGTGCCAGGTGCCGCTCAGGTTCTCGACGGCGACCTCGCGGGGGGGCGGATCTGGTTCCGGTTCCGGATCGGGATCCGGATCGATCCAGGGCTCAGGGTCCGGGTCGTCGTCCCAATTCGCATGACTGCCTCCACCGTTGAAGACGCCGGACTCGATCATGTCGTTGATCCCGCCGATGATGGCCAGGACGCCGAGCACCGCGATCGCGATTCGGACGCCCTTGTGCTTCAGCCACACGGGAACCTGGCCTCCGCCGCCGAGCAGCGGGCCGATCAACTTGTCCTTGTCGGCCGCCGTCAACTGCCGCGCGTAGTCCGCGGCGGTCTGGGGCCGGTTCGCCGGGCGATTCGACAGCCCGCGTTGGATCAGGTCGTCGATCGCCGCGGTCACGTCCGAGCGACCACCCGACGGCGGTTGCCAGTGACCCTGCGGGAGCACGTCCACGAGCAGTTCGTAGAAGACGACCGAGAGCGAGTAGATGTCCGCGGGCGGACCGGCGAGGTCCGGCTGCGTGATCTGCTCGGGCGCCATGTAGCGCGGCGTACCGACGGCGCTGCCGGTGCCCGAGTCCGTGGACGTCCCGACGGCGCGGGCGATGCCGAAGTCCAGGATCTTCAGTCGCGCGCCTTGGGCTGTGGGCTCCTCGAGCAGCATGACGTTCTCGGGCTTCAGGTCGCGGTGCACCACGCCGGCGCTGTGCGCGGCGTGCAGTCCGTTCACGATCTCGCCGATCAGGTTCATCGCGATGGGGAACGGAACGTCCTCGCCGCGCTCCTTGATGCTGCGATGCCAGGCGCGCAAGGACTGACCCTCGATGAGCTCCATCGAGAGATAGGGCTGCCCATCCGCTTGACCGACGTCGTAGACCGCGACCACGTTCGCGTGACGCACGTTGCGGGCGGTGATGCCCTCGTCGATCATGCGTTGCACTTCGCGTTCGCCGCCGATGCGTTCAGGGCGAATCAACTTCAATGCGACGACCTGTTTGGTCAGCGAATCCATGGCGCGGTACACGACGCCCATGCCGCCTGCACCGACGACCGATTCGATGACGTAGCGGTCCGCGAACCGCGTGCCCGGCGCGAGCAGCTTCTCGTCCGCTCGGGGGTGCCGTCCACGCGTCTCCGCGCCGCCGATCGTCTCGAGGCCACCCAGGGTCGGCAACCCGGAGTCGAGGTCGGACAGGTTGAGCGGACTGCCGCCACAGTCGGGGCAGAAGTTCGCATCGGAAGGCAGGCGCGTGCCGCAGCTGGAACAGGTGGGGTAGGTCATGATCTCAAGCTCCAGGCCGGGTTCCCGGGCGACGTTGCAGCGTGACGGTGTCGACCACGCCATGGTTCTCTTCGAAGCGAACGTTGACGGAGAGCAGGCCCTGGCCACGCGGCAACGGGCTGAAGCGATCGCCGTCCTTGAGCGCCACGGACGTTCCGCGGGCCACGTGGTGGTCGTTGACCCAAGCGCCGCGCTCGCTCTCGACGCGCAGGACCAGGCGGTCGTTCTCGACGCACAGGGAGAAGTGCTGGCGCGAGATGCTGCGCGAGTTCTCCTGGTCGATCGGCCCTTCGTGGACCTGGGCCAGCAGGCGCACGTCGTTCGCACCACCGGCCATCCGGGCGCGCGCTCGGCCGAGCGACAACAGGCCGTCCGCCGTGACGATCGGTCCGTCCGAAGGCGTGCTGCCGGGAACGAACCCGTCCCAGAGGATCCGCACGTTGCGCGGAACGGTCGGAAGGCTCGTGTCCCCGCGCAGGCCGAAGGCTCGCTCGAGGCGCGATGCGCGGGTCAACGGCAGGACCTTCGGTTTCGTGTCCAGGATCGTCGAACGCCGACCACCCTCCGATTGGAATCGGAACGGCGCATAGATCGTCCCCGTCTGCTGACCATCGCCGGCATAGGTGATGTTCTGTTGGACCGTCAACTGCTCGTCGCCCTCGACCGTGATGGCGAGGCCCGCGGTGTAGGCGAGGACCTCCTCGCGCCAGCGCCAGCGCGTCGCCAGCGCCAAACCGATCTCGAGCTGGTGTTCGCCGGCCCGATCGAGGGCCTGGGCGCGAACGGAGAGCGGCGCGGTCTCCCCCGCGTCCAACCGATCCCAGGGCAGGTCAGCGGTCTCCCAATCGCCGCCGGCCTCGCGCGTCCACATGCCCTTGACGAAGAGCGGTCGACCGATGCTGGCGGTGTTGCGCAGCAGGAGCGGGAGCGTCAGGGCTCCGCCCACCTTCACGTCCCGCACGCCTCCAGCATCGAGGGTCAACTCGGGCGCGACGCACACGCCGCACGCGCCTCGCTCGTCGAGCAGGCCGCCGCACTCCTCGAAGGCGGCGCAGCGCAACAGCGGCTTGCCGCAGCCGTCACAGAATCCGGCCTCGAGGTCGAGGGCGGCGCGATAGCAGCAGGTGGGTTGCATGGGATCGGTGGGGCGGATCGGAGGGACTAGGAGCGCAGTTGCTTGCCGCAGCCGACGCAGAACCGGGCTTTCGAATCGTTCTCACGGCCGCACGAGGCGCACTCGACCGTGCGGGCCTTCGTTCCGCCGCCACCGCCACCTGCAGAGTCGCCGGAGCTCTTGCCGCCCGCGCCGCGAGCGACGCCGACGGCGCCCTCCATCGCGGTCTGGAACATCTCGCGGGCCTGGGTCTCGGACGCCACGCGCGCATCGGTGGCCTGGGTGACCATCTCGCGCATCATGGACATCGTCTCCTCCTTGCCGGTCGCTTGGCTGCGCGCCTGTTCGGCGAGCACGGCGGCAACATCGGAGGACAGGCCCGCGTTGATCGCCAGGATCTGCTCGGGCGTCATGTTGGCACCGGCCTGCAGCTGGGCCACCCGAGCATCGGTGTCGGCCCGGACGCGTTCCACGTCTCGACGCGTGAGGCTGTCGAGCTCGGCCTGGCGCAGGCGAGCCTCGTGCGCATCCGAGTCCTTCTCGATGGACTGGAGCCCGGCGATGTGCTCGAGCGACTGCTTCTGAGCGCGGTCACTGAGGTCCAGATCGAGCTGGCGCCGGCGCTCCTCGATCTCGAGCTCGCTGAAAGCTCCGACCTTGCGCATCTCGGCCAGGTGCGTCTGCTTCATCGCGTCGATCTCGTTGCGGACGCGGTTGAGGGCGCGCTCGTAACGCATCAAGTCGATCGTCTGACCCGCATCGGCCAGCTCGTTCTCGATCCGTGCCGTGCGCTCGGTCGAGAGCACTTCGATCTCGTGCGCGAGGGCCTCCATCTCCTGGCGGCGCTGCGAAGTCTCGCGCGAGTCGAGGAACTCGACCTCCTTCTGCAGGGCGAGACGCGAGATCTCGTCGTCTCCTTCGATCTGCAACTTGGCCACGTCGAGGTCGGTCTTGAACTGCACCTCCGTGGCGTCGAAGTTGCGTTCCACCGAGCGCTTCAGATGGTTCAACTGGGTGTCGAGCCCATCCTGGGCGCGGTCGAGCTGGCTGGCCCTCATGGCCTCGCGCTCGACCTCGTTGAGGGCCCATTCGACCGACAAGGCGCGCACCATCAGGCCGATGTCGCCTGCGATCCGCTCGATCTCCCGCATCACGTCGCCCTGGAGCTTGTCCTGCAGGCCGCGGTCTCCGCGAAGTTCGCCGGCATCGACGCGGCCGATGGTGGCTTCGAAGACGCGATCGGTCAGGTGGGGGCGGAAGCGCTCGAGCACCTCGTCCCGCGTCAAGAACCCGGCGGCGTTGACCAGGCCCATCACGTTCTGGGGCTTGTCGGGGTTGACCTGCAGCTCGAGCGTCACGGTGCCGGCCACTTCGACCTTGTCCCGCGTCATCGCGCGCACCGGAGATTGCAGCGAGAACGGCTTGAGGTCACCCAGCAGGATGCGCACGTGGGTCGAACCGACGACCAGCTTGCGCAGGCCGTCGAACAGGCCGCCGATCGAGAAGTGCGCACCCTTGTAGGCGTCCAAGACCTCCCCGTTGCGAATCAGGATCGCGACGTGATCGGGCGGTGCGGCGAGGCGCTTCTCGAAGAAGCTCTGGAGGTCGCTCTGACGAACGTATTCGGCGAGCAGGTGAGGGGAGCTGAGAGCGAGTGTTTGGGTGTTGGCCATGACGGATCTCCGTGGAATCCGGGATCAGGCTTCCGCGCGCCACTGGCGGCCGAGGAAGAACTGAACGATGTGGTAGAGGATGACGAAGGCGCACATGGAGAACGCGAAGGGGTGCGCCTTGAACACCGCCGCGATGCGCTCGAACGTCGAGTAGTTGTCGAACACGGCGCCGATCCAGCTGACCTGCCACACCGCGCCGGTGATCATCGTCGTCAGCGAGAACACGGACATGATCAAGCTGGTCGCGCTGGCGAAACCGCTGAAGCGCGAGCTCTTGGTCGTCTGCGTCGCGATCTGCTCGGCGCGTTGGCTCGCTTCGCGCTCACGTTTCTTCAGCATGGCCTCGTAGGCGTCGCCGCGTTCGAGCGCTTCCTTGCGGGCCACCTTGTCGACGGCCAGGAAGTCCGGCAGAGCGGCGCCGCTGACACCAGGTGCCGTGACCGGAGTCAGGTTCGTCGCCGAACGGCGCCACAGGACGAAGATCGAGTACAGCAGCCAGGCGCTGGCGATCACGATCGTGGTTTTGAGGAGGAGCTCGAGCCAGGTGGCGGTCTCGGGCAGCGTTTGAATCAGGAGGAGGGGTTGCATGTGGGGTCCCTGGGTTGGGCTTCACAGAGGCACGCGAGATCCGCGGATCGGACCTGCCATCGATCCCGCTTCTTTTCCCCGAAAGGCCCCAGGGGAGGCCGAGGGGGGACGTTCGGAGCTGGCCGATGGCCTCTGTCGAGGACAGATGAGCGGGCTCGGGCAGCCGCGAACTGCCCTCCCGGGGCCTCCCTGGGGGAGGTTCGGCTGGTCCCGAAGTTGCAGGGGAACGGGGCACCCAGCCCCAACCGAATCCGCCCTCCTCCGCCTTGCGGGCGAGCCAGGGCACTGACCGAGCGCGTTCCATGACCATCCCGACCTTGCTGGGCATCCTCCTCCCCCTTCTCCCGATCGCGGCACCTGCCCACGCGCCGACCGATCCCCAGACCCTCTCGCTGACCGAATGCGGTCCGTCGATCCTGCAGGATCAGGATTCGATCCCCCCGGCCAACGAGTGCGACGTCGACCTCCCCGATCGTCGGCGCATCCTGCATCTCGCCCCCGACGGAATCGTGAGGGGGCGCACCCGACGCACCGCCGGGCGTTGGGAGGAGCGCTCCGATCGTCAGTGGGTGGCGCTCCGTTCCGAGGTCACCAGCCACCGGCTGGAACGCGAGGTCCTGGCCGAAGCGCGCGCGCGACGCGTCGCTTTGCAGGACGATCATCCCAAGGTCCTCGTCGGACTGGCGCGCTGGATGGGAACCCAGGGGCTCGTCGAGGAAGCCGTCCAGGAACTCGACCTCGTTCTCGGGGCGGACCCGGATCAACCCGATGCCCTCGAACTGATCGCCGACCCGTGCATGTACGCGGCGATGCCGACCGATGCGCGCGTCGGCTCCAACCCGTGGATTCAGGTGCTGATGCAGGAGGGCGCTGGCGGCTCACCCGCGCGCCGCGAACAATGCGTGCGTCAACTGGCGCCGCTCGTCCAGCGCGAGGGCTTCCGGGATCTCCTGCGCACCGGCATCACCCAACCCAACGACAAGCACCGCGAGTTCGCTCTGTTGGCGACGCGCCGCTTGCTGCCCGGCCAGCTCTGCGAGGACTTGGCGCGTCGTGCGATCCTGGACACGATGCAGGACGTGCGCCTCGAGGCCGCCCGCGGTCTGCGTGACGCGAAGGACCCCAGCTGGATCGGACCCGCCGTGCGCGCGCTCGACAGCGAGTACGACAAGGTCCGTTCCAATGCCGCAGAGGCGCTCGGCACGATGGGGTACAAGGCTGCGGTCGAGCCGCTGGCGATGCGGCTGAACGCGATCGCGAAGCAGGGCTCGAGCGGGCACCCTGGCGGCACGCGGTCGAACCTGATCGTCACGCTCGAGACGGCGTACGTGCAGGACTTCGACGTCGAGATCGCGCAAGGCGCCTCGATCGCGGACCCGATCATCCAGTCGGTGACGTCCGGCGTGATCTTCGACGTGCGCGCCCAGGCGCAGCGTACGGTCGTCGTCGAATGGCGCGCGGTCGTCGGGTCCATGCAGCAGCTCACGGGCGCGGATCCGGGCAAGGGGCCCGAGAAATGGGTCGATTGGTGGGAGCAGAACGGCGAGCAGTGGAAGGCCAAGGACCACCTGCCCGCCAAGCCGGTCACCGGCGACGTCGATCAGGGTGACACGGACTGAAGCCGGACCGTTTCACGTCTCGACACCTGCGGGTCGCACTCCTCTTCGAGGAGCGCGACCCGCAGACGTAGATCACTGGAACCGGTCAGGACTCACGTCTGCGCCTTGCGTACACGTCCCCGGATCGTGAGGATCCGTTCTCCATGCAGACACTCCCCGCTCCGCTCCATCCGCCCTCCCGCGTCCTCCTCGGTCCCGGCCCCTCCGTGGTCGAACCGTCCGTCCTGTCCGCGATGGCGCGGCCGACGCTCGGACATCTCGACCCGGCCTTCCTGAAGATCATGGACGAGGTGCGCGCCATGACCCGCGCGGCCTTCCGTACCGAGAACGAGTTGACCTTGCCCATGTCCGGCACCGGGTCGGCCGGAATGGAGACATGCGTCGTCAACCTCGTCGAGCCCGGGGACCGCGTCCTCGTCGGCGTGAACGGAGTCTTCGGGACGCGCCTGGCCGAAGTTGCCCGTCGTGCGGGCGGCGAGGTCGTCGAAGTGGCGGGGGAGTGGGGCCGCGCGTTGAGCGCCGACGCCTTTCGTGAGGCTGCGCAGGGAGGCCGGTTCGACGTGTTGTGCGTCGTGCATGCCGAGACCTCGACCGGGGCGCTGCAACCCATTCCGCCGATCCGCGCGGTCGCGGACGAACTGGGTGCGCTTCTGCTCGTGGACGGCGTGACGTCCTTGGGCGGGCACGAACTGCTCGTCGACGAGTGGGGGATCGACGCGATCTACTCGGGGACGCAGAAGTGCTTGTCCTGTCCTCCCGGCCTGTCGCCCGTCAGCTTCTCGACGCGCGCGCGCGCCAAGATCGAAGGTCGCAAGACCCCGGTCCAATCGTGGTACCTCGACCTGACGTTGTTGATGGGCTACTGGGGGGACGACCGCGCCTATCACCACACCGCTCCGATCCAGAACATCTACGGGTTGCACGAGGCGCTGCGGGTGTGCCTGACCGAAGGCCTGGAGGAGCGTTGGAACCGGCATGCACGGAACGCGGCCCGGTTGGTCGACGGCCTCGCACGACTCGGCCTGGAACCGCGTGTGCCCGCCGACGAGCGCTTGACTCCCTTGACGGCCGTCAGCATCCCGGACGGTGTCGACGACGGGCGCGTCCGCGCGCACATGCTCGCGCACTTCGACGTCGAGATCGGTGGGGGGCTGGGACCCATGAAGGGCAACACCTGGCGCATCGGCCTCATGGGCGCCGGCAGCACGAAAGCGAACGTCGCGCTGTGCCTCGCGGCCCTCGACTCGGCGTTGCGCGAACAAGGGCATGGAGCCTGACCCGCCACACCTGGGATCGCCCGAATGCGAGCG
>TARA_R110002126_G_scaffold62270_1_pt1 | contig 10850 bp, 10 predicted proteins | sample TARA_R110002126 | Tara Oceans TARA_R110002126 (sample SAMEA4397536) | marine metagenome | biome: Polar Biome; feature: [DCM] deep chlorophyll maximum layer (ENVO:01000326); material: water (ENVO:00002006), including particulate matter (ENVO:01000060) such as... | depth 30 m
ATTTGAAGTAAACAAAGAAATTCAAAACACATCTTTAACAAACTTCAATGCAGACTTTAACCCGAACTTAAAAGCTAAATGTGTTGTTATGAATGACAATGCAGTAGTGATGAGTGGGTTTTGTCAGATGATTGATATAGTTATCTTAGACGGCAATAAAATAGCCTACAATGTAAACGTATATGCTGCCATTGGAAACTTCTTTAACGATATAAAAAATGAGGTATTAGGTGACATAGATTTTTCAGACTTAAACCATAACTGGACAAAGGCAGTAATTGAAGCAAGTTGGACACCAACATTAGGAGTAGGTTATACATATCCAATGATTGATTACGGTTTAAATACAGATTTTAATATTTGGAATGTAGATTACTTTAGACCTGCCATCTTTGTTAAGGAAATAGTAGATAGGATTTTTGCAGATGCAGGATGGAGTTATTCAAGTGCATTTTTTAACACAACAAGATTTAAAAGTTTAATAGTTCCTTTCTCTGAAGAGAAGATGTTAAACGATAATGCCACAATAGTAGAAAGAACATTCAAAGTTGGCAAGGCTTCAGTAAGTGCCGTAAGTGGTAATTTTCACGATAATGATGCACAACCTGTTTTAGTTTTGAATACTGCATCAGGAATACTTGATACAACTACTTTATTCAACGATTCAGGAAACAACTTTAATACAACCACAGGCAAATGGACTTGTCAAGCAAACGGTAATTACGCTTTTGGATTATCAGGTAGTGCAGTAATGGTAAATGCTATTACACCTTATCAAACAGAAATGGGTAATTGTGTATTGTATGTAGTTTTAGAGAGAGGCGGAATAAGATATTACCAACAAGGACTAACATTGCTTTTTACATTTACAGGGGGTTCAAATACAAGTAATACAACTACATTTACTTTTACTACTAATCCTTTTCCTGTTGATATTGGAGATACTATATATCTTATTGCAGGGGAGTTTGAAGAAGATAGTAGTAAAGGTGTACCTTATGCAAGTGCAGCTAATGGTGATATGGATGTAACTTTTACTAATCTTATTCTTAATTGTGTTCCACAACCTGAATTAGTTTATGCTGATACAGTTAGTTTGAATAACGTATTACCAACCGATATTAAAAAGAATGATTTTATTATGGGTTTAAGTAAAATGTTTAATTTATACTTTGAACAGACCAACGATAAAACCTTATTAATAGAGCCACGTGAAGACTATTATACTTCAGATGTAGTTGATTGGACAACCAAAATAGACATAGGGCAAAATGTAGTTCTTACCCCTATGGGAATGAACCAACAAAAACGTTACAAGTTTACTTATGAGCAAGACACCGACAGACTTAACAACTCTTATTTTACAGCCTACAAAGAAGTTTACGGAAGTGAGTTAGCGGATATTCAGACTGACTTTTTAACTGAAACAAAAGAGATAAAACCAATCTTTGCAGCAACACCATTAAGTAACACAGGACTTAAAGATGATAAGATAATGAGTTCAATTGTATTTGTAGACCAAAACGGAACGATTAAGCAAGGCAAAAGTAAAATAAGGATTTTATATTGGGGAGGTTTAAAGACTTGTAAGTCTTGGGCATTTTATGAACAGTCAGGTGTAGGATTAACCGTCAAAACACAATATCCTTATGCAGGTCATTTAGACAATCCGACAGCAGCAAACTTTGATTTAAACTTCGGAGTACCTTACAATGTTTATTATGATTGGAACTTTGGTAGTAAAAGTTCACCAACTTATACCGATTCAAATTTATATAGTAACTACTGGCATCAAACGGTTAAAGAACTAACCAATAAGAATAGCAAAGTATTAGAAGCCTATTTTGATTTATCAATATTTGATTTCATCACTTTAAGTTTTAGAAAACAATACTTTATAAAGGAAGCCTATTACAGATTATTAAGCGTTGAAGACTTTGACGTAAGTGGAACAAAGCTAACCAAATGCAGGTTATTAAAAGTAGATAGGGAAGCACCATACACAACGAGCATTAAAACAATGAACGGAGGTATAGCAACCTTTGATAGTGGTAAAGCATTACCAGTTAGATTACCACTAAACAAATTTAAGGATTCAAATACTTTTAGAAACGATAAAGACTACGGAGGCAATTCAAATAATTCATCAGGAACTAACGGAGTTATAAAAGGTTCAAGCAATAAAGTATTTACAGATGATGTTTATATTTTTGGAACGGATGGAGCAAGTGTAAGCAGTAACAGAGTCATGCTATTCAATTCAGATGCAGCAACTATGCCACGTGAAGGTGCAATGTTTAACGGTTCTTTGTTAGAATACAAAAAAGATATTACAGTAGACTTAGCTTGGTTGCAAGGTGCGGATAATGGTGACTTTCAATTTGTTCTTCCAAAGTTAGCAACAAATGAACACTACGAAATAACCCGATTCTATCTTCAGTTAGGTGCAGGAACTAATTATAGTTGGGGAAGCACAGGTAACATTACTTTGGAAACTGTTACCAGTGCAAGTGTAGTAGGAACGATATTGGGAACAGATTGGTTAGGATTAGGTGAAGGAACTATTGCAGTAGGAACGGTAGCAGCAGCAACTGATTTTAGTGAAGACATCAAACTAAAAATAAACGGATTGTATTCAGGCGGAAATAGAAGTGTTAGATTAGTGATTTATTATAAAATAGTAATAGTATAATGGCAGAAAAGAAAATAAGTTTAGACTTAGAAATAAACAAAGGCGGTTCGGATAAGACCGTTAAGAGTATTAAGACCGAATTAAGGGAAGCCAAAGAAGAAGCTATTGCCTTAGCCCGTAAGTTTGGGGAATTAAGCCCTGAAGCTACAAAGGCAGCAGCTAAATTAGCATCCTTAAAGGATGAGATGGGTGATTTAAACGAAAAAGTTAATGGTTTAAACCCTGATAAATTTGCAAGATTAGCTACATTAACCAACGGAGTAGTACGTGGATTCCAAGCGGCAAGTGGTGCAGCCGTTTTATTTGGCAATACAAGCAAAGACATAGAGAAAACAATTGCTAAATTACAGGCAACAATGGCTTTAGCTGATGGTATTCAGGGAGTAATGGATGCAAGAAAGTCATTTGTAGATTTAGGAAATCAAATAAAAGGTTCAGTTGTAAAGGCTTTTTCCACATTAAAAGGTTCAATTATAGCAACAGGAATAGGTGCTTTAATAATTGCATTAGGTTTAGTAGCTGCAAATTTTGATGAAGTAAAAAAGTTTGTTTTAAACTTATTCCCAGGACTTGAAAAGTTGGGAGGATTTGTAACAGGATTAATAAATGGATTTACAGATTTTATTGGAGTAACCACCAAAGCAGGTAGAGCATTAGAAGATAGTGTTAAAAGTCAGGAAACATCCTTAGAAAAATTAAACGGTTGGTTAGATAGGAACTTAGACAAGTATGATAAATTCACAGCAGCTAAATTTAAAGCCGACCAAGATTATAAATCTAAAAAATTAGAACTTGATAAACAATTAACCGAAGGACTAAACAAAGCGGAATATGACCAAACGTTAAAAGAATTACAAGCACAAAAACAAAGAGCAGTTTTAAAAGCCGACCAAGATAGAAAGTTGGAGAATAATGCTATTCAACAAAAAAAGAATGATGAAGCTAAAGAAAGAAAAGCGAAACAGGATGCAACTAAAAAACAACAGGAAGATGATATAAAAAAAGCAGAACAAGCTATTTATGATAAATACAAAAGAAGTCACGAAGCACAAATAAAAATTGAGGAACAAGAAGAAAAAGAACGTGAAGAAAGAATAAAATACCGTCAAGAAGGTCAAGCCCAATTTAATAAAGAGGTAGAGGAAGAGGCAGCCTTTCAAAAACAAATAGCAGATAAGACAGCAGCAGATAAAAAAGCAGCATTACAAAAGGAGTTAGAAGATTTAAGAGCAATTGAACAACAAAAACAAGAACTAAGGTTAGCATCTATTGATAATATAGCAGCAATAGGTAATCTTATTGGACAACTTGCAGGTAAGAACAAAGCATTTTTAAGAATAGGTTTATTAATTGAACAAGCAGCCGCAATAGCAAAGATGGTAATTAATACACAGGCGGCAAATGTAGCGGCAAGAGCAACGGGAACATCATTAGCAATACCATCGGGAGGTGCATCTTTAATAGCTGCCGAAGCAATAGTACAAAAAAATAATATTAGTACGGGTATATCAATAGCAGCATCAATAGCAGCAACAGCTAAAGCTATGCAACAACTTGGTGGAGGCGGTGGTGGTTCAACTCCATCTTTAGGAGGTGGAGGAGGTGGCGGTGGAAGTATAGGAATCCAAGCACCATCAACAGGATTTACTCAAATAAGAACACCTAACCAAAACCCAAATAACAACCAACAAAATCAACCCCCTGTTAAAGTATTTGTAGTTCAAAAGGACATCCAAGAAGCTACAATAGCAGCCGATAGAATAACAGCGAAGGCAGTTGTAAAATAAACAAAAATAAATTTAATACTTATTAGGATATGGAATTACCAGTATTACAAATGTCAGTAGATGACAGCATACAGATAGGAATTACTTGTATGTCATTGGTAGATAGACCTGCAATAAAGGTAGGTTGGATTGCATTTGAAGAACAGCAAGTTAAATTCTCAATAGAAAACGAGGAAGAACGTATTGTCTTTGGTGCAGTTTTAATACCAAACCAATTAATCTATCGGGAGTTTGAAGGTATAGGCAAATGTAATGTTACCTGCACAGAAGCAAACATTCGCAAGATTAGAGAAAAGTTTTTTAAATCTCAAAACACCACAGCCGTAAATACTAACCATCAAGGTTTACCAGTTCAGGCGTACCTTATGGAATCTTTTATTTCAAACGAAAAGAAAGGAATACCAAATCCTGCACCTTTTGAAAGTTTACCTTATGGAACTTGGTATGTAGGTTATAAGATAGAAGATGACCAAGTATGGGAGGATGTAAAATCAGGCAAGTTTGTAGGGTTTAGTTTAGAGGGGCAATTTAACTTAGAGCCACAAGTTAGTGAGGATTCAATTATAGAAGAAATTGAACAGATGATTAGTAAATTAAACAAATAGTAAAAAGTAACTTATTAAGCAAATGACAACAATAGAAAAATTAACAAATTTACGTGACAAAATCAAGGTGGCATTTTCAGAATACGATACACCTGCACCCGTAGTTGAGGAAGTAGAAGCGGCTGATTATGTTGAAACAACTTTAGAATCAGGCGAAGCAGTAAGAGCAATACCGACTTTAGCAGTTGGAAGTGTTATGAGTTTGATTTCACCCGATGGTGATATTCCTGCTCCTGATGGTTCACATACTTTAGTAGATGGAACACAGGTAGTAGTTTTGGATGGTATTATTTCAGAAGTAGTAGAATCAGAAATACCCGAAGCAGAATCACCTGACATGGTAGAAATGAAAAGTGATATGGGAACTTTGAAAACCGAAAACGAAAAACTAAAAATGAGCATTCAAGAAAATGCAAAAGCGGTTGATTTAAAGTTTGCGGAATTGGAAGCTAAGATAGCTAACCACAACAAGATTAACGAATTGCTAAACGAAGCATTTGTAGCTTTATCAGAAGTTCCTGCAAGTACACCATCACAACCTGTAAAAACAGAAACAGTACAAATGTCAGCACAGGAGTTAATCCAAGCACAGACTGCAAAGTTTGAAAAATTGAAATTAGAAAAATTTAAAAAATAAACCAAATGGGATTAGTAGTATCAAGTTTAGTAAACTATGTAAACGAGCAATCAAGAGAATTGCTAACAGCCCTGCATTATGAAGGTAAGACATCACAGTACTTGACCCCCATTGCAGGTGTAAAAAAGACAGATGCATTGCAATTATTTGCATTGACAGCGTATCCACAAGAAGCCACAGGATGTGATTTAGTAGCATCAGGTAGTGCAACATTCACACAGCGTGAAATTACCGTTTCCAAAATTGGATACCGTGACGAACTTTGTATGGATGCATTACTTCCAAAGTGGACTCAAATGTTACTTGCACCAGGTGCAGCAGGAGAAGATGAAATCACAGCACAATTAGGTCAAACAATGACCGATGAGTTGAAAGCCTTAATCGTAGAAAATATTGAAGTAGCAACTTGGCAAGGTAACACATCTTCAGGTGATGCAGTATTGGCAATGTTTGATGGTTTCATTAAGATTATCACAGCAGCAACAGCAATCAACGGTAATACAGGTAACGTAACAGTTGCAACAGGTATCACAACTTCAAACGTTATTGCAATTGTTAACGCAATGTGTGCAGCACGTACAGAGAAACTAAAACACGCAAGTGACCAAGTATTATTTGTTGGAACTGATGTATTTGACCTTTATGTTCAAGCCCTTGAAACTGCAAACCTATATCACGTTGACCAAACTAAGTGGGTTAACTACGAAATGGGTGTAATTGGTAAGAATGTTACTTTGGTAGGAGTACCTGGATTAACAGGAACAAGTAAACTTTATCTTGGACAAAAGAAAAACTTCTTCAAAGGTTTTGATTTGTTAGATGATTCAGATAAGGTTGAGTGGAAAATATTGGAAAGCGACAAAATGAGATATACTGCCAAATTTAAAATGGGAGTACAGGTTGCTTATCCTTCTGAAATCGTAGAATTTATATTAGTATAATTATGGCTTGTGCATTAACCCAAGGATTCGTAAAAGGTTGTAAAGATTCAACAGGTGGTGTTAAGGAATTTTTCTTAGCAAACCGACCTACTGATTTTGCAGTAACAAAGAATGCAAGTGGTCAAGTAACAAGCTATACAGGAACAGTTGCATGGTATAAATACATACCACGTAAGCAAACTTCAACTTTTGGTGAATCAATTACCACAAGTGAAGAAAATGGAACAGTATTTTTTGCTCAAACTGCCCAATTACTTTTAAGTAAAATGGAAGTTGGGAAACAAAGAGAGATATTGTTACTTGCACAGGCTGACCTATTATTAATAGCCAAAGACCAAAATGGATTCTACTGGCTTCAAGGAGTTGACAACGGTGTCAATTTAGCACCAAGTGAAGCAACAGCAGGAAAAGCGTATGGAGATATGAACGGATACACGCTTAATTTTGAAGCCGCTGAACCAAGTAATATGCCTACAATATATTTCCCTGCATTTAGTGGAAACATATCAGGATAATTATTAGTAAACTATCAAAGGAGGCTGTAAGAAATTACAGCCTTTTTTGTTTTATAAACAATTTTAAATTTTTTACTTATTAAGGAAATGGTTATAATTAATAGAGCAGCCACAAGTATATTAGATTTAACTTTAACAGAAAATGTTACTTTAACAAATCCATATTATTTATTTGTGTTTACGAATAAGACAACCAATAAAGTTAGTACTTGTTTTTTAACTGACACAAGTGTTTACCCTGAAAGATACAACCGTTTCAATTTAACCGAACCTGCAAACGTAACTTTAATATCAGGCGATTACATTTATCAGGTTTACGAAAAGTCAGTAGTAACACAGACTATTCCAAGTGATGAGTATTTATTGGAAACAGGAATAGCAAGAGTGCCAGTAATAGCATTGACAGAAACCGAATTTGAAAGCACATTAAACGTAGCACCAATAGTTTATGAAACAACCGATTAAAACAGAACCAAATATTTATTCGGTTGAGTTATCAGTATATAACAGACCTTCATTTGCAGAAGGTTACACCAACGGAAAGAGATGGATTAATAGAGGTATTGATAACCTTTTCCCTATTTATCTTATTGACCTCTATAATCAAGGTAATACACACGGTGCAGTAATAGACGGCAAGATAAGCTACGGAGTAGGAAGGGGTTTGTTTATAAACCCTGAAAAGGCAAATATGTTAGAAGTTGCAAAGGCAATGCAATTTTTAAAGCGACCTAATCCTTTTGAAAGTTGGGATGCGTTAATTAAAAAGACGTGGACTAACTTTGAAATACATAACTCTTATGCTTTTGAAATATTAAGAAATACATTTGGCAAACCTATTGAAGTTTACAATATTGATATAGATAGAATAGCTGAAGATAGAAACGACAGTTCAATTTATCTTTATTCGTTAGATTGGGAAACTAAATTTTCAACACCAACAAACAGACAAACTAATTTTAATCCTAAAATATTAGAACTACCAAAGTATGACCCAAAGGTAATTCACGATAGATGTGTTTTAGTTCATTACGAACCAAGACCGGGGATGAAGCATTATTCATTACCACCTTATATTAATGCCTTAGAAGCTATTGAAGAAGAAATAGAGATAGCACAATTCCATCTAAACAATGTTAAGAACGGATTTGTAGGAGGCACAATGGTTAATTTCTTAAACGGTAATGCAACCGATGCTGAAAAAGACCAAATAGAAAAAAGATTCAATGCAAAGTTTGCAAACGGTAACGGGAGTAAAATACTATATAATTTTGCCGATGGTAAAGACCAAGCAGCCGAAGTATTACCATTACAACCAAACACCTTAGACAAGCAATTTGAGTTAAGAGCAAAGGCAGTTCCTGAAAACATTATTATAGGTCACAGAGCAGTAAGTGGAATGTTATTTGGTATTAAGACTGAAGGACAATTAGGAGGTAGAACTGAAATATTAGAATCATACGAACTATTTAAAGAAACGTATGTTAAGCCACGTCAAGATACTGTTTTAGGTTCGGTTAATAAAATATTTGAAATCTTTGGATATAGTCCGGTAGTAGAAGTTAAAGAGTTAAAACCTTTAGCAAATATTCTACCATTAACTGAATCTACCATTGCACAAATAGTGCCTAAACAAGTTCTATTGGATTATGTTACTGAGATGTATGGATTAACTATACCTGAAGCAGTACAACCCGTTAAATTAAGCGACACAAAGCCGTTTTATTTTGAAACAGTAGGCGAAAGTGCAGACAATTATGAAGAAATAGAATGTCATCATGTTGAATTTGGCGATGATTTAAGCCCCATTTTTAAGTATAATGAGGCTGAATTTATAAAATTAGCTGAAGGAGATGAGGATACAACAGGCACAACAGCAGGAAACATACCTAAAATAGAGCCAAAAACACCTAAAATAAGTCCTTTAGTCATCAAATATAGGTACGGATTAAGACCTGATGCACCTGCTTTGCAGTCAGAAAGTAGAGATTTTTGCCAAAAGATGATGAGTTTAAACAAACTCTATACAAAACAAGAAATTGAAGGCATGAAAAACGACATGGATAACTTTGATATAATAAATAATTCAAGTGCATGGCTATATCGTGGAGGTTGGTATCGTGACCCTAACAAAGAGGTAGCAGTTCCTTTTTGTAGGCACATTTGGAATCAAGTAGTAGTAAGACAAAAGTAATGGCAGTAGTATATTTATTAAGTGCAGCAGATTTCAAGACTTATACACCCGTTCACGGTAACGTGGATGACAAGTTTATTCAACAAAGTATCTTAGCTTGTCAGGATATGTATGTAGTTGAAATAATAGGTACAGACCTTTACAATAAGTTAATTACTGATTGCCCAAATGTAACTGGTAACTATAAGATTCTACTTCAAGATTATTTACATAAGGGAATGAGGTATTGGATTATGGCTGAAATTGGAAGCATCTTATCAAGGCGGTTTACCAATATTGGATTTCAAGAAAAATATAGCGAAAATTCAAGCAATGTTGATAGAGAGAATCTGTTAAGTGATTACGGCAATATGATGAATAAAGCCGAGTATTTTGCCGACAGAACAAGAAAATATCTTTGTGCAAATGAAACTTTATTCCCTGAATATTTAACATCGGGAACAAAAGATGATGACATACTACCTAAAAAGGATTTGTTTAAAAGTTCAATATACTTAGGAGGGATTAGACGTAATTATTCAAACTTTGAAAGAATAGATGATGACGATGACTGTTGTTCGTAAACAAAGAGAAATAAATAAAGGTAGAGGTAATAGTAAGAATAAAGAAAATCTTGCAAAGTTAGAAGCATATATAAAACTAAATGACATTAAATCAGATTTTCAAGATAATAGAAGGATTTGCAAATAGTCACAGTAATATTAATACTGTAATATTTGGTGCTAATTCTGAAATTGACAACTCTGATGTTGATGGGATTTTAATGTGGTACGATGTAAGTCAGGGAAACACAGATGGAACACAATTAAATTATAGCTTTGAGTTAGCGTTCTTAGACGTTTTAAACCCTGATTTAAGCAACTTAAAAGATATAATGAGTGACACATTGCAAGTTGCTCAAGATATATCAGCAGCGATATATAATTACGATGGTGAAATTGAATTTGACTTACCAAAAAAGAGTTCAATACAACCAGTAGAGCATAAATATTTATCGGATTACGCAGGACATACTTTATCTTTTACAATAAATACTCCTTATGAGTGGAATGAATGTTGGGTTCCTGAAAGAACAACACCAACACCAACACCACAACCTTTGTTCACGGTTTATGACAATAACTTAGTATTTGTTGGAACGGTAGCAGGAAATGACTTACAAGTAATCGCAAAAGATACCAACCTTAATATTTTAAATGCAACATATACATTAGTAGGTAATGTTTTAACTTTGTCAAATATTCCAACAGGATTAGTGGACTATATACTTACACAAGATGGAGGATTCTTATTGCAGCAGGATAGTAGCAAATTAGTAATAAATTAATAAAATGGCAGATAAAAAAATAACCGAGTTAGTACAAATAACCACTATTGAAAGTGGTGATGTATTTCCTATTGTGGATATAAGTGATAACACCACTAAGAAAATAGACATTACACAGATTAAGGCACAAAGCCCTGTTCAATCCGTAAACT
>TARA_R110002126_G_scaffold152203_3_pt1 | contig 10840 bp, 9 predicted proteins | sample TARA_R110002126 | Tara Oceans TARA_R110002126 (sample SAMEA4397536) | marine metagenome | biome: Polar Biome; feature: [DCM] deep chlorophyll maximum layer (ENVO:01000326); material: water (ENVO:00002006), including particulate matter (ENVO:01000060) such as... | depth 30 m
CGGAATTAAACCCCAATAACCATTTCCAGAAACTGATAACCCACAATAGGCAACCTCTTTGATTTTGCTTATTTGTTGCTTTAAATCTTCGTAATTTTTAATGTGAGTATTATCTTTAAAATCTATGTCAATTTGCATAAATCCTGAATGTTTTATGAGGCTTTTTGAGTTTCTTTTTGAGAATAAACCACTTGGTGTTATTGCAGGAAGTTTAGATTTTAACTTCTTGCGTAAATTTTCATTTTTAGTGCTTCTTATTTTTTCGACTTCTGCAACATGTTTTTTTGAATTGAGCCAATCTAATAAATTAATATTGGTTGGTTCTGTAGCTAAATAGTGTGCAAAGCAACTTATTTGAATGTCAAGTATTGATTTTTTTTTCATTTTACTTATTTTACTTACCCTGTTACCTAGCCCAGTAATAGCTCTAAATTTTATATGATGAATGCCTTACCTTTCTTACCCAACTTTTTAAACGGAGGTAACATTGGGTAACTTTAGGTAAGAATAATCTTTAAGATATCTCCTAAAGAAATATAATACTGTAGTGGTTTTTTAGTTTTAAGGTAATAAGGTTAGGGTTAATTTGAAGAAACTTTAAAACTATTTTCAAATGATGAATTTATTTTTTCTACAAAATAACCATAAACTCCTGCCTGTTTTACTCTTTCAAAACCTATTGCTTTTAGTGCTTTTCCAACACCTATAGAATGGAGTCCTTGCAAAGAAGATTGTGCTTTTATAGAAACCAAAACTTCTGTTGCTGTTAGGAAAGTTACATTCGTCCCTGTTGTATTTTTAGGTATTTTAAAGAATTTATTAATGAGTTCTCTTTCTGGACTCATAATTGTGTATTTTTCATTTCTCTTTTCATTTTCGATAACATCTTGTGGATTGAAAATTTCATTAAAATTTTTATCTCTTGATAATGCATGTGCTTGTATCCAAAGATTATCGATGTTAAAATCTGTTTTGTAATTCCAATCAACGTTTCTAACGGAAAAGACAATCCACCTAACAGATCCTGTTTCATCCTGTAAAAAGGTGCTTTTATTAGTAGAGCCTATAAAAGATGCAACTCTATCTATAATTGAGTTTTTCTTATCATAAGGTAGTCTCTCGTTGATTTGTTCTTTAGAGAAAAAGGCTTTTAAATGATTTATTTCTCTTTTAGATAAAACAGCTAACTCATCTAAATTAATCAAGAAATTTTTACATAATAATATTCGAGCATCTTTGTCATTACTAATATCTTCAGCAATAAATTTTGATAATTCTGGAGGACACAAATATCGACACCAAGAACTTTTTCCAATGTTTTGAGCATTCCCATCATCACTTAAAATAAAAGCCTGTTTGTTAAAATATGCAGGAATAGTTGCGCATTTTACAGTTCTAACAATCCATTTTTTGAAAGAATGATTAAAAACCTCTCTTTCGTTTTCGTCTGCTAGCTTAATGTAATTTAGAAACTCGCTGATGTAATCTGTTTTACCATCCCATTTTGGTAAGTTGTTGAAGTAATCTCTAATCGGATTAAATTTTTCAGGAAAATCTGATTTTAATATTGATATTAAAGAGTTCATAGGAATGTTAATCCCTTTTTTCTTTAGTTCTACAAATAGAGCGTGTTCATTTAATGTTTTCCATTTGTTTTCATTTTTATTTGAGAGTTCAATATCAATAGTTATTTCATTAAAACGAAAGTCGTAGTTTTCAGATAAATAATCTTCTGTAATATGAAAAATAGTATTGCCAGACTTGTTTTCTTTTTGACTATTTAAACTAAAACCAGCTTCAATATTTACATCTATTTTATTATCTTGTACTTGATTTTTAAGCGAATCTTGGGTGCTATTTATAGTGCCCTTTTCTTTTTTTGATGTCTCCATTATTAAAAATCAATTTTAGTTAGTGCATTTTCTACCTCATGTCTTTTAAAGCGTTTTTTATTGCCAATTCTGTAAGCAGTCAAAATTTTGCGCTTTGTCCAATCATCTACTGTAACTAAAGAAATTGACAATCTCTCTGAAACCTGTTTTCTTGTGATCCAGATTGTTTCTTTGTTAGTCTGATTTTTTTCTGTGTAGCTTGTAAATAAGTCTTTAATTGTTTTTGCTATGCTTCTTGTTAAGTCCTCATCTGAAGTGTGATGAACTTGGGTTACTTTGTTTGTTTCCATAATTATATGTTTTTAATTATGGCAAATATGCGAAGGTTAAACAAAGTTTTTATTCGCTGAAAAAGTTACTTTATTCTTTAAAAAAGTTACTTTATTCCTTGAAAAAGTTTTTGTCATAATAAGACCTTTTTAGACAAAATTAGATTTAATCCTATAATATTCTTGAGCTTTATCTTCATGTTTACCACCGCTTGAAAGTTTATCGAATTTTGTTTTAAATTCTTTATTAAGCATAGCGATAAAGTCCTTTTTTTGGCAGTTGTATTTAAAAATATTATTCTCTTTAAATTCTGTTTCTGACGATACATTAAAAAAGGCATGGCATAAAGGTTTGAATTTTCTATTAATTGGATTGTGCTTTGAATCAATTGCATTCGTTTCAAGTAAAAATCTTTTAAAAATTTCTTCGGATTTTAGGGTTTTAAAAACGAGTGGGTATTTTGAAGGTTTTTCAATCTCCTTCTGAATGGTACTTTTGTTTTTACTAGGTAGATTTTTTTTCGAATTAATATCTGAGTTAGTTAATGATTTTATGTTTTCTGTGCAATAGGATAGGATTTTTCTAACAATCCAAAGATTAGCACAATAATCAAAAGATGTTGTCCCATTTTCGGGAAAACAGATACCTAATAGATAATCCAGTATGTCTTGAGGTTGATTATGGATAATGATTTTTTTTATTTTATTAAATGCATCATTATCATCTGATATTTGTAAAAAATCTAGTTCTTCTTCACTTTTTATTGGCTTTATTGTGTTTTTGTAAAGTTTCTTTAAATACTTTATTTTTCCGTTAGTTGTTAATTTTTTTTCTTTTTCACTTTTATATTTTGATACTGGATCACCATTATGATAGCTATGTATTAATTCATCAAATGACATTATGAAATAATCTAAGTATTCATTCCTTATGTCCTTATTCAATTGATAAATTTTTTTTTGATGAAAAATCTCTAGGCCAAAAAAAGCTATATTTTCTAGGTAATAAGAGTTTTTACATTTTGAGTATTTTTCATTTTTGGCAAAAAATAATTTATTATCAATTAGAAATTGTTTTTTTTCAAAAACACTTAAATTTCCAAAAAGTTTAAAATCAACTATACCGTTATATTTTAGTTTACTGTAATCAAACTTTTTTTCTTTCATCTTGAATTATTTTTTCTTTAAAAAAAGAGTTTTCAGAAATTTTCAATGCCCTTTCATCATCCGTAATTTTAATATAATTTAAAAACACTTTTTCTGAGGTATGTCCACTAATTGCCATAATATCTAATGTAGGCATTCCTGCAAAATAGGCGTTGGTGCAAAAACTGCGTCTTGCAGTATGGTTAGAGATCATGTCGTATTTATTCTTTGTTTCTGTAATTTCTTTACCTCCCTTTATCTTTTTTATGGTAATCTTATCATTTAATTTTGCATTTGCACCTATTTCTTTAAGTGCTAAATTTATGTGCTGTTCAGGCATTCTTTTTGGAGGGTTTCCATCATTTTTTTCTAGTATTTTTTCAACTTTTGGGTGAATTGGTATTGGTAAATATTTACCTGTTTTTTTAACAATTACTCTAAAAAAACGTTTGCCATTATTCTCAATAATGTTATTTTTAGATAAGCCGTTAAAATCTGAAACTCTTAAACCAGTATATGCTCCAATTATAAAAAGATTTCTTGCATTGTCCATTTTAGGATTGTCAGAGTAATCGAGCTGTATAATTTTTTTTAATTCTTTTTCATTTAGATAAATTTGAGTAGATATTGATTCAGGTTTCTTAAAACGTCTACTTTTAAAACTTAAATTAGTATTTAAGTTTTCTTCGGTTGCCGCATTCATAAAAACTATTATTTGCTTTATAAATTTACCCAAAGTTCCTGAAGAATAATCTAAACCTTCTAAATATTCAATAAACAATGCATAGAAATCCATATTAATAGATTCAAAAGAAATAGGGTAGTGGTGTTTTTTTTCAAAATCTTTTAACAAATCAAGAGTTTTCTCGTATTCTTTTATTGTTCTGTTAGATAATGTTCTACCAGTTTTGTCTACGATTCTATTTCTAGACTGTTCTATAAACTGATAAGAGAAACTGTAAAAGTCTATTTTTTTCTTTTTAGTTGTTTTTCCAAAATAAGTGTCAATGTCTTTTTTTAACTGTTTTTCTATTTCAGAGTTCTCATAAAAATCATACTCACTAATTGTTTTAAGTATGAACTTTTTAAAAGATGTAAGTTTTAAATTAAGGTTGTCTTTTATTTCAGAGACATCACTCATATTTCTTACTTCTCCTTTTTCGTGGTTCCAAAATTTGGGGTGTATTTTATGTTTGGTTGCGCCTCGAACTCTACTTGTTGCAGATAAATTTACAGCATAGTAAATTGAAACAAATTTTGTTGCTTTCTTATTTCGAAGATGGAATTTAACTGAAGCCAATTTGATATGATTTTTAACCATTTCAAATGTAATCAATTATTTTATTTGTGTCGGTATTTGTGTCGGTATTTTCCTGTTTTACCCTTGCCTTATCTTTTTTTACCTTTCTTTTTATCTATTAAAACCCTTTATTTAAAAGGAAAAACTATTATTTAAAAAAAGTAACAAAAGGTTCTGTTAGTCCTTGTAGGCCAACTAAACCAACTTTTAATCCCTTTTAAATATGTATATTTGAAAGGGATTTTATTATTATTTAATAAATTCATTACTTCACAAAAAAGAATCATTATTTTAAATATAATTATTTAGGAAATGTTTCTTAAGTCAGATAAATAATAGTACTTTAGGGCATTAAAAAATAAATAAGTTAAATGAAGTCCCCCGATCAATTAGCGAATAAATTAGATCTTTCTCAATTAACGAATCTATTTATAGATCAAAGTAAGGAGCTATATTGGATTGTTAATCTAGATTTTGAGTTAATCTACAAAAACAACTCCTACATTTCTTTTGTTAATGAAATAACTAATAAAAAAAAGAAGCTCCATAAACCTTTATTTATGGAAGGCTTTGATAAAGAACGTAGTGAAAAGTGGAATGCCTATTTTAAAAAAGCATTTTTAGGTGAGTCATTAATTATAGAAGAATATTTTACACATCCAGTTACTGGTAAAAACAAGGTTTTTAGAATTCATATTGAACCCTTAAAAAATGATAGCAATAGTGTTTTCGCTATTGTATGTCGCTCTAGAGACATCACTGAAATTGTTAACGAAAAGGAGCGTCTAAAATTATTTGAAAATGTTATTATCAATACAAATGATGCTGTCTTAATTACTGAAGCAGAACCTTTAGATGAGCCTGGGCCAAAAATAGTTTATGTAAATGCGGCTTTTACCAAAATGACTGGTTATGAAGCTTACGAAGTCATTGGTAAAACACCTAGAATTCTTCAAGGTCCAAATTCAGATAAAGCAGCATTAGCAGAATTAGGAAAAGCAATAAGAAACTGGCAATCTTATGAAATTACCACAATCAATTATAAAAAAAATGGAGAAGAATTTTGGATTAACTTCTCTTGTACGCCGGTAGCAAATGAAAAAGGTTGGTATACCCATTGGATTGCTATAGAAAGAGATGTTACGGAAGAAAAGAAACTTAAGGAGTTAAATCTTCAAGTAAGTCGTTTGGCTAAAATTGGGAGTTGGGAGGTAGATTTAATTCATCAAACGGTTTATTGGTCAGAGGAAGTACATCAAATTCATGAAACAGATTCAAAAGCTTATATACCTAACCTAGAAGAGGGTATTAATTTTTATAGAGAGGATTTTAGAGACTTGGTTAAAACAAACGTAGAGAATACCATAGCAACCGGATCTTCTTGGGATTTTGAAGCAGTTATTGTAACAGTAAAAAAAAAGGAATTATGGATTCGTGCTATAGGCGATGCAGAATTTAAGGACGGAAAATGTATTCGAATTTATGGAGGTTTTCAGGACATACACAATCAAAAAATTGCTGCTCTAAAATTAGAGAAAAGTTTAAAAAAAATAAAAGATTATAAGTTTGCTTTAGACCAATCGGCTATAACGGGAATAACAGATAAAATGGGAGTTATTACCTATGTAAATGATAAGTTTTGTGAAATATCTGGATATAGTAGAGATGAGCTCATGGGGCAAACACATCAAATTCTTAACTCACATCATCATTCACCTGTATTTTTTAAAAATTTATGGGAAACCATTGCTTCAGGGAATGTGTGGAGAGCTGAGATAAAAAACAAAGCTAAAGATGATTCTTACTATTGGGTAGATACTACAATTATTCCGTTTTTAGACAAGAATAATGAACCTAAAAAGTATTTGTCTATACGTTTTGATATTACAAAACGAAAAAGAGTAAATGAAGAAAAAAATAATTTATTAAAAACACTAGAAAGTTCTAACGCTAAATTAAAGAAAATTGCATGGACGCAATCTCATGAAGTAAGAGCTCCACTTTCTAGAATGTTAGGAATAATTGATTTAATTGATAATAATGAAGATTTAGACGATATGTCTTATTGGTTAAAACAATTAAAAACATCAACACTTGAAATGGATGAAATCACAAAAAAAATTGTACATAAAACTCACGAATTAGAATAATATGAATGATACTGAAATCAAGAAGTTTTAATATTAAATTATAAATGTATGGAAAAAAACTGCAAAATTTGTTTTATAGATGATGATGCGATATATAAAATGTTCATGAAAAGAGTTATAGAAATGAATAATTTAGTACCAAAAATTAATGTAACATCTTTTGATGATGGAGATCAAGCCTATAACTTTATAAATAAAAATAAGCAAAACCCAGAAGAACTTCCAGATGTTATATTGTTAGATATTAATATGCCTGTTATGGATGGGTTTCAATTTATAGAAGAGTACTCTAAAATAAAACCAAAAATTAATAAAAAAATTACGGTGTTTATGGTTACTTCTTCTATAGATCCTTCAGATATGGAGCGTTCAAAGAAATTTCCTGAGATATCGGATTATATAACCAAACCAGTGCCACTAGAAAAACTGAAACATATTATCGGTTCTTTTGGTTAATTCAATACAAATGTAAAGATCAGTATCGTATTTTGAATTTTTAAGTAAAAATTTAGGCAAATGAACTACCTAATAAATTTGGTGCCGACATTCAAGGTTCTAGTCTTTGTAGGCCAACAAAAAAAGTCCTAACAAAATTTAATTTGTTAGGACTTTTTATTTTTTCTTCTTTTTTTCATTGATTTGGTTATTCTGGGTTAAGTCAAAATTGAATATATTTAAGTTAATTTTGTGTAGTTTAGTTGTTGATTATTAGGTATATTGCAAAGTACCTGATAATCCCCAATATTGTTAATTATGAAAGCTTGTCCTAAGTGCAAATCTACATCTAAATACAGAATGAGACGAAACAGCATTATTAGAATAATACCAGGTACATATTCTTATGCTTGCGATATATGTAATACAAGATACACTTACGTATCTTTTATAAATCGTTCTTTTTAGTAGGTTTTACTTAAACAATCTAAAGATATCATTACCATTAGCAAAAAGTAGTAAGGCAACTAACAAAACAAAACCGACTACCTGTGCATATTCTAAAAATTTATCCCCTGGTTTTTTACCTGTTATCATTTCCCATAACGTAAAAACTACATGGCCACCATCTAAGGCAGGAATAGGTAATAAGTTCATGAAACCTAACATAATTGATAAGAATGCTGTAATGTTCCAGAACGATTCTGCGCTCCATTCATCAGGAAAAATACTACCAATAGAAATAAAACCACCTAAACCTTTGTAAGCACCTGTACTTGGGTTAAAAATCTTTTTTAACTGCTTAACGTAATCAGTTAAGGTTTTCCAGGATTTATTCCATCCAGCAGGTATTGCCTCTGCAAAAGAGTATTCAATATCGGCTAAATCATAATAGCCAAGTTTTTCTAAATCAGAAAATTTCAAAGCTGCAAAAACAACACCTAATTTACCTTCATCAGTAACTTGTAATTCAATTTCTTTTGTTTCTATTCCTCTTTTAACAGTTGCAGATACTTTTTGTCCTTTATAATTTGCTAAAATATCTTTAGCCTCATCATAGTATTTTAGAGGAACTCCATTAATGCTAGTTACAATATCTTTGGCTTTTAATTCTGATTTTAGATTTGGCGAATCGTCCGATATTTTACCAATAGCAAAAGGATAACGAGGGTATAAAATAGGGCCTGCATCTTTACCTCTATCCATTAATTGAGAAATAAAATCTGTAGGTATTTTTTTATCAATTATTTTATCATCTCTTTCAATTTGAAAATTATTTCCATTAATGAATTCTAAAGTTAAGCCAGCAAATTTTTTAACCTTTTCACCATCAACAGTTAAAATTTTGTCTCCAGTTTGTAAACCTACATTCATAGCCAAAGAATCTTGCACCCAAACACCATCTTTAGCGTTTACATTTTCGTTTGGCAAATAACTTTCGCCATACGCATACATAAGCATAATGTAAATGAAAACACCTAAAATAAAGTTTACAAAAACACCTCCCAACATAATAATTAAACGTTGCCAAGCTGGTTTAGAACGAAACTCCCAAGGTTGAGGTGGTAAAGCCATTTGCTCAGTATCCATACTTTCATCAATCATTCCAGAGATTTTTACATAACCTCCTAAAGGAATCCAGCCAATACCATAAACAGTTTCACCAACTTTTTTCTTTAAGATTGAAAATTTATAATCGAAGAATAAGTAAAATTTTTCTACTCTAGTTTTAAATAGTTTTGCAGGGATAAAGTGCCCTAACTCGTGCAAAACAATTAATAATGATAAACTTAAAATAAATTGAGATGCTTTTATTAATATTTCCATTCAGCGTTAAATCAGATTTAAAAAACGCACAAATGTACGTTTTTATAGAGAGTTTAAAAAGAACTATCGAAACTTGATTTTTATTTTAACAAAGATTTTAGACCAATTTTAGTGCACCTCACTTTTCTACCCTAGTTTTAAGCCGTAAATTTGCAAAAAGAGCTTTTCTAATGGATTTAAAATTCTTCAAAAAAAGTAAATCAACATTAATTTTTTTAATTGTTTTTTCGGCAATATCAATCCCTGTTTTTTATCATTTAGTAAAGGTTGATAAAAAATTAAAAGTGTACAATCCTGCTGATGTAAATCCGAGTTTGGTGCATCAATCTATAAAACACATTACCAAAGACCATAGTATTGCCGATTTTGAATTGACAAATCAAAATGGAGAAATCATCACCAATAAAAATTATAAAAACAAAATTTATATTGCAGATTTCTTTTTTACGCGTTGCACAAATATTTGCATTGCAATGGCGTATAATATGAGCGAGTTGCAAGAGTTTTATAAAAATGATAATGATATTATGTTTCTTTCTCATTCTGTAACACCAACAATTGATAGTGTTTCTGTGTTAAGAAAATATGCTGATAACAAAGGTGTTATAGATGGAAAATGGAATGTAACTACGGGTTCAAAAAAACACATTTACGATTTGGCTAGAAAAAGTTATATGGCGGTAATTGAAGAAGGTGATGGAGGGGAAGACGATTTTATACACACAGAACAATTTATTCTGGTGGATAAAGAACGCCGTATTAGAGGTTTTTACGATGGCACAGATAAAGAGGATATGGAAAAACTGAAGGAAGAGGTGTCTTTGTTAAAAGAAGAATATAGCAGAAAATAACTTGTTTAGAATGATTCTAAATGCTTATCTTTGTTTTAAATATAAATTCCTGCTTTTTGCAGGAATCTTTTTATAATATAAAGCGAATTGAGTACAATTGCATCTTTAAAAATAGGAGAAATAGGGTACATTTCTGAAGAATCTTTAGATTTTATTCCACTAAAATTATTAGAAATGGGTTGTTTGCCAGGTGCAGAGGTTCAGTTAATTCAATTAGCGCCATTAAAAGATCCATTATACATCTGTGTGAACGGAAGTCATTTGGCAATTCGAAAAGAAACAGCGCTTCAAATACAAATTCTTAAAGCAAATTAGTAATGTCTAAAAACGATATAAAAGTTGCTTTAATTGGGAATCCGAATACAGGAAAAACCTCTTTGTTTAATCAGCTTACTGGGTTAAACCAAAAAGTAGGGAATTATCCTGGCGTTACTGTTGATAAAAAACAAGGCAAAAGTAAATTATCACCTACCCAAAATGCAATTATCACAGATTTACCAGGTACGTATAGTATAAATCCAACTTCTATAGACGAAAGTATTGTTTTAAAAACCTTACTAAATAAAGACATAAAAGCTTCTCCAGACGTAATTTTGGTAGTGGCAGATGTAGAGAATTTAAAAAGAAATTTATTGCTGTTTTCGCAAATTAAAGATTTAGAAATTCCAACTGTTTTGGCCATTAATATGGTCGATCAGATGCATAGAAAGGGAATTAAAATAGATTTATCCTTATTAAAAAAAGAGTTAAATACCGAGGTTGTTTTAATAAGTGCTCGAAAAAATGAAGGAATAAAAGATATTAAAGAAGCTATTATTCGTTGTCATGTTGCTGCTAAGGCATCACCTTTATGTGGTATAAATTCTAAAATTGACCCTGATTATTTTGAGAAATTAAAAGAAATTAGTCCTAATTATTCTCTGTATGAATTATGGTTAATGGTTACTCAAAATAACTTTCCAGAAACTGT
>TARA_R110002126_G_scaffold112105_2_pt1 | contig 10835 bp, 11 predicted proteins | sample TARA_R110002126 | Tara Oceans TARA_R110002126 (sample SAMEA4397536) | marine metagenome | biome: Polar Biome; feature: [DCM] deep chlorophyll maximum layer (ENVO:01000326); material: water (ENVO:00002006), including particulate matter (ENVO:01000060) such as... | depth 30 m
GGTTTGGCATTAATTTTTGCGGTTGATAGACCTTTAGACATGTGTAGAACTACGGTTAATGTTACAGGTGATGCTACAGTATCTATGATCGTAGCGAAATCGTTAGATAAATTACACGATCCAAAACCTAAAAATTGGGACGATAATTATGAGAAAGTAAAATAAAATGGCTTTAAAAATTGAAAAACCGTTAGTGGATGCAGATTGGTTGTTTCAACATTTAAATGATGAAAATCTAATCGTTTTAGATGCTACTTTACCAAAAGTGACAGCAAACAACAAGGCAGTAACCGATGAGAAAATACAAATTAAAAATGCACTTTTTTTTGATTTAAAAAATGAGTTTTCAGAAGCTAATGCACTTTATCCCAACACAGTTTTGTCTGCTGAAAAATTCGAAGTTAAAGCCCAACAATTGGGTATTAATAATGATAGTTGTATTGTTGTTTATGATGATTTAGGCATCTACTCAGCACCAAGAGTTTGGTGGTTGTTTCAATTAATGGGTTTTACAAATGTTGCTGTTTTAAACGGTGGCTTACCAGAATGGAAATTAAAAAAATATCCGATTGAAAAACCAAAATCTCATCAATTAGTCAGGGGGAATTTTACTGTAAATTATCAATCTGAAAAATTGAAATATACAAACGATGTCTTATCTGTTATCGAAAATGATACTATTTTAATTGCAGATGCACGTTCTAAAAGTCGTTTTTATGCAACAGCTCCAGAACCAAGAGCAGATGTTAAGGGAGGTCACATTCCGAATTCTGTGAGTTTACCATATTCTGATATTATTAATAACGGAAAACTAAAGTCAGCAAAAGAATTACAATATATTTTTAGCGAAATCAATCCTAAAAATAAAGTGATGATATTTTCATGTGGAACAGGCATTACAGCTTCAGTTTTGGCTTTAGGTGCAGAATTAGTGGGGCGTAAAAATCATTCTGTTTACGATGGTTCTTGGACAGAATGGGGCACAACAGCAGATTTACCAATACAAAAATAATATGGATACAATAAATTGGACAAAAAAAGAATTTGAAGCCTATGTTTTACTATATGCAGCGCATTGTAATTTCTTTGAATCTGAAGAAGAAGAGCAATATATTTTATCTCGGGTAGATAAAAAAACATATAATAAGATTCATAACGAGGTTGTTGTAGATTCTGATGAAAATAACTTGAATAAAATTCAGCAATATTTATCAGAAAATAAATTTACTCAAAATGAAAAAGAGGCTTTAATAAAAGACATTAAAAACGTTTTTTTTGCAGATGGTTCGGTAGATATTATTGAGAAAAAAGTATTCAGTATTCTTAAGAAAATTATAGATTAACTGCTATAACTAAAAAAACTCGCAACAAAATTGTTACGAGTTTTAAAAAAATATTAGACTAAAGAATTACTGATAATTCTTAGTTTTTAATGAATTTCTGTTAATACTAAAACTGCTCTCTTCCAGAAAAGTGAAAATTTCCTTCTATAGCCGCGTTTTCATCAGAATCAGAACCATGAACTGCATTTTCTCCCATAGAAGTTGCATATAATTTTCTAATTGTTCCTTCTGCTGCATCTGCAGGATTTGTAGCACCAATTAAAGTTCTAAAATCTTCAACCGCGTTTTCTTTTTCTAAAATTGCAGCCACAATTGGTCCACGTGTCATAAAAGTTACCAATTCTCCAAAGAAGGGACGCTCATTATGCACTGCATAAAAAGTTTCAGCATCAGCCTTTGTCATTTGAGTTTTCTTTAAAGCTACGATTCTAAAACCTGCTGCGTTAATTTTTTCTAATATTGCTCCAGTATGTCCGTTTTCTACAGCATCTGGTTTAAGCATTGTAAATGTTCTGTTTGTTGCCATTTTTCTTAATTTTTGGCAAAAATACAGTTTTTAATGTTAATAACAAGTTAATCGTAAGCTTGAGTAAATTCTTGCTGAAGAATATTGTCTTTTCCTCTCATTTGCATTGTAATTGTATTTTTATCAAAATTGAATTTTAAAAGACCAAAACTGATTTCAGAAACTACATTTTTAACTCTATATTTATTAGGTTCTCCAGTATAATTGGTGTAAGAATGTGTTAAACCACTTGAAGTAAAATCGATTAAAGGATAGGATAGACTGTCTATTTTTAGTTGAGAGAATTCAGATATATGTCTATCACCAGAAAGTAGTACTACATTTCTAGCCTTAGAATTTAAGATTACTTTTTTTAGTTGAACTACTTCATGCGGAAAATTAGCCCATTTTTCAAATCCGTGTTCAGCAGATAAAAATTGAATACTACTTATAACAATATTAAAATCAGCGTTAGATGAAGTTAATTCTGAGTTCAACCAATTCCATTGCGCTTTTCCTAAAATGGTTCCTTCTCCGAAAGAATTTGGTACATATCTTTTTTTATTTTTTATTTTAGCTCTGGTCAATGGCGTTCTAAAGTACCTTGTATCTAAAACAATTACTTTTATGCTTCCTTTTGGGGTGTTTATTAATTTAGAATGATAGATTCCTTCTCGTTTTCTTCTTTCGCTTTGTGCATCAACATTTAAAAAATCTAAAAATAATTGTTGTGCTTCTTTTTTATATGTAAACTCAACACCACCATCATTTACTCCATAATCATGATCATCCCAAGTAGCAAGTATTGGCGTTTTTTTTACGAATGCTTTGTAGTCTTTTTGATTGATTTGGGTCGTATAATCATCCTTCATTTTACGCATATTTTTGGTATCCGCATAAATATTATCACCTCCCCAAATCCACAGATTAGGATTGTTTTTAAGAATCTCTTTCCATAATACATTGGTTTCATATTGTTTATTACACGAACCAAAAGCAATGGTAAAGTCGACATTGTGATTACTTTTAATTTTTGAAGTGGTCTTTTTTAAAGTACAAGATGAGATAAGAACAATAGCTAAAATGCCAAGTAGTTTAAGCTTCATTTTTAAGAATTTATTAACCCAAATGTAAGAGAAATAAATTTTAAACAATGTTATTAAATTGTATATTCGCAAACTATGATTTTAAAAGGATTTGAGGAATTAAAGGCGTTTTTAGCAGCACCTAAAAAAATAGTAATCATCGGGCATAGAAATCCAGATGGCGATGCTATAGGCTCTACCTTGGCTTTAAAACATTATTTAGATAAAAAAGGACATTTATGCACGGTCGTTATGCCTAACGATTATCCCGATTTTTTACATTGGTTACCTGGCTCAAATACAACTTATAGATTCGATTGGCAAAACAAACAATCTCAAAAAGCAATTCATAATTCTGATATTATTTTCTTGTTAGATTTTAACACGTTGCATAGAGTAGGTTTTGATATGCAAAATACTTTAGAAAAATATCCGAACGATTTTGCAATGATAGATCATCATCAACAACCAGATGATGTAAAATATATGTATTCAGATACAGAAATATGCTCTACATGTCAAATGGTATATCAGTTTATAGAAATGAACGATGATTTAGATTTGGTTGATGCTGATATTGCTGCTTGCTTGTACACTGGTATTATGACAGATACGGGCTCTTTTCGATTTAGATCGACAACGAGTACAACTCATAGAATTATTGCAGATTTAATTGATAAAGGAGCAGAAAACGATAAAATCCATAATAATGTTTATGATGCCAATTCATACAACAGATTGTTATTATTGGGGCAAGCTTTAAGCAATTTACAGATTTTACCATCATATAAAACAGCATATATAACTTTAAGTGATGAAGAGAAAAAACGCTTTGATTTTCAAAAAGGAGATACAGAAGGCGTTGTAAATTATGCGTTATCTCTAAAAGGTATTATTTTTGCAGCTATTTTTATTGAAGATAAAGAACAAGGAATTATAAAAATTTCATTCAGGTCAAAAGGTGATTTTTCTGTAAATCAATTTTCTAGAAATCATTTTGAAGGAGGAGGCCATGACAATGCAGCAGGAGGAAAGTCAGATTTGCCAATGGCAGAAACAGTTACAAAATTCACTTCTTTATTAAATCAATATCAACAAGAATTAGAAACCTCTTATGAAGTATAGTTTTTTATTTTTATTGATGCTTCTGGGTTTTTCTTGTACTAAGATTCAACCAAGAAAACCTATCAACCCTAAACCTTCAACATCATTGTATTTTCAAGCAATGCAACAAAATAAAATTTTAAATAAAATTGAAGAAGATAAGATTCTTAAGTTGATTAAAAATGATTCTTCAAAAACCTACAAACAATCTCCGAACGGATTTTGGTATACATATATTAATAAGGTAGAAGAAAATATAGCCATGCCCAAAGAAGGAGATCAAGCAGTTATAACATATAATATTACAGATTTAAATGATGTTATTATTTATGCGAAAGAAGAATTAGGAGTCAAGAATTATAAAGTTGATAAAGAAGATTTTATTTCTGGTTTACAAAAAGGAATAAAGTTGATGAAAATAGGAGAAACCATTACATTTGTATTGCCATCTTATACTGCTTTTGGTATAACTGGTGATGATAACAAAATTGGAATAAACCAATCTATAAAAAGTACAGTAACATTAATAAATATAAATAAATAGAAAAATGAGAGTATTAAAAAGTTTAGCATTAATTACAGTTTTAACGATGATGGTTTCTTGTGGAAATCAAAAAGCAGATGTTAGTTCTTTAGAAACTGAAATAGATTCAGCTAGTTATGCTTTAGGAATGGATATGGCTATAAAAGTAAAAGCCAATTTTGATGAAGCAAGTACAGATTTATTTTTGCAAGGGTATAGAAACGGAATGGATTCTACCAACTTGTTAATTGATCAAAAAGAATTAAACAAATTTTTAGGTGCATTTTTTCAGAAGCAACAAGCAGAAAAAATGGAGCAAGCTCGTGAAAAAGCAGCCAAAGAAGCAGCAGAAAAATATGGTTATGTTAAAAAAGCAGGAGAAGATTTTTTAGCAATAAACAAAACAGAAGAAGGTGTAAATACGACAGCTAGTGGTTTGCAGTACATTGTTTTAAAAGAAGGTAAAGGAGAAGATGTACAACCAACCGATAAAGTAAAAATACATTATCATGGAACTACTATCGATGGTAAAGTTTTTGATAGTACAGTAGATAGAAAACAACCTTACGAATCTGCAGCAAATATTTTTGTACCAGGTTTTAATGAGGCATTGGCTTTAATGAAAAAAGGATCTAAATACAAAGTATTTATTCCTCAAGAATTGGCTTATGGAGCACAACAAAGAGGACAATTAATTTTACCATTTTCAGCGTTAGTTTTTGAAATTGAAATTTTAGATATCACAAAATCATAAATGAAAAAAGGCTTATATATTTTTATCACCTCTTTAATTTTAGTTGGGTGTACTTCTGCTAAATATAAAGATTTAAACGATGGCTTGTATGCGGAAATACAAACCAATAAAGGCGATATTTTACTAGAATTATATACCGATGCTGCACCAATGACAGTCGCTAATCTTGTTTCTTTAGCAGAAGGAGATAATAACAAAGTATATGATTCGATAAAAGGCGATAATTATTATGATGGTATTCGTTTTCATAGAGTGGTCAATAATTTTGTAATTCAAGGTGGAGATCCTACAGAAACGGGAAGAGGAATACCAGGTTATAGATTTGGTGATGAATTTACCAAAGATAAGAACGGAAATTTGTTATACAAACATGACGATGCAGGTATTTTATCAATGGCAAATGGAGGGCCCGAATCTAATGGAAGTCAATTCTTTATTACACACAGGCCAATACCTAATTTAGATGGTAAGCATACTGTTTTTGGCAAAACAATTATAAATTCAAAACAATTAGAAAGTTTAAAAGTTAATAGTAAAGATGCAACTTTATTAACCAAAGCAATTGATTCGTTACGAATGGCCGTGGTAAATACTATTGTGCAATTTGATACAATTAAGACGATTAAAATTATAAGAATAGGTAGTGCTGCTAAATCTTTTGATGCTGGAGAAGTTTTTGATCTTGAAATGATTAAATACGCCGAAAACAAAGAGGATAGAGTAAAAAACCAAGCGAAAATAGAACAACTAAGATATGAAAAATACTTAGCTGATAAAGTTACTTTTTTGGCTGATATGGATGAAGCAAAAGCCACTAAAACCAGTTCAGGTTTACGAATTTTAATGCTTAAAGAAAATCTTTCAGGAAAAAAAATCGTAACGAACAAGCCAATTAAAGCGCACTTTACATTATTTACTGCAGATGGTACTAAAATACAATCTACAGAAGAAAGTGGGCAACCTTTTGTTTTTCAATTAGATGATACACAAAGACCAATGATTACTGGTTTTAAAGAAGGTGTAGCAAATATGAGAGTAGGTGAGAAAGTACGTCTTTTTATACCCTATTATATTGGTTTTGGTGAAGAAAAATATGGCCCTTTTCCTGCTAAATCTGATTTGGTTTTTGAAGTAGAAATTTTAGAAATAGAAAAATAATTTGTTCGAAACTATCATACAAAAAGACAAAGAACTATTAATTTTCTTAAATAATTTAGGAAGTGAACAATGGGATCCATTTTGGTTGGTTATTACCAATCAATTGTATTGGACTCCGTTGTTCCTTTTTGTTTTTTACATCATTATAAAATCTTTTGGATGGAAAAGAGGTGGTGTAATGATTTTAGCAATGATTGTATTGGTTGCTTTTTCAGATCAATTTGTAAATCTTATTAAAGATAGTACAGCAAGATTACGCCCAAATAACGATCCAGAAATTAAGGCATCTTTAAGAACCTTAATTAATCCGCAGAGTTATAGTTTTATTTCTGGTCACGCAACAACATCTACTTTTTTTGCGGGATTTGTTACCCTTTTGCTAAAACATAAATATAAATATATCTATTTAATTTTACTTTTTCCTTTAATATTTGCCTATAGCAGATTGTACTTAGGTGTTCATTTTCCAATAGATATTTCTTTGGGAATTTTAACAGGAGTTTTGCTCGCCAATATTTACTATTTCTTTTTTAAAAAATTAGATGATAAATTATTTCTCTGATTTCTTATTATTAAAGTATAAATATTTAGTAGCATGATAATAAGCATTTAAAAGACTATCCATTTCTAAAGTTGTCTTTGGATATTTCTCTTTAATGTCCATCATGTTTTTACTATCCAAATTAAACAATCCTTTTGTTTTAGAAATATTGGTTTTATAATAATATAGACTATCTTGAAGGATGCCAACGGTAGGTTCTCCTTTCATTTTTAAGTAGACAAATGAAGAGGGATTATCATAAGAAACTGTATCTAAAACGTTTCTACCTAAAGTATAATTGGTGTGATTCATTTTTATCAAACTCATTACCGTCGGAAACAAGTCAATCAGTTTAGTATTTTTAGTAAATACTTGAGGCTTTACAAATTTTGGTGCGTGAATAAACAATAACGCATGCTGTAAGTTGATGTTTAAATCGTGTTCGTTGGTATATTGCTCATTTCTATTCATCATTGTATTATGATCACCAAAAAACACAAAAACAGTGTTATTGTAATAACCAGAATTTTTGGCTCTTTCTAAAAATCGACCGATATTAAAATCTAAATAACGCATGGCATTCAATTGCGCAATAGATTTAAAACCAGATTTTTTTAAGAGTTCATCAGAAATTTTATCCGCTGCAAGAGGAGCAAAGCTTTCTTTTTTATCAGGAACTGTAAACGGAATATGATTCGACGCAGTTTGAATATAAGCTACAAAAGGTTTTTTTTGTTGATGTAATTTCTTCAATTCCTTGTCAGATTCTTTGAACAATTCATAATCGTCAATTCCCCAAACATCAGCTCTATTTTCTGTATCGTAACTACCTTCTTCGAAAATTTTCAGTCCTTTAATATTGGCTTGAAAAATGCCTCTAATATTTGCCCAATTTGCACTCCCTCCTAAAAAATAAAGCTTTTCATAACCTTTAAATTGATCAAACAAAATACGTTGATCTATAATCATCGGGTTTCTAGAAGCTGTGTTGATATCATCAATATCTGGCAAACCTGTAACACTTGCAAAGACACTTGCTGCTGTGCCAGATTTGTGTACATAAAACTTACTAAAACTTAAACTATTCGGAATTAAAGAATCTATTTTTGGTGATGATGTAATCGGGTTTCTATAATAACTCAAAGGTTTTACCCCTACAGATTCCAACATGACAAAAACCACATTGGGTTTATTTTGCAAAGTGTCCTTAAAAACCACTTTTCGTTCAAAAGAGATGTTGTCTTTGGGTAAATTTAAATCTCTGGCGATAACTGGATAATATTTTTGGAACTCCTCCATATTTACACTTTCACTTCGAAACTTAAAACTATCAAAAAAGTACAGAACAGGATTTAGCGCAAACTGATTTACCTTACTGTTTTTAGAGAAAAAAGCCTCACTCCATCTCAAAGGATAATGTGTAAAACTGTTGTAAATACTAAATGCTAATATTAAAATTGTTGCAATAAAATAAATCGTTTTAATTTTTTTAGAAGGATTTAGCTGGTTGCTATTTAATCTATGATGCAAATATTTTGATAATTTATAAATTAAATAACCAAAGACCAAAAGCCCCAAAAGACCTTTAAAAACGGGATAGCTTTCTAATAATACTTGCGAAGATATTTTTAAATCTTCTATAAACCGAAGAGAAGCAGCATCTAATCGAATGGATAAATAATCGTAATAACCAAAATCGATTAAATAGAAAATTGTAAGGATGAGATACACCAAAACCAAATATATAGTTGCTAATTTTTTATAAAACGAATATTTAAAAAAACGTCGGTTAATGATCAAAAGTAAAATTGATAACGGAAAAATAGCAATCGATGCCAATTTTACATCAAAACGAAATCCCAACCAAAAAGCAGTTTGTTGTTCAGCAGAAGTTGCTGTTTCTAATTCTGCAAAAAAGACGTAAAACAAGATTCTAAAAACTACGTTAAAGACAATTAATAAAAAGAAATTGCTAAAAATGTATTTGATATAATTCGGAATTCTTCTCAATATTATTTTAATTTAAAAAGCAAAGATATTTATTATCTAATAAAACATTAAAAAGCGATGATTTTATTTCATTTTAATTTATTTCGCATGCGCATAAACTGTATCATTTCCGCTTTTGGTATAACTCTAAATTCATTATTTTTCTGTGACTAATTCATTCACAAATTGCTCAAACTCTTCTGTAAAATCTTCATATTTTTCTCCAGTTGCAGGTCCATTAAATCCTGTATGTATTTTTCGTACTTTTCTGTTTTTATCCATAAAAATGGTAGTGGGATAAGAAATAATATGATTCAACATGGGTAATTTTTGTGAAGCTAACGTTTTATTGGCTTCATTGCCAAATTGGGCTAACAAAACTGGGTAATTAATACCAATTTTTTCTTTTAATCGATTTATTCTGTTATACGCTATTTCCCTTGTTTTTGCCACTTCAAAAGCCAAAGCAATTACCTGCAAGTTCTTATTTGGGTTTTCCTTTAAATAGTTTACCAAAAACTTACTTTCATCCAAACAATTAGGGCACCAAGTTCCCATAATTTGAATGACGATTACCTTATTTCGAAATTCAGGATCACTTAAAGAAACGACTCTTCCTCTTGTATCCGGAAAAGAAAAATCAAAATATTCGAATCCTTTTTTTATAAATGTAAGTTCCTCTTGTTTAGGTAATTCATAGTTGTTATTTAATTTTGCTGTAAATGGTTCTTTCCAGTGATTATCAGAATAAAAAAATCCGTTTAAAGTAGAATCTGTGGCTTTTGCTTTAAATAAGAATGCGTGAGCACCATCAAAAGTAGAAAGCTTTAAAGAATCTCCATCCATTATGCCGTCTAAATATCGGTAATCTCCAGAAGTGGTTCTAAAAGTACCTGTTACTTTATTTCCTTTTTGATTAAAAATACCTTTAGCAATGTAAGCATCAACTTTATGATCAGGACTAAAAATAGTTTCCCAATTTCCAGAAATATTTACGTAAGCCTCTTTTGTAGATGAAAATCGTTCGTTATTTTGGCTTGCTTTGAAGGGTACAATCCGATCTAAACTTGGTTTTACAAAAAATCCATTTAATCCATTTTTTGTAATTTTAGCCATAATATATCCTTCAAAAACAGGAGTTTGAATTTTAACAGAATCATTTTGGTACGTAATTTCATCAACCGTAATGCGTTCATCAGCATTATATATTATGATCAAAGAATCATTTTTTACTTCAAAATTAAAAGGCAGTTCTTGTTGGTCTTGTACTTCTAAAATAGCACTATAAGTTCCTTTTTCTATAGTTTTTATAGATTCAGTTTTACAAGAATAAAGTAGTAAAGCGCTGATTATCAATATAAAAAATCTCATCATTTTATCTTTAAATCGAACTCAAATTTACAATTAATTTCTAAGGAATAAGTATATCAAAATCTTTAAAAATGGTTAAATTTGCCACATTAAATTGATTAAAAAAAAATATGAAAATATCATACAATTGGTTAAAACAATTTTTACAAGTTGATTGGGAAGCTACTAAAACTGGAGAGTTATTAACAGATTTAGGACTTGAAGTTGAAGGAATTGAAACCAAAGAATCAATAAAAGGAAGCTTAAAAGGTGTCGTTACAGGAAAAGTATTAACCTGTGTACAACATACAAATGCCGATAGATTGAAAGTTACGACGGTAGATTTGGGTGATGAAAATGCTGTGCAAATTGTTTGTGGAGCGCCTAATGTAGCTGCCGGACAAAAAGTTTTAGTGGCTACTATTGGTACAACTTTATATGATGATAAAGGCGAAGGCTTTAAAATTAAAAAAGGAAAAATAA
>TARA_R110002126_G_scaffold26149_1_pt1 | contig 10808 bp, 10 predicted proteins | sample TARA_R110002126 | Tara Oceans TARA_R110002126 (sample SAMEA4397536) | marine metagenome | biome: Polar Biome; feature: [DCM] deep chlorophyll maximum layer (ENVO:01000326); material: water (ENVO:00002006), including particulate matter (ENVO:01000060) such as... | depth 30 m
GCAAACTTATTGGACATGGCTGAGACCGGCACAGCGGGGCGGTTTGCACATCATATTGTGGACGAAAGCGCCGCGACGGGATAGTCTTGTGGCATGACCTATCAGCCAGCAACCATCAGCGACGACCTAAGCAACTTACCCAAACTCCCGAGCTTGGTCACCTCCGGTCGTGCTGAAACCCCTGAAACTGTGGCCTTTCGGTCAGGGGCAGCGCTCACGGTACTCGACCAGCTTATCGGTGACTTCAGGCATGGCGTGCCCGTGAAACTGCTCGCCAACCGGCTGGCACTCAGCGCGGCCACAGCCACCTCGAAACTGGAGGGACGGTTGGCGCGACAGGCGGACATCCGCGACGCTTACCATCTGACACCGCCGGGCGAGGCGCGCGGTCCCGATGGCGATCTGCTGGCGTTCTGGCGCGACATGGTGCTGCTTCGGCTGAACGGACCCGGTGAGATCGCGGATTTGATCGGGCCCGACCGCGCGGAGGATATCGCGGGTTGTCTGGACGCCGGACTGGAGCGCGCCCGCACCCATGGGCCGTTGGCCGGCTGTGTCTTTGTCCTGCGGGCTGTGCTGGAGGCCGACGACCGGGCGGAACGAATTGCCTGCCTGTTGTCGGATGTCGTCATGGCGCGGGCGCTGAACTGGAAGCAGGTGCTGCCCGTAACTGCGCAGCGGTTGACAAAGGCGGTTCTGCGCGACCTGACCGCAGAAGGGCAGGGCGCCGATCTGGCAGTTGAGGTGCGGATCCTCGAGTCCGTCGAAGGGTCGATCCGATTGGCGCGGGACCTGGCCCGGTGCGCCGCGGCCCTTCGCACCGTCGCCCCGAAGCTGCGCGCGAAAGGATCGACAGCGGCAGTGGACCTGTTCCTGACCGAGGATGCCGTAGCCCCGGCGTCGATGCTGTCGCCGCGTATTCGTGGAACGTCGATCCCCATGACCGATCGTGCTGCGCGCCGCTTCTGCGACCGGCTTGTTGAGTTGGGCGTGGCACGGGAACTGACCGGGCGACCGACGTTCCGACTCTACGGGATCGGATCATGACGTTCGCGACCAGGAAACGGAAACCAGCAAAGGAAGGTGGCGCCGTCTTCGACCGGGAGCTCGAAGACCTACCGCAGGAGCTCCGTTGGCGCGAATGGATGGGCCGGGTCGAAGCGGTTCTGTTCGCGAGCTCGTCACCAGTCGGCCGGGAGGACCTGGCGCGCGTGGTGGGGCAGGGGGCCTCGGTCGAGATGTTGATTGAGGACATCCAGGCCGTGCTCACCGGGCGGCCCTACGAGCTGGCTCAGGTGGCCGGCGGCTGGATGTTCCGGACGAAGTCCCAGTTCGCTGATGCCGTCAAGGCCGCTGCAGATCTGGGCGACCAGCCGCTCGCCTTCACCGAGATGGAAATGGGGGTACTTTGCGCCATCGCCTACCACCAGCCGATCGACCGGGCCGGCCTGGCCGACATTTTCGGCAAGGACGTCAGCCGCGATCTTCTGGCCCGGCTGCGCACCAAGGATCTGATCGCCAGCGGGCCCCGGTCGCCACGCCCGGGTGCCCCGCATACCTTCGTGACAACGGAGACGTTTCTGGCGACCTTTAATCTGCAGAGCCTGCGGGATCTGCCGGAGCTGGAGCTGGTTGAACACCCAGCCTAACTGATTTCGCTCAAGCTAGGTGCCATGTCCTACATGTTGTAGTCTGTGCCTTACGAAACGCTGATTGAAGTGCTATCTCTGTCATATGGAAGGTACGGGTTATTGGCGTGAACAAGAAGATTACTGCCAGTCAGCGAATTGGCGAAATCGGGGAGAAGGCGGCTAATCTTCAATTCTTGCGAATTGGTTTCCAATTCGATGGGCGTTCACGGCTGGAAGCAGGGATAGACGGCATCGCTGAGGTGATGGACGATGATCAGCCGACAGCGAAGATGATAGCCGTTCAGGTCAAGGCTACCGAGCGTGGCAGCTATGTCAGCGAGACGGGCGCCGGGTTTACCTATCGTGTCCGCGCTTCGGATTTCGACTATTGGCGTGGTTCCAACTTACCCGTGATCCTAGTTCTCTACAGGCAATCGGATGACACGTTCTTCTGGAAGTCGCTCGAGAACCTCGTTGGCGAGGCCGAACGCACATTGCAGTTCGATAAGGAGCGTGACGTCTTGGACGGACGCGCGAAGGACCGCCTCGCGGCCCTGACGGTCGCCAAGCAAGGACACGGTTACTACGTCCCGCCACTTGGGGGAGGGGAGGAAGCGATCATCAACATGGTGCCATTGCGGCTTCCTGAGGAAATCTTCGTCGCACAGACTCAGCTTTCCACCCAGAAGGCGCTCGTCCGGATGAACAAGGTACGAGAAGGCCAGCGGTACGATTGGATGATCGATGAAACCTCGCTTTGGACATTCTGCGATCCGCAAACCACACCCGTCCGTGACCTGGTCGAACGGGATCAGGTCGAAAGGATCGAAACCGATTTTCTGGCACAACACGACGCCGTGGATCAGCAGCACAAATTTGCGGGCCTGTTGCGACATACTCTGGCGCATGACTTTCGGGATTTGCTCGGGTGGGACCGAAAGAAAAGGCAGTTCTTTTTCTTGCCAACACCTGGAGTCGTCGCGCGCAAGTTCCGCTATCTTGGCGCGAAGCAGAAGACACAAGCCGACGTTGTCAGCGTCTATCAGAAGTCAAAGGGGGAGGGGCCCATCGACTATGTACGGCACCATTCATTCCAACCGCGGTTCGAGCGCTTGGCGGATCAGTGGTATCTGATCGTTAATCCATCCTATTACTTCACTTCGGATGGAGAACGCGCGCTCAACTATCCGGATGCCTTGTTGTCCGGGAAGAAACGACTAGACACGAACAGCACAGTTCGAGGCCAGGTGATCATGTGGCATCGATTGCTGTCGGGTATGGAATTTGAAGATGCCGGCGAACTGCTGACGCCCGACACCAAGACGGATCGCATCATCAAGTTTTGTGTCCCGCCTTCCATCGAACTGCCAAAGAGCGTGCCCGAGGATGTGTGGGGCGCGAAGGCGCAGAAGTCGAAGAAGCCGTCCGGCTCGAATGAACAAGGCAGCTTCGACCTATGAGCGACTTCAAGACAAAGATCTTCCCGGAGCCGGAACTGGAGTTTGGCGACCAGCACCATCATCCTGATCCGCGATTGGGGTTGCTGCAAGCGGGTCCGCTGCAAACGAATCTGGGGGACACGATCAAAGTCGGCGTTGTTGGCAGCGCTCTGACCGTCGAAAAATCAGGCGAGTTTCTGAATGCGATCGAAGACGGGTTCGAGGGTAAGACCGAAAAGCACCCGAACCTGCATCCTGACTTTCCCGGGTTGAGAAATCAGAACCCCTATCGGTGCCGGTTTGAAATGGTGGCTGCCGAAGACGGTGTGCTGACGAAAGGTCAGATCGAGAAGATTGCCAACGAACCGAGCGATGCGCGTGCTGTGGAGATGGCCGTCGACGCAGTGATGGCGCAACTGGAAACGTTGGAGGCGCATCATGAACGGCCGGACGTGGTCATGGTTTCGCTCCCTGTCAAGCTGATCGAACGAGTCTGGAGGAACGAACGGGCGGGCGATGACGAAGTCATAGAGGACGAAGCGACCAAGGCGAAATCTGGCAAAGAAACCTCTCCGAACTTCCGCGGCTTGCTCAAGGCCAGAGCGATGGATCTCAGATTCTCAATTCAGATTGTCTGGGAGGATGTCATCAACCCCGATGCCAAGATCCCTCGCAAGATCAAGGAGAACTCTGACCGCCAAACCCAAGATCGAGCCGATCTCGCATGGAACCTTATGACGACGCTCTACTACAAGGGCAGCGGCAAGGTGCCCTGGCGCAGATTGCCGGAAGAAGGTGAGTTCACCGCCTGTTACATTGGCATCAGCTTTTTCAAAGATGCCGAAACCGACGAGATATGGACCAGCGCTGCACAAATGTTCGACGAGCGGGGCAGAGGGTTCATTCTTAGAGGTGGTCCTGCGCAGTCAGAGTCGCGGGGTCGCCACCCGTTCCTGACCATCGACGAGGCTCATAAGCTCACCGAGAGCGCCCTGGCGGCTTACAAGTCGGTCCATAGAACGATGCCGGCACGCGTGATCGTCATGAAGACGTCGCGCTTTCGTGAAGACGAGGCCGAGGGTGTTGGCAAAGCTCTCGACGAGGCAGGTGTGGAACTGCGCGATCTCGTTTGGGTTCACGAGAGTTATTCGGTCAAGGTGCTACGCGACGGCGACTTCCCTGTTCTTCGCGGTACCTTCGTTGAGTTGGACGGCAATGGGCTGCTCTATACCAACGGCAGCATTCCCTACTACGGGACCTATCCTGGCCTCTATGTCCCGAACCCCCTGTTGCTCTGTCCGCATCGGCAAAGCGAGAGCACAATCGAACAGATCGCGAAGGAAGTTTTTAGCCTCACGAAGGTGAACTGGAACTCGACACAGATGAACCAACGCTTGCCGATTCCGATCCGTGCAGCTCGTAAGGTCGGCGATGTCTTGAAGTATGTGCCCTCAGGTCAAAAGGTCAGCAGTGATTATCGTAAGTATATCTAGAGGCTGGTCGCGTAGTATGCGGGCGGCCCCAACGAACGCTTGCATCACCATCTGATCGATTTTTTCCCAAGCTCCTGAGTTTCCAACGGATCTTTTTTCGGCAAGTGACTCCTCTGGCCTTTGATATACAAAAGCACATCGCGCGGATGTTTTGATGTGTAATGATACATCAATCTTGAAGTCTGCTTCAGTGAGTGATATGTTTAAGCACATCGTGAAGGTCAAATGAAGCAGCAAGATAGATCATGAGCTACGCAACGGAGCACATTGCAGAGTCGCTCAAAGCCGCGCGCGAACGCAAGGGGCTCTCTCAGCGCGCGCTCAGTGCGAAGGCGGGGGTTCCACAGAGCCACATCTCCAAGATCGAGCGCGGGGCGGTCGATCTGCGTCTGTCCAGCCTGGTCGAGCTTGCACGTGTACTTGATCTGGAATTGACTCTGGTCCCGCGCAAGAAGCTGCCTGCCGTTCGGGCGATCATTCGCGGCGATGATGATGGTCACCGTGACGTTCAGAGCGCGCGTAAGGCGACGAACCTATTGCAGCGCCTTGATGACCAGATAGCAGCACTCCCCAGTGAAACTCTCTCTGAGATTGTCGTTCAGGAATTGCAGCGCCGGGCGCGCGAGCTGATGCACTTCAAGCTTTCAGCCGATGATCTTGTTCAGTTGCAGGAAGCGTCTGCTGCCATGCAGGAGTTCCTGAGCGATCCGCGCAACCTGGAAGCGGTCGAGCAGGCGCAGAGCCAATTGCGCATGTTGCGCAACGCACTCGCCCATGGGGCGGGTGCATCTGCACCATCCTTGCCGCGTCCGGCCTATCGTCTGGATGGTGACGATCATGGCTGATGTCAGTGTCCTTGAAGTCCTGCTCTACGGAGAACCGATAGGTACGCTGACGCGGGTCAGCGGTGATACCTCGCTCTTTGCTTTCTCTGAAGGTTATGTAGCCGATGCGGGCAGGCCGGTTCTGAGCCTCGGCTTCAAGAATGAGCTTGGGGAACTGACCACTGATTTCGGTACGCAGAACATGCACCTGCTGCCGTTCTTCTCCAATCTCCTGCCCGAAGGGCACATGCGGGACTATCTGGCCGAGCGTGCAGGCGTGAAGCCAGTCCGTGAATTTTTCCTGCTCTGGGTTCTCGGCGAGGATCTTCCCGGTGCGGTCACTGTTCGGCCTGCTGATGGTGAGGCGTGGCCTCCCGATGCTGATGACGGTGATGATCATCATGATGATCATCGCGATCAGGCGCTGAGGTTCTCGCTGGCAGGCGTTCAGTTGAAGTTCTCCGCCTTGGGAGACAAGCAAGGCGGTCTTGCGATACCGGCCAAGGGGGTTGGCGGCTCCTGGATCGTCAAGTTACCAGCGCAAGGGTTCGATGCCGTCCCCGAGAATGAATTCTCGATGATGACGCTCGCGCGTCTGTGCGGCATGGATGTTCCGCCGATAAGGCTGATCGATGTTGCCGAGATCGGCAACCTGCCCGAGGGCATGGACAAGGTTGGCAGTCAGGCGCTGGCGGTCGAGCGTTTTGATCGTCTGAGTGATGGCAGTGCCGTCCACATTGAGGACTTCGCGCAGGTCTTTCGCGTCTATCCTAAGGACAAGTACGAGAAGGCAAGCCAGCGCAACATCGCACAGGTACTGGCCGCTGAATGCGGAGAGGACGACATCGCCGAGTTTGTCCGGCGGCTGACCTTCAATGTGCTGATCGGCAACGCTGACATGCACCTCAAGAATTGGTCGCTGATCTATCCGGATCGTAGGCAAGCTGCGCTCGCGCCGTGCTACGATTTTGTCTCGACCATTGCCTACATAGAAGACGACAAGGCGGCACTTACGTTTAGCCGCACCAAGAAGTTCTCCGGGTTCTCGAAGGACGAGCTATCGCACCTGGCTGCGAACGCCGGTCTATCCGAGAAGCTGGTTCTGGGAACCGCGCGCGAGACTGTCGCGCGCTTCCATGAGCACTGGCAGGCCGAAAAGGGAAACCTGCCGCTGACCGCGGATGCGATCAAGGCGATTGAAGCCCATTTGCATACAGTGCCGATAGCGTAGGGGATTGGCAGAATGGCAGAGAGTTTTTCGAACCGGCACGGCTACCGCAGCGCAGACGCGGAGATTACCGTTCACGAAGACGCGCCCGAAAACCTGCGCTATGCGATCCTGCTGATTGGGCAGGACATCGGCATGAGTCCGTCCGCCATGCGCCGGATCATCTGTCAGGTGTTGCTCGTTCCGCCTGACCGGAACAACTGGTCGGAGCACCCCAACATCTGGGAAGAGGTCGTCGGGCTTGTTGCGGACTGTCCCTGGTACAAGGTCTATGACATCGCCGAAGCGTTCCATGCGACACTCGCGCAAGGGTTCAACGACAATGCAGGCAGGTTCGATGACCGGCTGAACCAGTTTTTTGTCGAAAATGGCATCGGCTGGCATATGAACGACGGCCAGATTGTCTATCGCGGCTCCGAAGCATTTACCGGCGCGACACAAGAGGCCGTCGAAATCCTGGAACAAACCGGGCGCAGTGCCGCCGCACGCGAGATCCATGAAGCACTGCGTGATATTTCACGGCGGCCGGAGCCGGATGTGACTGGGGCAATCCAGCATGTCTGCGCCGCGATGGAAGCGACCGCGCGGGATCTGTCCGGCGATCACAAAGCAACATTCGGCCAACTTGTAAAGCGATTGGACCTTCCAAAACCTCTTGATACCGCAGCCGAGAAAATGTGGGGCTATGCGTCCAACAACGCTCGTCACGGGCTGGAAGGACAGCAGGTTGATACGCCGGAGGCCGAGCTGGTTGTCAGTGTAGCCTGTGCGATCTGCACCTATTTGGCCAAACGCGCGGTGACTTGAGACTAGAAGTTCCTCCAAATTGATGGAGAATCCGCAGTTAGAAGACGCCAATCGAACGGACTAAATTCACCTCCTTGTCTGCGACCAATCTGACGAGTCTAAAATCGCCCGACATTTCGCCGCATAGACCGGATCGATCTGACCGGCGAACGCGATCAGGCCCAAGAGATGTTGACGGAGGCCTTCAACGGAGGCGAATCCGCGCCGCGCTGCATGTTGAACCGGCCCCTGATCGTGAGCGCTTATGTGATACAGATGCTTGCGAAGCCGCGAGCGGAAATCACGTGTCAGCCTCGGCGTGTCTCCGTCGACCAAAAGGCCGAGCACGACTTTCCGTGCTCCCGGAGAAACAATCGTCGTCTTGGATAGGTTCGGCGACAGCCCTCGAGCAGCCAAGGTCTCATACACTCGCCCTACCAGATCATGTGCGCGGGACCTTCCAAACGACTTTCGTGTCGTTGAAAAGGTGAGATCGTCTGCATAGCGCGAGTATCGGACGCCGTAGGTCTTCGCGATAGCAGTCAGTCTTTCATCTAGGTCGCGCACTGCGAGATTGGCCAACATCGGACTGGTTGGTGCGCCTTGGGGCAAAACGCCGAGCAGGTCTCGTGGATAAAGCGATGTCAAGGATGAGTGTCGAAATTTGGGAGTGCGTCGCTGGGGCAAGACAGCTGTATCGTTGCGATGTTTGTCGCGGAGACGGGTGCACAAGCGCGCAAGCTCAAACGCGACCAGCGGCTGGTAGCCCCGCTCCAAAAACACCCGATGCGCGTCGATTTCGGTCACCGATTCGAAAAAGTTCCGCAGATCAATCTTGACCATCCAAACTGCGCGACAGTGGCGCGCCGCGGCTTGGGCCAACCGAGACCCTGGTGCAAAAGCCGTGCTCGCCGAATGGCATGGTGCATGGCGCAGGACTTCGGACGCGATCCAGGTTTGGACTCTCAGCAAGGACGGCTCCGGCACGGCGATTGTCCGATAGCGCGGAGGTTGGCCTGCGATCGGGCGTTTGCGGATCGAGAACTCCCGATAAGGGTCCGCATCCTGCCTTGAGACATATGCTTTCAAAATGCCGACATCGACGCCCGCCAAATGCCCCAGATGGCCAAGGGTCAGGATCGGCGGGCCGGGATTTGGCTGCCGCAATGTGTGTTCAGCAGTCGCAACTGCATTTTTGAGGATGGATTCATCCACACCCCCCGCAAGGCCCTCGGCGAAGTAGCGTTGAGAGTTCCACGTTCGCATCTACTATCCACCCTTCAGGGTGAGCTTGATCGGATCGCAAGTCAGCCTACCGCTGCGGCGACCGCAAGGTCGTGCGGTTCGATCAAGTTGAGCATCAAGCGAAAGCTTGACCGTGAGCTCATCGCAATCGACGGCCCAGGCATCACCTCCTGCGGGCAGGACGTGACACCAACGGTGCCGGTCGTTAACCCGGCAACCACTAGACATCGCGTGGCGCTCTCAACGCATTCGGAAAGTACATCGTGTCGTCGCCTTGGGGAAGGGGGCTCTTGCGGTCTTGGCGGATCAGTCGTGACGCAACCATCCGCCCTCGCTCGGTCAGTTGATGGGACGCGTTTATCCAACCCCATCCTTTTAAGCGGTCAAGGATTTCACTCACATCATCGACGTTCATGCCGAGACGACCCGATATCGCTTCGGAATGACGAGGGGATCGGCGCAGTGCGGACAGGATGATCGTCTCCAAGCTCGTCGGGCGCAGAATTGCCCCGGTGTCCGACGCCTTGGCAGACGCTTCGATACGCGCCCTTTCTTTCTCTGGCGTGTGCGGTTCTTGGTAGGGGGAACCAGCTGTGCTGGATGCTCGCGCCGGTACCAGCGCCGACCATCTTCGTGCATCCTTCCAGAACATCGAAGGTGCATTGTTCGGCATGCCGTGATCAAACGCCAAAAGCGCCCCGACTTCACCGTAGCCGAGAGGTTTGGACCCTGGTGGCGCATAGCGATGACACAGTTGGTTCATCTGCTTGGCCTTTCCTGGCGGAAAGACTGTTTGAATTGTTGGGCATCGTGTCACTAAGCTGACGGTGGGCGATGAGGCGTGATCCTTCACACGTTCGACCCCAGCTTCTGTCCCTGCGTAGGCCACCACTTCGAAACAAAGGCCGGAGTGACTGCGCCTCGACCACCAACTGCGCACTGTCCGCAGCCTCCATGCGGCATTGAGATAGTTGATGACGCGATCTCCGCTTCCGATGAAGTCCGTTACCAGAACGAACCGGCGCGCGCGCTTCTCGCGAATGATGTCGGCCCCAGGGTTGAGAAGGGTCGACTTTCGATGGCGCTTGTGCAACTGGGTCAGGACGTTGGCGACAACCCCCTCACTGCCTATTTCTTCGGCGACCTGCCGCTGACGAGGCACCAGCGGCGGTCCGACGCGGCCATATGCGCGCACAGTCTTCGTCCCTTTTTGCGTTTTACTCGCGCGGGACGTCTCGGGAAACAAACGGTTGGGTTGCCCTTTCCATTTCTTACGCTCTGTTTCGTTGTAAAGCGCCACGGGGTTGGGACCGATCCTCAGGCGGTCTTCAAGGACCCGCGTCAAATCGCGGCGAAAAGCATCACCAGGGACAAGCCGGATGAGCGACGCGAGGATCGCAGCATCCGCCCGGTCCGTTTCTTCGAATTGATCCACCCATGCTTTCACCAACGGCTGCATGATGGTCGAGCTTGTAGTCACGTCGGTACCTCGATCTCAGTTCTTCAAAATGGTTGCGAGGTTCGCCATATGGATCATGCGCCAAGCCAGCGTCAGATTTCACTTTAGACGGCCGCGCTCTCTCGCCCAAACAAACATCGCACCGACGGCAGCATTGGCTTGCTGCACGCTGAACACTTCCGGTTCGAACGCGCCGGCCCATTGCTTTGTATCACGATGTTCCGGGTGGTGTTTGTCGGTCAGCGCGTCGAGAAACTCTTCGTAAGAGTAGGGCCCTCCACAGTCCTCTGGCGGGCACGCGCGCGCTCCGGCAACACAGGCGGGAAAATCCTGATCTGGTCTTCCGGTTGGTTTGCCAACCTTCTCGACAGTGACGAGATGCCGCCAACCATCGCCGAAGTCATAAGTATATGTGAACTGACTGCCTTTTTTGACCAGCTCTCCAAGAGTAAACCTCTTCTCGTCCTTCCGGCCATCGTTTGGATCCCAGCTATCGTCACTTTCGTCGCGGGCCTCGAACCTGTCTTCGCCAATCTCGAACTCATGCAAATGATAGTCTTGCCAAGGCATAGCGCCCTGGAGAACGGAATGCAGGATGTCCAAGCTGATGTCATTCGGCACGAAGCTCCGGCGCCAGATGGGTGGTTTGATGCCAATAAGTTCGATTTTCAGCTCAATCAAAGTGTGTTCCGCCTGTCTCAAT
>TARA_R110002126_G_scaffold266207_2_pt1 | contig 10807 bp, 9 predicted proteins | sample TARA_R110002126 | Tara Oceans TARA_R110002126 (sample SAMEA4397536) | marine metagenome | biome: Polar Biome; feature: [DCM] deep chlorophyll maximum layer (ENVO:01000326); material: water (ENVO:00002006), including particulate matter (ENVO:01000060) such as... | depth 30 m
TCTGGCTCAGGCGCGCGGTGCGGTTCTGGGAGATCTCGACTACCCTGTCGCCGTCATCTGCCGGGCGGGCAACCGCTCCACTCTGGCGGCAGCACAACTGGAAGCGGCTGGATTTGCAGACATCTACAAGATTGCCGAAGGCATGGCCGGGTTGGAAGGAATTGGCGAGGGCTGGATCAAGCGCGGCCTGCCGACGGACCAGTTCCTGCCGCCGGATCGCTGATCCGCAAAACAGGACCACGAAAGAAAAGGGCGGCTCCCCACGGAAGCCGCCCTTTTTGTTTGCTCACAGAATAATGACTAGAACATCTCGTCAGAAACCATGGAAGATTCTGCCGGCAACTCGCTACCCTTCATCCAGCTTTTGATGATCGGCGAGATGAGCAGCATGAAGACGCCAATTCCCATCGCGACATAGCCGACATTCGCATAGACACTGACATAGGTGGCCTTCGCCGCCGCAACGTCCGTGATCTGGCCACCGATAGTCTCGGCGCCGGTTGTGCGGGCAATCACGCCCGCGAGATAATTCGACAGTCCGGAATAGAGGAACCATGCCCCCATCGTCATGCCGACCACACGCGCCGGTGCCAGCTTTGTTACCGCCGACAGGCCAACCGGCGACACCATCAATTCGCCCATCGTGTGGACCCAATAGATCAGGAAGATGAATCCAACAGCGGTCATCCCGGCGCCGGACATGCCGATGCCCCCAACCAGGGAAAGGAAACCAAGGCCTGCTAGGAACACACCAATCGCGAATTTCACCGGCGTCGACGGCTCCATTTTCCGCTTGGACAGGGCAATCCACATCCAGGCAAAGATCGGGGCGAAGATGACGATGTAGCCCGCGTTCAGGAACTGGAAGACCGGCGTCGGCACGTTGATCCCAAACATTTCCTTGTCGACCAGACGGTCCGTAAACAGGGTCAGCGATGAGCCAGCCTGCTCGAACAGGGCCCAGAATGGAATCTGCGCCAGCACGAAGTAGATCGCCGCAAACATGCGTTTCCGCTCGGTCCCCTGAAGCTGCATGAAGGAATACCCCACGAGACCAACGAAGATGGCAATACCAAGTGAGCCGACAAACCAGTCGGGAATCACTTCAGCATTCATGACGAGCAGCATGGCCACACCGATCACGAGGGCGCCGGCAAGATAGCAAGCCATCTCGACATTGATCGGGCCGAGGAAGGATTTCTTCAACGCTTCCGGGTTCGGCGGCTCAGCTTTTCCATCCAGGTATTTCTGGCCCCAAAGAAAAACGAGCAGACCCGCCAGCATACCGATACCAGCAAGTCCGAAGCCGTATTTCCAGCCCCAGAGGATGCCAATGATGCCGCAGCTCAGAGATGAGAGTAGCGAGCCGAGATTGATGCCCATATAGAAGAGGCTGAATCCGGAATCCCGCCGCGGATCGTCAAACTCATAGATCGCGCCCACAATCGTGGAGATGTTGGCCTTCAAATAGCCAACGCCTGCAATGATGAAAGCCAGCGAGAGAAACAGGATGTTTGTATAGAGTTCCTGCTGCTCGATCCGTGTCGTGTAGGCGTCTTTTGCGATCTGCTGATAGACCGCCGCAGTCGGCTCTTTGGCATCATCAGCGCTTTCCAGAATCTGCAGATCCCCACTGCCCTGCTCGAAAACGATCCGGCGGGTTTCTCCATCCATGTCCACAAACAGCTGGCGTTGGTCACCGCGGCCCTCATGCTGGATCTCGATCTCGGAGCCACCCGTGACCACATATTCCTTTGAGCCACTGCCCTCGAACGCCATGCCGAAATGACCGAGGCAGAGCAGGATCGCTCCAAAGGTCACCGCCTTGCGCTGGCCGAGGTATCGGTCGGCCAGTGTCCCGCCGATAATCGTCATGACATAAACGAGCGCCGTATAGGCCCCGTACATGATCGACGACTTCTCATCCGAGAAGAGGAAATGCTGGGTCAGGTACAAGACCAGCAGGCCGCGCATCCCGTAATAGGAAAAACGCTCCCACATCTCGGTAAAGAACAAAATGGCCAACCCCTTAGGATGGCCGAAAAATGAGGTATCGCGGGGTTTGCCCGCTGCACCATTCGCAGTGATGTCTGTCACGCGTTCAACTCCCCGGAAATTCTTACGAACCGGTAGTTTGACCACGCAAACGCCTAGCTCTCAAGGCAGCTTGTGCCAATTGAGAAGCCCGGATGAGGGAATTTATTCCCCTAATAGGCCTGATCGACGAAAATGCGGCTCAGATCGCCCTGCCACTCGCCATGATATTTTTCGAGAAGGCGCTCGGCGGGCGTGAGTCCTGTCCGCGCGATCTCATCAAGTTCACTGAGATAGCCCGTTTCATCATCGCCCGACACAGAAAGATTTGCGCGACGTTTCAGACCGGCCCGGGAAATGTCCAGCACGCCAAGCGCGAGGTCCTGCATGGTGCGGCCACCCGGCACAGGCGTACGCAGGCCTAGCGTACGTACTCCCTGCCGCATCGATTCGCGTTCCGCATCTGACCAAGACTTCACCAGGTCCCAGCAGGCATCCAGACTTTCTGAGCAATACAGCAATCCGGTCCAGAAGGCGGAAAATGCACATAGATGACTCCATGGACCTCCATCAGAACCGCGCATCTCCAGAAATTGCTTGAGACGGACTTCAGGGAAGATCGTCGAGAGATGGTCCGCGAAATCGTCCATCGCCGGCTTCTCGCCGGGCAGAATGGGCAGTTTCCCATCCATGAAGTCGCGGAAAGAGAGACCGCTTGCGTCTAGGTATTTGCCGCCGCGCCGGACGAAATACATCGGCACGTCCAACGCATAATCCACGTAACGTTCGAATCCGAACCCGTCCTCGAACACGAAGGGCAGCATGCCCGTACGGTCGGGATCTGTGTCAGTCCAGATTTGCGACCGGTAGGACAGGAAGCCGTTCGGGCGACCTTCCATGAAGGGCGAGTTCGCAAACAGCGCCGTGCCGAGCGGCTGTAGCGCCAGCGAGACGCGGAACTTCTTCACCATGTCCGCTTCGGAGGCAAAGTCGAGATTGGCCTGAACCGTACATGTGCGAAACATCATCTGCCGTCCTAGACGGCCGACCTTGTCCATATAGTCCATCATGATGCGGTAGCGGCCTTTGGGCATCACCGGCGTTTCGGCGAGACTCCAGACCGGGCTCGCACCGAGGCCCATGAAAGCAACGCCCAGCGGATCGGCAATGTCTCGGACTTCGCGCAAATGCGAGCCCACTTCATTACAGGTCTGGTGCATGGTTTCGAGTGGCGCACCCGACAGCTCGAACTGACCGCCCGGCTCCAAAGATACGCTTGCGCCATCCTTCTTCAGACCAATCAGCTTGCCGCCTTCGACGATTGGCTGCCAATCAAACCGGTCGCGCAGGCCTTCCAGAATTGCCAGAACGGAGGCCTCACCTTCGTAGGGAAGCGGGCGCAAACCATCGCGCAGAAAGCCGAACTTCTCATGTTCAGTCCCAATGCGCCAATCTGCTTTCGGCTTGTTGCCAGCCTCGAAATACTCGACCAGCTCGGATTTCCCCGAGATACGCTGGGAGTTTTCGTCGATATCCGACGTCGGCGTGGTCACAATGGAGGCCTCCCCTCAAACTCTTGCTGTGAGTGCACATAGGGATGTTTCGCTCGAGCGCCAACCGGGTTATTCTCACAAGTTCGTTTATTCCCGCAGGTGAGACTGATGACGCGATTTACCACAGAAGAACGCGATGACCTCAAAGTCTGGGCACGCATCCATGTGCGTGGTGGCTATGAACCCGTCGAGGAAATCGAGGAAATCCTTCTGGATCTGACCGAGGAGTTCGAGTCGCCTATTTCAGAGCGTGACCGGCAATCCGAGATTCGGTCCGCGCTGATTCAGGAAATCGAGGCCGTGCAGTCAGAGCAGACCAAGTGGCCGGTGCTGACAGACTTCGACCGTCTGGAACTCGCCTTCGACATGCTGGATGACAAGGATATTGTCGCCCGACAGAATTTCACGTGCTGCGGCACATGCGGAGCTGCGGAGATCAATCTCGAAATTGAGGAGTTCGAAGCCTATGGCCGTCGGGCACGCGGCTACGTCTTCTTTCACCAGCAGGACACGGAAAGCGCGGTCGAATCCGGCAATCTCTATCTCAGCTACGGAGCCTCAAATAATACGGCGGACGCGGTGTTCCTCCAGATTGGCCAGGAAATCTTCGATACGCTGAAGGCCGTTGGGCTGAACGCTCACTGGGACGGCAAGCTGGAACATCGCATCGGGATTACGCTTGAGTGGCAACGTCGATGGGAAAGTGCCGTACCGAAGCCCATGAAGCGGTGGCCCTTCTAGGTCCAGTCACCACACACCGCTTGCCAAAGGGTGAGCGCCGAGACGACCGCCGTTTCCGCCCTTAAAATTCTGGGGCCAAGGCTAATAGGATAAGTATCCGCACGCGCACGCAGGAATTGGCGTTCATCCTGGCTGAATCCACCTTCAGGGCCGATAAGGATCGCTGCACTGCGATCTTTCAGGGAGTCCAGCACCGAAAGAGCGGCGCCTGCCCGTCCGAACTCCCCGCCCCAAGGCTTGGACTCGTCCTCACCAGCTTCATCACAGAAGATTAGCGCCGTGTCGTCGTCCAGTTGAGCAAGCGCTTCTTCCAGAACCACGAGGTCAGAAATTTCCGGCAGATCAAGCCGTTCAGTTTGTTCCGCAGCCTCGAGGGCAATCTTGTTGAAGCGATCCAGCCGGACAGTTCGAGTTTGCGTGAACTGCGTGATCACAGGATGAATGGAGCGGGCACCAAGTTCGGTTGCTTTCTCGACGATGAAGTCAGTTTCCGCCTTTTTCACTGGCGCAAACAACAATGCGAGATGGGGTGTGTCTGCGCTCATCTGTTCGCGCGTTTGCTCGACCGGGATGATAATGGCCGTCTTGCCCTCAGGGGGCCCGAGCTCGCACAACCACTCTCCGTTGAGGCCATTGAATGTACGAAGCCGGTCACCCGGAGATAAACGCATGACCCGCATCAGATATTTTGACGCGTCCTCTTCCAACCGGAGTGGTACAGAAGGCTCGAGAAGGGCCGACACAAAAAGTCGCGGTATTGAACTCATATGTACGACATACCTTCTATCAGCAGGAAACTCAGCACGAGGTGATCATGGCGGACCAGACTATCAAATCCGTAAATCCGGCAAATGACACAGTCATCGAGGAATTTACACCCCACACTCCAGCACAAGTAGCAACCGCCATAAGAGACGCGGACGAGTGCTTTGCTGACTGGCGCAAGACGAGCTTCGAATATCGCGCCGGGCTGATGTTGAAGGCGGCGGACGTATTGGAAGCCAATGCTGACCGTTACGCCGCTGACATGACCGCCGAAATGGGCAAACCTCTCGGTCAGGCCAGAGCCGAGGTGAACAAGTGCGCCTGGGTGTGCCGGCACTATGCAGAACGGGCCGCCACCTACCTTGCCGACGAACCGATCGAGAGCAGCGGCACAAAAGCCTATGTCCGCCTCCTTCCGCTCGGTGTGATCCTCGCAGTCATGCCTTGGAATTTTCCCTTCTGGCAGGTGTTTCGCTTCGCTGCCCCGATCCTGATGGCGGGCAATACGGGCCTGCTGAAACATGCATCCAACGTGTTCCGCTCAGCCCTCAACATCGAAGAAGTCTTCGTGGAAGCAGGCTTTCCGCGAGGCGCGTTCCAGACGCTCCTGATCGGTTCAAAACACGTCGAAAGTGTTATCAAGGATGATCGCGTAAAAGGCGTTTCACTCACAGGCTCCGGCTCTGCAGGTGGAGCGGTTGCAGCAACTGCGGGCAAGGCCATCAAGCCCTCCCTTCTCGAACTTGGTGGATCCGACGCATTTATCGTCATGCCCTCCGCTGACCTCGAAAAAGCACTCGACACAGCCGTCAAAGCCCGGACCCAGAACAATGGTCAGTCCTGCATCGCCGCAAAGCGTTTTTTCGTCCACGCCGACGTTTATGACGCGTTCAAGAGCGGCTTTGAGGCTCGCTTCAAAAACCTCAAAGTCGGCGACCCAACCGAGGACGGGACCCATATTGGACCTCTTGCTACCGCGTCCATTCGCGATGAGCTCGTCGAACAGGTCGAAAAGTCGGTCAAGGCTGGGGCCACCGTTTTCCATGCGGGCAACACCCTGCCCGATACCGGAAACTGGTTTGATCCATGCATAGTTATCGGCGCTCCAGAGGGCAGCCCGTCAGCCGACGAGGAAATGTTCGGACCAGTCGCCAATCTCTGGAAAGTGAATGACCTGGACGAGGCCATCGGCCGCGCAAACCACAGTATTTTCGGACTTGGATCAGTCATTTTCACGCAAGATAAAGTCGAAATGGATCAGGCCGTCAGCGAATTGGAGGCTGGTGCCACGTTCGTCAACGCGATGGTCTCATCTGATCCTCGGATGCCGTTCGGGGGGATCAAACAGTCCGGCTATGGGCGAGAACTGGCCGCTGACGGCATCAAGGCCTTCGTAAACCGCAAGACCGTGTTCATCGCCTGAACCAGACTGCGTTAGCGCCAGAGGGATTTTCTGGCACTATTCGCCTCGTGCTTGTCTGTGGCTGTTTGAAACACAGAATTTCGGTATAAGCCGCTGCGATGGACGACACACGCACGATTCCAGCCGATAGCGCCCTGCCCGGATGGCTGTCTGGCCTGCCGCTTGGCTGGCAACCCTATGCCATGCTGGCCCGGTGGGACCGGCCGGTGGGCATCTGGTTGCTCTATCTGCCATGCTTGATTGGTCTGGCATTCCAGCGATTGATTACGGGCGTTTATGTTTTTGATCTCGTCTGGGCGATCCTGTTCCTGCTCGGCGCGGTAGCCATGCGTGGAGCAGGCTGCACATGGAACGACATAACGGATCGGAACTTTGACGCCAGCGTGAGCCGCACAGCACTACGACCACTTCCATCCGGCGCGGTCACGCTAAAACAAGCCTACTATTTTCTCGGAGCCCAACTTCTGATCGGATTTACTGTCTGGCTCCTGTTGCCATTGGACGCAAAATTCGTCGCGCTACTATCGATACCGCTGGTCGTCGCATACCCCTATATGAAGCGCGTGACCTGGTGGCCTCAAGCCTGGTTGGGCCTGACGTTCAATTGGGGGGTCCTGGTTGGCGCGGCCGTTGCATCCCATGTCAGCTTTCCCGTCATCGTGCTGTATGCTGGCCTGATACTGTGGACGATCGCTTATGATACCATCTACGCGCTTCAGGATCGTGAAGACGACGCCCTGATTGGTGTCCGGTCCACCGCGCGCCTCTTCGGCAAGCGGGCTGTACTGATCAGCTTCTGCTTCCACCTCGGCGCAGCGGCGCTTATCGCCCTCGCAGCTGCCATGAATGAGGCCGGTCGAATAGGCGCGCTGACCGCGTTGTTATTCCTCGCTCACGGCGTCTGGCAGTCAGTGCGACTGAAGTCGAGCCGTGAGCAAGCCGCGCTTGCCGTGTTCAAATCCAACGTCTGGGCGGGCGCCCTTGTTGCATTTGGCTTCGCCCTGTCCGCCATGGCACCGGAGCCGACACAGAGTTCGCTATTTGCTGACCATGAGCTTGTTCCAGACGGTCCTCCTTCCACGATGAGCCTGCCCTTCGGGTTCGAGATGAAACATGCACGCCCGTCTCCTTCAGAATCTGGTGAGACTTGGTTTGCGAGTGCAGCCCTCAGAGCCCTAAAGCGCGAAGGCGTGATTGGACCGGACGAAGACGCGCCCTCAGCACCTTGACCCCTTCAAGGTGCGACGCATGCGCTCGCCCCTGTCCGACCCCGTTGTCTCCGCAGCAAAAAGGCGAGATCGAAGAGTATGACCTCTTATGACCAAACGCCGCCGCCATTTTCCGAAGACAGCCTGGATCCATCTGACTGGAATACCTTTCGCAAGCGGTTGCATGCCATGGTCGACACTGCCGTCGATAAGATGGAGCATACGCGCGAAGGCAGAGTCTGGACGCCGCCTCCCGAGGATATGAAAGACGCTTTCAGTCTTTCGGAAACCGGCCTGCCGCCGGAAAGTGTAGACTCTATTATGCGGGAGTTGCTGCCATATGGTGTCGGAAACACGCATCCGCGCTTCTTCGGCTGGGTGCATGGGGCAGGCACACCGTCCAATCTGGTTGCAGATATTATCACAGCGGCGATCAACGCGAATACTGGCGGTCGCAATCATGGTGCGATTGAGGTGGAGCGCCAACTGATAGAGTGGTGCAAGCGTCTCTTCTCTTTTCCGCAGGATGCGAGCGGCCTGATCGTTTCAGGCACATCAATGGCGACCATCATTGCACTGAAGGCCGCACGTGATGCCCATCTCGACTTTCACAGTCGCGCCGAAGGCATGGGGACACACAGACTGGTCGGCTACACATCCAGTGAAGCCCATGCCTGCATTGCGCGGGCATTCGACTTGCTCGGCCTAGGCACCGCTGCATTGCGCAAGATCCCGGTTACGCCAGCACATCAAATCGATGTCTCGGCGTTGCAGGAGGCGATAACAGCAGATCGCGCAGCAGGATTCGAGCCCTTTCTGGTCGCAGGCACGTGCGGCTCGGTGAATGCAGGTACCGTCGACGACCTCGCCGCGCTGGCGGAAATGTCGGAAGCAGAAGACCTGTGGTTCCATGTTGATGGCGCATTCGGTGCACTCGGCATATTGAGCGACCGGTTGCGTCCGCATCTGAACGGGCTGGAGCGTGCGGACTCAATTGCTTTCGATTTTCATAAATGGCTTCACGTGAATTACGATGCAGGTTGCATCCTGATCCGCTCGGGCCAGACGCACTTGAAAACTTTCTCAGACCGTCCGGATTATCTCAAATCAGCAGACCGCGGGCTGGCCGCGGGTGGTACTTGGCCGGTTGAACTCGGGCCAGAATTATCGCGCGGGTTTCGGGCGCTTAAAGTCTGGGCGCAGATCGCCGAGCATGGTGAAGCCAAGCTTGGCAGGCTGATCACTCAGAACTGCGACCAAGCCGCTTATCTGGGCGAACTGGTTCGGACCACACCTGAACTGGAGTTGCTGCTTCCTGTCTCAATGCAGATTTGTTGCTTTCGATATCTGCGCGAAGACCTGTCCGATACAGAATTGGACGAGCTGAACGCGGAGATTGTCGTCCAGCTGCAACTGCAAGGTATAGCCGCACCTTCGACCACGAAGATAAATGGGCGCGTGGCGATCCGCGTGAACATCACAAACCACCGGACCCGGCGCTCTGACCTGGACCTGCTTGTTCGCGAAATCCTGCGAATTGCGCGGGAAGTTCTGAGTTCTGACTGACACGTTATTTGCGTCTGGGCAGATGCATACCTAGATTGGTCGCATGACACTTGTAATCGAAATGGTATCGGACCTGGTTTGCCCCTGGTGTTGGCTTGGCAAGCGCAGGATGGACGACGCAATCAAACTGGTCCCGGAACTGGACGTGGAACTGATCTTCCGTCCTTTTGAACTGGACCCGACAATTCCTGTCGAAGGCGTCGACTACAAGGCGCATATGAAGGAGAAGTTCGGCTCTGATTCCGGAAGGGATCGCGCCAACACCATGCGTGACGCCCTGATCCAATACGGACAGGAAGAAGGCATCCCTTACCAGTTCGACCGGATCACGCGCCGCCCGAACAGTTTCAATGCGCACCGCCTTGTGCGCTGGGCACAGGGTCAGCAGAAGGGTGCAGAAGCCAAGGAAGCGCTTTTCAAGGCATACTTCTCCGATGGACGTGACATTGGAGAGACCGAGGTACTGGTCGACATTGCGCGTGAGATCAATCTCGACCCATCCATTGTCGCTGAATTGATGCCCACCGATGCCGACGTCGAGAATGTCCGCAACGAAGAAGCCCTGTTCCAGCAAATGGGCATAAGCGGTGTGCCGACATACATCGCGCATCGACGTATCGCCGTTCAGGGGGCCGAGACCGCTGAAAAGTTGGCGAAGTTTCTCCAACACGCCGCAACGCAGTTACCGGAAGAACGCCCAGCCCAGGGCTGATCAGACGATCTACCACTCCCAAAACGCAGAACGCCGCCCCGAAAGGGCGGCGTTCCTGTTTGCCTAACTGTCGGTTCGGTTAGTGAACCATCGCCGCCTTGAGGCTTTCGAGATAATCGTAGTGCTCTTGCAATGCGAGCTTGGCGCTGTCGCCCTTATCCAGCGACTGGATTTTCAAAAGCGTCTCGTCGAGCTCCTTCTGGACATCCTCGACTTTCAGCTTGTCCAGCATGCGGGCTTCTTCCGCCAGAATGGTCAGGCCTTCGGCCGTCACATCGGCAAAACCACCACGCACAAAGATGCGCATCTTGACAGTGTCGCCTTCCAGAACACGAACAACGCCATTCTTGAGCGTGGTCATGAACGGAGCATGGTTTGCGAGCACGCCGAACTCACCTTCCGAGCCGGGGGCAATCACGTGATCCACCTCGCCGGAGAAAAGTTCTCTGGCGGGAGATACGAGTGAGAAGTGGAGTTGGTTGGCCATTCGTCCCTGTCCGTTATCGCTTAGGCGTCAGCCAGCATCTTTTCAGCTTTGGCTTTCGCCTCATCGATATTGCCGACCATGTAGAAGGCCTGCTCTGGCAGATGGTCATACTCGCCCGCGATCAGGCCTTTGAATGCCGTGATCGTGTCTTCGAGTTTCACCTGCACGCCCGGCGAACCGGTGAAGATTTCAGCCACATCGAACGGCTGCGACAGGAAGCGCTCAACCTTACGGGCGCGAGCCACGGCCAGTTTGTCGTCTTCCGACAGTTCGTCCATGCCGAGGATGGCGATGATGTCCTGCAGTTCCTTGTAGCGC
>TARA_R110002126_G_scaffold15234_8_pt1 | contig 10798 bp, 11 predicted proteins | sample TARA_R110002126 | Tara Oceans TARA_R110002126 (sample SAMEA4397536) | marine metagenome | biome: Polar Biome; feature: [DCM] deep chlorophyll maximum layer (ENVO:01000326); material: water (ENVO:00002006), including particulate matter (ENVO:01000060) such as... | depth 30 m
CGGAACCGGTCAAGGATTTAGATTTAATAATGGGGGAGATAGAAATAAGTTAATGGATATTGGACAATGGGGAAGTATTTCTGGATCGTGGTCAAATACATTTATTGGATGTTTTAATTTAATAGCAACAACTCCTGATGCTTTAGTCTTAGAAACAACCAATTTGGAGTTAACTTTTGACGGAGCTAGTAGATTTAACGGTTATATTAATAATTGGAATACATCTAATGTAACGGGTATGATCTATATGTTCCGAAATGCTACCTCATTCAACCAAAATATAGGAAGTTGGAACACCGGTAATGTCACTGCTATGATAGGTATGTTCAACAGTGCTACCTCATTCAACCAAAATATAGGAAGTTGGAATACAGGTAAGGTTGCTAGGATGGATGGTATGTTTAATGCAGTTACCGTATTTAACCAAAATATAGGAAGTTGGGATGTTTCTAAGGTTACTAACATGAGTTATATGTTATTTAATGCTACTACTTTTAATAACTTAGGTTCAAATTCTATAAACAACTGGAGACCAATTTCATGTAGTACTTTCCAAAGCATGTTTCAAAACGCTTTAGCATTCAACCAGCCAATTGGAAATTGGACCATAGGAACAGGTAGTCAAATACCGGGGACGGGTATTAGTATGGGTGGTATGTTTGGTAATGCAGATGCATTTAATCAAAACATCGGAGCATGGAACGTTGAAAAAGTTACTAGTATGGCTAATATGTTTGACAATACCAATCTTTTTAACAACTCAGGTTCATCAGACATAAACAATTGGAGACCGATCTCATGTAGTAGTTTTAGTAACATGTTCATTAATGCACCATCATTTAACCAACCTATTGGAAACTGGACCATAGGAACAGGTAGTCAAATACCGGTAACGGGTATTAATATGGGTAGTATGCTTAGAAATGCAGATGCATTTAATCAAAACATCGGAGCATGGAACGTTGAAAAAGTTACTAGTATGGCAGCTATGTTTCAAGATAGCGCCGGTTTTAACAACTCAGGATCCTCTGATATAAACAATTGGAGGCCAATCTCATGCAGTAATTTTGGTAGTATGTTCCAATCAGCTACAGCATTTAATCAACCAATTGGAAACTGGACTATAGGAACAGGTAGTCAAATACCAGCAACTGGTATTTATATGGCTAGTATGTTTAATAATGCGGATGCATTTAATCAAAATATAGGTGCATGGAACGTTGAAAAAGTTACTAATATGTCTTCTATGTTTGCTGGTAACCGAGACTTTAACAACTCAGGATCATCAGACATAAACAATTGGAGACCAATTTCATGTAGTAATTTTAGTAGTATGTTCCAATCAGCTACAGCATTTAACCAACCAGTTGAAGGTTGGACATTACCAACTAATAGAACATATTCTATGCAAAATATGTTTTCAGGAGCAACTTCATTTAACCAACCTTTAGGAAATTGGAACATAGTAAGCTGTAGTAACATGGCAAGTATGTTAAACAACTGTGGAATGGGTATAGGAGAATATAGTGCTACTTTAGTAGGATGGGCAACACAACCGGATTCTCTAATACCTAGAAATTTAACCTTAGGAGCAACCGGAAGACAATACGATACTCCAGGTTCAGCCTCAAGAGTAGTTCTAACATCAGCCCCATACAATTGGAATATAACAGGTGATACTTATGTCCCATAAAACATTCTAAACCTTACCAATATTTATAACATATATGCCAGTAGCAGGAGGACCCAACATAACAAAAACCGGAATATTACTTGAGGTGGAGCAGGTACAACTTATAACGTGATTCTTCCAAGTTTGGGCGGAGGTGGAGGATCTTCAGGATATAGGCAAATTTTAGGACTACCTGGAGGGAATATAGCAGGAATGTCAGGTTCAATAAATACTGGAGGAGGGGGAGGATCAGGAATTGGAGATGCAAGGTCATGGAATGTAGCTAAAGGAGGATCTGGAGTAGTAATAATGCGTTACCAAGGAGCACCACAGGCCTTAGGAGGTATAATAACCACAGTAGGAGGAGATACAGTACATACGTTTACAGCAAGTGGTGATTTTATCCTACTCTAATTAATATTTATACATAAATGGCAAATACATTATCTAAAACCGGTATAATAAACGGACAGACTATCCAGGTAGGGCACGTAACACAATCAATAGATGCTTTCAACGGTACTACCGCTTATGATATCACTTTATCCGGTTCTTTGACTTTAACCGGTTCTGTTTCTTCTTTAAACGGATTTACCGGATCCTTAAAAGGGGATATTACCGGAGAAGCACAGACTCTGGATACCAGCTTCTACCCCAATGGTACAGGCCCGGTTCTTCAAAGTGCAAAAATAATTGCCGGGACTGCTATACTAAACGGAGGTACGCCTGCTATAAGTGCTTTCTTCATAACAGAACTTGTAGGAAAGACTTTAGGAGTAAATTGCTTTGTGACAGCAACCCTGTCCGGTTCTTCTCCTTATACCGGAACAGTGAACGTAGGAGGACTAACCGGAGGAACTTTATCCTTTACCGGTAACAACGGAAATACGGATTTATTCTTCTTTCAGGCAGTCTACTACTAAGCATTTAATTAAAAGCCTGCTACTATTTATTAGTATATGGCTAACATCCCAATATACCCAGGCTCATCTTCCTTTTTTCCGGGAGATACTCCTTTTGGGTTTTACGACTATGATTATCAGTTTCAGACAGATGCAGATAAGGTAGCATTATTTTGTGCAAGACGCCTTGGATACCCTATAGAAAACATAGAATTACAGGATATTAACTTCTATACCGCCTTCGAAGAAGCAGTAACAACTTACGGAAATGAAATCTATGCGTATAAGGTGAGACAGGATTACCTTTCAATGGAAGGAGCTTCTAATTCTACTAATTTAAACTCAGTAGTAATACAGCCAAACTTTGCCGGGATCGTTAGATTATCTAGACAATACGGAGAAGAAGCAGGGGTAGGAGGAACGGTTCCTTATTACACAGCATCCTTTCATACTAAAGCAAATCAGCAGGATTACGATATGAATGCCTGGGCACAAGCTTCGGCTTCCTTAACACCCGGTGATACAATCGAAATTAAGAGAGTATTTTATGAATCACCCCCGGCAATTGTAAGGTACTTTGATCCTTATGCAGGAACCGGAACCGGGATGATGAACATGCTGGATACTTTTGGATGGGGTAATTATTCTCCGGCCATTAACTTCCTGCTAATGCCTCTGAATTACGATCTTCAGAAGATCCAGGCAATTGAACTTAACGATCAGATCAGAAAATCTAACTACTCATTTGAATTAGTAAACAACCAATTAAGACTATTCCCAATCCCGACCGTGGATGATGGTAAAATGTTCTTTGAGTACATTAAAAACTCAGAAAGGAATAGCGTTATAGATCCAACAGTAACCGGATCAACAGCAATTACCAACGTTTCTAATGTACCTTATGCAAACCCTAATTATACCCAGATAAACTCTATTGGAAGACAGTGGATTTTTGAGTATACTTTAAGTTTAGTAAAAGAAATGCTGGGATATGTTAGAGGAAAGTACTCAACTATTCCAATCCCGGGAGCTGAAATTACTCTTAACTCAGGTGATTTAATCACAGCAGCAACAGCAGAAAAATTAAACTTACTGGAAAGATTAAGATTACACCTAGAAGATACTTCAAGAGACAAGCAATTGGAAAGAAGAGCATTAGAGGCAGATTATAAACAAAAGGAACTAAACCAAGTTCCACAATTAATTTTTATAGGATAATGAAGTTGATAAAACTATTAAATGAGATTAAGTTCTACATGTACCAGACTTTGGTATACGTGGAATTCGATGACTCAACCAATATTACGGACGTTGCCCAGTTAATTAGGAGCGTAAAATACGTAACAGTTGTAAACAATAAAACTGATAAGGAGGATTTAGAGCCTAGAGGGCTGCTTGAAATTAAGGTAGTGACAACCAAACCAGGAACCGAAACCTTTGAATTAGTAAGAGCAGAGGCTCTAAAACTTATACCTGAATTAAAAAAATTCAAATATAGTACAAAGCAATTAAATAAAATAAAAGATCTGTAATGGCATTATACGGAGGGTCGAGGGATATCAGCATGTTCAGGCACGTCAACAGAGAGTTGATGCAAAACATCATTTCTCAGCAGGTCGTCTTCTACAAGTGCAACATTACAGAGACTACAATCAATATTTACGGAGAGGCAGCAGGAGGGAGAGTCTTTGATGAACCGGTCCTACTTTATTCTTTGATAGAAAGAGGAGAACAATCTGCACCAATTCAAAATGATTTAGTAGGATTCAAATGGCCTGTCACCTTTAGGTTCTTAAAGGATGATCTAGTGGATGCTAAAGTCGTACCTGAGATTGGGGATATAGTGATGTGGCAGGATGCCTACTGGGAGATTGATAATGAGAATATCAGTCAACTATTTGTAGGCAAAGATCCAGATTATCCATACACGGATGATAATGGAAATAATCCTTTAGAAACAGATTTAGCAGAATTTGGCTATAATGTATCAGTAATCTGTACCGCACATTACGTACCTGCAGATAGAATAGGCATTGATAAACAAAGATTATAATGGGAAAGCAGAGAAAACCAATACCAAAAACGCAGAAAGAAATTAGCAATTCTCTGGTTACTCCTTATGATCCTAGGCAGGGAAATCCTAATAATGCTGATCCGGAAATAACCAATAGAGGATTACAGACTTCCTTTAAAGGAGATACCGTAAAACCATTCACCGTCGGTCTTCAGGATATTGATGAAGCAATTTTCTACTATTTCGGGAATGTGATTAAACCAGTAGTAGTCCAGAATGGCCAGAGTCTACCGGTGCCGGTACTTTACGGATCACCGGAGAAGTGGAAATCATTCCAAAAAGACGGTTACCTAAGAGATTTAAAAGGTGCTACTATGGCTCCTTTGATTATCTTTAAGAGGGAGAGCATTGATAAGAATAGATCAATAGCCAATAAGCTGGATGCTAACAATCCTCACAACTATACAATTACTCCTAAAAGTTATACTTCAAGGAATGCATACTCAAGCTTTGATATTTTAAATAACAGAGTTCCTGAAAAGGAATTTTATGCAGTAGTAGTTCCGGATTATATTACCGCAACCTACACTTTCGTAGTCTTTACATATTATGTAGAGCAGCTGAATAAGATAGTAGAAGCAATACAATACGCCTCAGACTCATATTGGGGTAATCCAGAAAGATTTAAATTCCAGGCCAGGATTGATTCTTTCGGGTTCCAGGCGGAATTAAATGAAAGCGATGAAAGGGTTGTTAGAAGTACTTTTACTGTTAAATTAAGCGGTTACCTAGTACCTAATACCATTCAAAAGGGGAGCACTGCTATCAATAAAGTTTACGGAGTGACTAGAGTCAACTTTACAACCGAGGTAGTAAGTTCTCTGGATGCCGGAACAGAAGACCCGGGTATGTAATTTAACTGGTTTTTCAACCAATTAATACCTATTTATACTAGAACTATCTAACTAAAAACAAAATGGCAGAAACTTTATTATCACCAGGTGTTATAGCAAGAGAAAACGATCAATCGTTTATAACCGCACAACCACTACAGGCCGGAGCAGCAATCCTCGGACCTACAGTAAAAGGCCCGGTTGTACCGACAGTCGTTACATCTTACTCACAATACCAAAACAAATACGGAACAACCGTATTATCAGGATCAGACTTTTATACCTATTTTACGTCTATCGCAGCATACAATTACTTCCAGAACGGAGGTGATTCCTTACTAGTCGGCAGAGTAACTAACGGTACCTACACATCAGCAACTTCAACCTTAATCCCAACAGGATCAAGTGGACCAACTTCTGGTTTATCACCATTCACATTAGAGACTTTATCTAAAGGAACTATCATGAACAGCTCAGGATCTGAAGCTGCAGGTAATACTCTAGTTTCAGGATCTGCTGACAATATCAGATGGGAAATCGTTAACCCTAATACAGCATCAGGAACCTTCTCTTTATTGATTAGAAAAGGAAACGATACATTAAATAGCAAGACTGTCCTAGAAACATGGGCAAACTTATCATTAGATCCAAAAGCGTCTAACTTTATCTCTAGAGTAGTCGGAGACCAGACTCAAAACATAGCAACAGACGGAAGTACGTACTACATACAAACTTCTGGTTCTTATAACAATGCTTCTGCATACGTAAGAGTATCGGCAGTTAACTTCCTAACCCCGGATTACTTTGATAATAACGGAACTGCTAAACCACAATTCACCGGTTCACTTCCGGCAGCATCTTCTGGATCATTTAGTAGTGCAACAGGAACTCCTTTTACCGGGAGAGTAGCTAAATTCTACGAACAATCAGGATTAACAAGTAACGCAGATTCACAAGGTGTAACAGGTAGTGATTACGCTACAATGTTAAACTTACTTGCAAATCAGGATGAATATCAGTACAATGTTATTTCAATGCCTGGTTTAAATAGAGTATCCGCAGCTTCTCAAATTTCATCTGTAGTATCTAATGCACAATCAAGAGGTGATAATTTAGCAGTAGTTGACATGGTTCCTTACGGTTCAGCAATCGCAACAGTAACCACTAATGCTCTAGCAATGGATACTTCTTACGGTGCTACTTATTGGCCGTGGGTACAAACAGGAGATCCAGATTTAGGAACTAATGTATGGGTACCAGCTTCAACTCTAATCCCGGCAGTATTTGCATTCAATGACAACTCATCTGAGGCTTGGTTTGCACCTGCAGGATTTAACAGAGGCGGTTTATCAACAGCAATCAGAGCAGAAAGAAAATTGACTCAAGGAGACAGAGATACTTTGTACCAAGGTAATATCAACCCAATTGCAACATTCCCTAACCAAGGAGTTGTAGTATTTGGTCAGAAGACATTACAGAAGAAAGCATCTGCTTTGGACCGTGTAAATGTTAGAAGATTGTTGATTGAATTGAAAGGCTACATCTCTCAAATTGCTAACAACCTAGTATTCGAACAAAATACTATCGCAACCAGGAATAGCTTCCTTGCACAGGTTAATCCTTATTTGACCTCAGTACAGCAGCGCCAGGGTTTATATGCTTTTAAAGTAGTGATGGATGATAGTAATAATACAGCAGATGTAATCGACAGAAATGAATTAGTTGGTCAAATTTATTTACAACCTACTAAGACTGCTGAATTCATCTACTTGGATTTCAACTTACAGCCTACAGGAGCTACTTTCCCAGCTTAATTTAAATTAACAGATATTTATAACTGATAAACATAAACTAAAATGGCAGTATTAAATCCAAACGAAATATTTTTCACGGCATTTGAACCCAAAGTAGCCAATCGCTTTATAATGTACGTAGACGGTATTCCTTCTTACTTCATTAAAGCAGTGACTGGTATTGAGGTAACGGCAGAAGAAATCACATTGAATCATATCAATACCTATAGAAAAGTTAAAGGAAAGAATAAATGGTCAGATATTACAATGACACTTTATGATCCTATCACTCCTTCCGGCGCACAGGCGGTAATGGAATGGGTTCGTTTACATCATGAATCAGTTACCGGCCGTGATGGTTATTCTGATTTCTACAAGAAAGATTTAACCATTGACATTTTAGGTCCAGTAGGTGATATCGTTTCTGAGTGGATTGTAAAAGGAGCATTCATTAAATCAGCTAAATTTGCAGATATGAACTGGGATACTGATGCAGAAGCACAGAACATCACATTGAATATCGGAATGGATTACGCGATACTTAACTTCTAAGTACTGTGTATTAAATTTCTACTTTTTAAAAAGAGGCCCTGCTATTTATATAGGAGGGCTTTTTTATTATATGAAACTTAGCATTATATTACAGGAGGTAATTTTACCTACCAACTTAAAGATTCTTTTAGGTAGGTTAAAAGACGAAGGGTATACTGTCTTAGGTTCCGGAGATAATGGCATAGCACTGCAAAAAGGAAGTAAGGTACTCAAGTTAACTACAGATGTTGATGAGCTAGAACACGCTAAAAAACTCTTAAAACATAGTTTCCCAAGTATAATCCCTATCAATAATGTAGAAGTTCTAGGACCTAAGTCCGGAATGATAGAAATGGCAGATGCACAACCTCTAACACAGGCAGAGAGGAGGGAGGTAGACATACAGGGTCTAAGTGCAGAAGATTATTTATTTCACGGAGGAGAATTAAGCAGTAACCTTTCGGATAAAATGAAGGAATTTTTAGTCGGATTAAGAGAAGCGTTTATAAAATCAGGCATCGATCCAGAAGAGATTGATTGGTCATCAGATAATATAATGAATTTTCAGGGAAGATATGTCTTAGTAGACGTATAAAGCCTGATTCTTATATATTTATAATAGAATAGTTACACTAAACCAGTATATGACAGAATTTAAAATGCCAACAGAAATCGTTGAGCTACCATCCAAAGGGTACCTCTACCCGGAATCAAATCCATTATCATCAGGGAAAGTCGAGATGAAATACATGACTGCAAAGGAGGAGGATATTCTCACCAATCAGTCCTATATTCAGAACGGAACAGTTCTAGACAAATTACTCAAGTCCTTAATTGTAAGCGATATCGACTACAATGATTTAATAGTAGGTGATAAGAATGCAATCTTGATTGCATCTAGGGTTCTAGGGTACGGAAGTGATTACAATATTACTTACGGGGATAAAAGCTACACTGTAGACCTAACCAAAGTTGAAAATAAGACTTTTGATGAAACAGTAGTACAGAAGGGCAAAAACGAATTTAAATACACATTACCGGCTTCTACTGTAGATATAACATTCAAACTTCTTACACACGGTGATGAACTTAAGGTAACAAAGGAACTAGAGGGTTATAAAAAGATAAATAAAGATTTGATACCTGAACTAACGACCAGGTTGAAGTTTATGATAACCTCGGTAAACGGTCAAACAGAGCCGAAAGTAATTAGGGAGTTTGTTGATGAACATTTACTTGCCAGAGATTCCAGAGCATTAAGAGAGTACATTAAAAAAGTACAGCCGGATGTTAATTTATCTTACGAATTAGAAGATGGGTTAACTATTGATATACCGATTAACTTGTCCTTTTTTTGGCCAGACGCCTGACAACAGCAGTCAGGCAAGGTTAAATTTATTTACCGAGATACATGAGATAGTGTTTCACGGGCAGGGGGGGTATGATTGGCAGACAATCTACAATATGCCTCTGTGGTTGAGGAAGTTTACTTTTTCTAAAATTGCTGACCATTACACCCAGCAGAATGAACAAGCTAAAGCAGCCAGTAAGAGTAGCAAAGCTACTACATTAATGGATTCCTCAGGAAACGTAAATAAAGAAGCAGCACCTATTAAGGGAGCTGGGAAAGTACAATATAAATAAACTTTAATATTTATAACTAAATTACGATGGCACAAAACCCTCAGCAGGTACAAGATTTACTAAACCAGATTGAAGCAGTCTATAGGAGGATAGGTGAAACTAATCCTTTTAAGAACTTCAACACATCCGCATTCACGGATGTCAATGATGCGGTTAGGGTTTTAGAGCAGGGATTAATATCTAGTAGAAGAAGATTAAATGAGCTAGTAAATGATGCTGGTGAATTAGTTTCTTCTTTCAGGGCCATAGTATCAGAAGTTAAATCTGGAAACATTGCATTATCTGCAACAACTAAAAGTTTCAATGGACTCACCAGTATTGCATCGAAAATACAATCAGATCAAGCCGGTATCAATGTACTGAGAAAAAAAGAATTACAGTCATTACAAAAACAATTTGAGCAAGAGCAGTTAAACCTAAAAACCAATAAAGACGCTCTTGTAACACGAGCACGAGAATTAAGAGCTAAAAAAGAATCTCAGGGATTAACCGCAGCTGAACAAAAAGAACTTACAAAAGTCATAACAGCCTATCAGAGTACTGTTAGTCTGCTAGGAGATCAGGATAGTGCTATGGCGGAGCTTAACCGCAAGTTAGGAGAAAGGTTAGAGCGTGAGGAGAAGATAGAAAAAGCCATGGGGCTCGGTGGAGCCGCTATTGGAGCTGCTAACACGGCTTTAAGTAAATTAGGATTAGGTGGCTTAGCAGATAAACTCGGACTAGATAAAGTTAACGAGAAGATGCGAGAGATGTCTGAGACGTTGACAGAGGGAGGTACCAAGACAGCAACATTCAAAGATAAGATGTCTGTCTTAAAAGGCGGCATTAAAGAAGCTGGTAAAAACCTTGTAGAAAACCTAAAAGATCCTTTAGCGATAGCCACTCTCCTGGCAAAGGAATTTGTTACTGCATTAATTAACGGAGATAAAGCAACAGGGGAGCTTGCCAAAGGCCTTAACATATCTTATCAAGCAGCCTCAAGACTTAGAGATGATTTAAACACAGTCGCTAATCTTACAGGAGATGCAAACGTAAACACCAGAGGACTGCAGGAGTCCTTAATGGCTGTTGGAAGAACTTTAGGCAGTAATGCTAAATTAAATAAAGAAGACCTAATAACCTTCACAAAATTAAGAGAGCAGTCTGGAATGACTAATGAGAATCTTGCAGCTATGCAGAGATTTACTTTAGTTACCGGAGGTACTTTAGAAGGTAATACAAAAGAATTTTTAGCACAAGCACAGATTACTGCTCAAAATAACGGAGTAGTCTTAAACACAAAGCAATTGCTGGAAGAAACTGCTAACGTTTCTGATGCAATCAAATTATCTGCCGGAGGAACGGCGGGA
>TARA_R110002126_G_scaffold33721_4_pt1 | contig 10797 bp, 12 predicted proteins | sample TARA_R110002126 | Tara Oceans TARA_R110002126 (sample SAMEA4397536) | marine metagenome | biome: Polar Biome; feature: [DCM] deep chlorophyll maximum layer (ENVO:01000326); material: water (ENVO:00002006), including particulate matter (ENVO:01000060) such as... | depth 30 m
TGGCCGAAGACCTCGACGGCTTCGCCCACGGCGGCCCCGCCTTGATGCAGGACGAATACCCGACAGAGTACCTGCCGGAGGTTGGCCGTCAGGTCATGGCTGGCGGCGGTGAGGTTGACAACCCTATTGTTGATGAGGCGTATGGCGAGCCAATGGGTGACCGCGCCAGAATGCGGCAGACTGTCGCCAACATCCAACCAGACCCGGAGCCGCCGGGCGACGACATGGTGGGCGACTTCCCTCCGGTTCAGGTTATGGAGCCAGACATGCTGCGGGCGCAGCAAGGATCTTTCGAGGCCACTGGAGAGACGTTCACTGATGATCAGGGTCGTCTCGTGGATAAAAACTTCAACCCTGTTGAGATCATTCGCCGACCAAGTATTTTGCCGATCACGAGCAGCTCTGAGGGGCTAGAGCTTGCTATGCCGAAAATTTTGGACATCTTAGGGTGGGGAGGTAGCAACATATTTGGTAAGGCCCCCGCCGGGGCTCTGCGGGCTGGCATGTCACGCACGAAGGCTGCGGATGACGCAGTAGAGACGGCAAAAGCGTTGAGTGCCGCAAAACAACTTTTCAAAGGCAGTGATCTGATTAAGAAAAATCCAGCAGCAGCCATTGAGAAACTTTCTGAGAGAACTCCTTCGGGAGATGTTGATTTTGGACAAGCTCTAAAAAATTACGAATATAGTTCGACGAAAAAAGGCGACCTGCAGCCATGGAAAGAATTTAGTCCAGTGCAAGCATACAAGGAAGACGCCATCCTTGCTGGTATTCTTTCAGATAGGTCGGCAGCGGGGCGTAATGTTGACACGATCAACGGCGTTAAATTACGCACGCCAGTTAATCTGAAAGGTGGCGGCGATTTTCAGAGGTCTCTTGAAGGGCCTGAAATTTGGGCGTCGCGACCGTCTGCCGTGAAAGGTATGCAAACGCGGATACGAAAAAATCTGGAAGAACTAAAGGTTGATCCGGACAATCCGGTATTTGCATCGACAGTATTGATGAGTAAGCCCGCAATTGATAGCACGCAGATGATGGCTAAAGCCATGTTGCGCCAGATAGAGGCTACTCGCGGAAAGATTGATCCAAAAGTGGCGGGAGAATTAGATGCTTATATTAGAAAAAGCCATCCAGATTGGCCCGGTGTTTTAAGCCCAGTAAATGCAGAGCGATGGTTGGCAGAGAACGAGGTTGGAAACAAAACTTCGACAATACTTCAGGCGTTTGACAAGGCCGGGATTCAACGCGGCGGCTTGCCAAACTTAGGTTCTGCCCGTTTTGCTATGATGGACCCACGACTTGTTACTGCGGAGCACGGCGCTTCCGGCTTTGCCGTTTCGCGACTGGATCCAAAAGGCGCAACCAATAAGGCGGCGCACGACACATACCCTGTAGGAATGTTGGGCCCGACACAGAGTTCTGCAGATTATCTCGGCGGAACAAAGTATCAGGTTCCGTTAGAAGTAATGTTCCCTGATTGGTACAAGACAGTTAAGCCGACTTATGTGGACAAGCGTTCCGGTCTGACGATGAAAACGTCGCCGACAATGATCCAGCAATCTGCCCTGACGCAGGTTCCGGTTCAACGGGCTACGCAAGAGTGGCTCGATAACATCATGAAACATTATGAAGGCAATCCAAAACCGTGGGGATACGCCAACGGCGGTGAGGTTGACAACCCGATTGTTGATGAGGCGTATGGCGAGCCAATGAGTGACCGCGCCAGCATGCGGCAGACTGTCGCCAACATCCAGCCGCGCGAAGGTGAAGAGGTCAGGGCTGACGGCGAGGGCTGGCAGAGGGCGCTGCAGAACTATAGGAACTTCCCGGTGCGTCCGGGCGGGGCGACTATGCGTCCCCGAGATGATTGGAGGGCAAATGCTGCTGCAGTTATAGCTGGCGAAGGCGGCCCGTCTTACGGCTCAGAGCTTCGCAGGCGTGCCGGTGAGGCGCTGTTCGGTCCGACGTATGGTATTGGCCTTACAGACGTTCTCGGTCTTCCTACGCTAATCGACGCCGCACAAGCATACCGCAAGGGCAATACGGGCGAGGCTGCCATTAATTTAGCAACCCTCGGCATTCCTTTTGCCGCTGCCGCCCGCAAGCCAATCGCCAATGCCGTCCGCGCTGCGCGAGATGTTATTACGTCGCCAGCAGGCCGCACTGCTGCCGCAGGAGCCACCGGCGCAGCAGTGATGTCTCCTGATGATGCTGAAGCGGCAAATATATTAAAAGCGTTGAAGGCTATTGGCGCATATCACGGCAGCCCTCACAAATTTGATAAGTTTGACATTTCCAAGGTCGGAACAGGAGAGGGAGCGCAGGCGTACGGGCATGGGATGTATTTTGCTGAGAACGAAGGGGTTGCAAAAGGCTATCGAAAAGATTTGTCTAGCGGTACATATGCAACTCAAGCGGGGGATATATTTGATCCATACAAAAGTCTTGAACACCTTAACGTGCGTGTTGCATCACAGAAAGGTATAGATAACGGTATTAAACGAGCCGAAGGTCTTTTGTCGACGACTCCTGAACTATCAAGTATGATTAGACGAGATTTAGATAAACTGTACGCTCTAAAAGCTAAAAACGCCGTGCCCAACGAAGGCCATATGTACGAAGTCAACATTAACGCGGACCCGGCGAAGTTCCTTGAATGGGAAGTTCCCTTTTCTAATCAAAGTGAAACTGTTCAAAATGTTTTAAGGGAAATGGGTGTTGGTAATAAATGGAACGATTCAGGAGTACTTGGGTCCGAAGCCTACAAACGTATTTCTGGTAAATTAGCGCCCATTGATAAAATTAGTACACGCAATGACCCTTTAGCAAGTGACTCTCTACTTAAATCAGGTATTCCCGGCATTAAGTATTTGGACGCGGGTTCTCGTCCTGAAGGCAGGGGGACTAGCAACTACGCTGTCTTCGACCCCAGCATTGTCGAAATTCTGCGCCGTTACGCCCACGGCGGACCGGTAGAAGAATATACCTGAGAAATTGGTTCCCCGCTGCCGGAGCCAAGCAAGTATTAGGCAGCGACCGGGGACGCCCGTCAACACTTCTAGGAGAACGCAAAATGTATGATATTGCAAAGAAAGCCCGAGAGGCCCTCAAGGCCAAAGCCCGGCGCATGGCCGGTGGCGGCGACGAAAACCCCGGCAGCCAGAACTGGTCTCCAGCCAGCCCGCTGAACGCTGGCGTGAAGACCGGCATGCGCCCACTGTCGAAAGACCCGGCTGTCAAGAAGTCTGGCCTGAAGGCTAAGGGTGCGGAAGGCGTCAAGCACGCTGGCCGCAAGGCCCGCAAGGCCGGTGGCCGCCTCGTCAATGAGGAGAAGAAAGAGGCCAAGGACATCGCGACAGCAAAGGCAAACCTGAACCGCAAGGATGCCAACGAAGATCGCGAAGGCATCAAGCATGTTGGCGGCATGAAGAAGGGTGGCCGTACAGAGAGGGAACATGGCGGCAGGAATGCTGTTCCTCCCATGACGGCTCGGGAACGGATTGACGCAAAGTTGGGGACTGGGCCAAAGAGTTCATTCTCTGGTGATGCTGATATCAAGTACAGCGCCAAAGACCGCGCAGCCATGGACGCTGCCGCCGCCGCCGCAGCTCTCACTGCCCCGAAGGCAAAGGTGACCAGCAGCGAGAGCGTGACGCCGTCGCAGTCTCGTACTGTCAGTCCTGATGTTCTTAATGAGATGACATCTAAAGAATATCGGCAGGAGCTGGAAAGCTCACAGACCGGCATGAAGAAGGGCGGTCGCAGCAAAAAGATGAACGGCGGGCCGATGGGCCAGCCGGGTCCGGATCCGCGTCTCGGCATGGTGTCTGACAAGATGATGAACTTTGGCGCTGGCGCTTCGGGCAGCCCCTACAAGAAGGGCGGCAAGGCCGAGCGTCCCGGTAAGTTCTATGGTGGTGGCCTCGGCATGGGTGGCGCAATGCCCGCCACGCCGTCCATGGGCGGCCAGCAGGACGTTGCTGGGATCATGCGTGCCCTGCAGAACCCTGCCGGCCCGCTTAACGCCATGCAGAACCCCGGCGCAATGATGCGTAAGTCTGGCGGTCGCACCAAGAAGGGTAAGACCAACGTCAACGTCATCATCAACACTGCGCCGCCGCAGGGCACTGACATGCAGCCGCCTCCGGGCCAGCCGGGCGGTCAGCCGTCGCCAGTAATGTCTCCTATGGGCTCTGGCGCTGGCCTCCCGCCGGGCATGGGAATGCCTCCGGGCATGGGAATGCCTCCGGGTGCTGGCGCTCCACCACCTCCTCCTCCGGGCGGTGGCCTCCCGCCGGGCTTGATGGGCGCGATGGGCCGCAAACGCGGCGGTCGCACTGTGATTAAGTCCACTGTCGATTTGACTGCTGGAGCTGGTTCAGGCGAAGGTCGTCTACAGAAGACTGCGTTGCAGAAGGCAACGCGGTAAAGCGTTTGTCCGGGGAATAATTCCCCGGCAGACACGAGACGGTCAGCGTTCGCCCTCTCGCGCTGGCCGTCTCACTCCACCGAGGGGGCGTAAAGAGGGGGCTCTCTTTGCTTACATATCAGTCCTTCTTTGAGCACGAGCTTAAAAAGCTCATCCAAGAGGCCGTTGAAGCCCGCAAGGAGAACCTTGCGTTTGGTAGCGGCACTGTTGACTTTGCTGCATACCGTAACCAAGTTGGGGTTGTAGCTGGTCTCAGGCTCGCGCTGGAGTTGTGCGACGAGGCGAACCGCGTATGTGAACAGAAAGAGCGCACCGGATAAGAGAGGACGAGTATGTCGAAGATAGCAATGCTTCATGAAGCTGATCCTGCCGACGCCTTGCGCAAGGAAATTGGTGACATAAGCAAAATCGAGATGTTCAACACGCAGGTTTTGGTTGGCGTCTACATCCGCCCGGAGAAAACACGCGGCGGCATCCTGCTCAATACCAAGGAAGACCGCTTTCAGTCGAAAGTTGGCCTTGTTTTGGCAAATGGGCACAGCGCCTTTGAAGAGAGTGACGGCAAATGGTTTGACGGAAAAGACATAAAGGCCGGCGATTGGCTGTTTTTCCGCCCGTCTGATGGCTGGAACATCACTATCAACGGGGTTTTGTGCCGAATTTTGGACGATACTTCGTTCCGCGGTCGCATTGCGCACCCGGATCAGGTCTGGTGAGGGAGAAAACAGATGGCTGATAGAGACGAACACGTCGACGTGCCGTTGGATGACGAAAAAGACGCTCCGTTGGAGGTTGTCGCCGACAAAAAGGACAAAAAACCAGCACGATCAAGCAAGGATGACGTTGAAGTTGTCAAAGATGACGACGAAAGCAACATAATTGCCCCAGAAGACGGCATTCAAGAGCTTAAAAAGCGGCTTGAAACCGAGCGTCAGGCTCGATTTGAGGCTGAAAAGCAGTCCAGAATTGCCCAACAGTACGCTGTAAACGCAGTGAACGAAACGCAGGACACCAACTACCACTTGGTTGTCAATGCAATTGATACTGTGAAGCGAAACAGCGAAAACCTGCGACGCGGCTACAGCGAATCAATGGCCGTCGGCGACTATGAGAAGGCTGCCGAGATACAGGAGGGCATGTCTGTCAACGCAAACCGGCTTATGGAGCTGGAGCGCGGACGGCAGGCCATGGAAAACGCTCCCCGGCAGCAGTATGAGCCACCGCCCATGGATCCGGTCGAAAATCTCGCGTCGCAGTTGTCGCCGCGAAGCGCCGAATGGGTACGCAAGAACCCGCAATGTGCCACAGACCCGCGTCTCTTTCAGAAAATGGTCGCCGCTCACAATCTGGCGGTCGCCGACGGCTATTTGCCTGACACTGACGAGTATTTTCACAAGGTTGAAGACACAGTGGGTCTTGGTAAGCGGGTTGCTGTCCAAGAAGACGATGACGAACCAATGTCAGCAGCGGCAAGGCCCACGCAGAGGCGCTCTGCGCCCCCTGCAGCGCCTGTTAGCCGGTCTGGTGACGGTGGCGGGTCTCGGCCCAATGTCGTGCGTCTGAGCCGGGAGGAGGTCGAGACGGCCAAAGACCTCGGCATGACGGAACAAGAGTACGCGAAGAACAAAATGTTGCTTCGCAGAGAAGGTCGCCTAAATTAAGGAGAGGGTTATGGTTAGCAAGTATCAGAAAGCAATTGAAGAGCGGCGAGCTGCGTCGGAAAACGTATCACGGGACGATACGCCTCTGTCAGTATCACGGGACGATACGTCCCGCCCCGCAGCAAGGGATAAAGACCCCCGATCACGCGCCGCCGCCCGCGCTGCCGAACTGCGGCAGCATCTGGGTGATTTGGACGAGGGGACAGACGAGTTCTACGTCCCCGCCAGTCTGGTGCCAGATGGTTGGACCTACGAGTGGAAGCGCCACAAGGTGTGGAACGAAGAAGATCCTGCCTACATCACGCATCTTGCCCGCGAAGGCTGGGAGGCAGTGCCACTTGATCGCGACAAGGACCACATGGCGATGATGCCGAAGGGCTGGTCCAGCAATATTATTGAGCGCAAGGGTATGGTGCTGATGGAGCGGCCAACGGAGATTTCCGAAGAGATCAGGTCCATTGAATTGCGCCGCGCACGCCAGCAGGTGCGTGTCAAAGAGGCCCAGCTCGCAGGAACGCCGGAAGGCACACTGTCGCGAGATGATCCGCGTGTCGCTCCGAAAATCAAAAAGAGCTTTGACATGCCAATTCCTGAAGACCTGTAAGTCTTTGGAATTACAATGAAAAAGGGCCGCAAACAAGCGGCCCTTTACTTTTACAATATTAACCAATATTGTGTTAACAAGGTCCATGACCCGCTTTCCCTCGGTGTGGAAAGTTAATCTTGAAAATGTCCTCTAATCGCCCCGGTGCGCGATGATCGAGGCAATCCTTTATAGGAGATACCGTAATGGCGAATAGCAATACGCCCTTCGGTTTTAGCCAAGCTAGTGGCACCGGCTCCGCTCCCACTTTCGAGCAGGTGTTGATGGTCATTGACAAGGACGACACGACCGCTGTGTTCAGCGGCGACCCTGTCGTTCCGCTAAATACCGGTTATATCGCACAAGCCTCGTCGAACTCTGTGCAGGTTGCAGGCATTTTTGTCGGCTGCCAGTACCTTTCCACGTCGCAAAAGCGTACCGTCTGGTCAAACTACTGGCCGGGTTCCGACGCCTCCGCTGACGTCACCGCCTACGTCGTAAACGATCCGAACGCCAAGTTCGTCGTCCAGACCGACGTGACTGGCGCTGCCTTTGGCGACATCAACAGCAACGTTGGTTTTGCAATCGGCACTGGAACGACAGCTAGTGGCATCTCTGGCGCTTACATTGACATAAGCACCAAAGCCACAACCAACACGCTGCCTTTCCGTATCGTTGACCTTGCCGTGACACCTCCGGGTGCTCCGGGGACTGAGGCCGGCGCGTACAATCGTGTTGTTGTTGCCTTCAACAACGTTTCTACTAAGCAACTGCTTAGTGTCGGCTAAAAGGAGCAAGGACCAATGGCTGTAAATCTCAGTTCCATCAAAGACCTTCTCCTGCCCGGTCTTCGCGGCATTGAAGGAAAATACGAGCAGATCCCGTCACAGTACGACAAGATCTTCACGAAGCACGACTCGAAGATGGCTTTGGAACGCACCGCTGAAATGCGCTTCCTTGGCTACGCTCAGTTGAAGACTGAAGGCGGTCAGACGTCGTTTGATAACGGCGCTGGCGAGCGGTTCATCTACAATCAGGAGCACGTCGAGATCGGTCTGGGCTACGCGATCACTCGCAAGGCCGTTGACGACAACCTGTACAAGAGCCAGTTCGCTCCGTCGAACCTCGGCCTGATGGAATCCTTCCAGCAGACCAAGGAAATCTACGGCTCAAACGTGCTTAACACCGCCACGACGTACAATGCGTCTATTGGCGGCGACGGCAAGGCTCTGGTTGCATCAGATCACCCGATTGACGGTGGTTCGGTGTCGAACTACACCACCAACGACCTGAACGAAGCTACGCTGCTGAATGGCATGATTGCCATTCGTACGAACTTCCGCGATCAGGCCGGTCTGAAGGTGTTTGCTCGCGGTCGTCGTCTGGTTGTCCCGCCGGCTCTTGAGCCGGTTGCAATCCGCCTCACAAAGACGGAACTGCGTCCGGGTACAGCTGACAACGACGTCAACGCGATCATGTCAACCGCAGGTGGCTTGCCGGAAGGTTATATGGTCAACGACTATCTGACCAACGCCCGCGCATGGTTCCTGCTGACGAACATTGATGGCCTCTCATACATGGAGCGCATCAAGTTTGAAACCGACATGCAGGTGGATTTCACTACAGACAATTTGCTAGTGAAAGGCTACGAGCGTTACTCGTTCGGCTACTACAATTGGCGTGCCACCTACGGCGCGATCCCGACCTGATTGGTCAACGGGGCGGGGCTTCGGTCCCGCCTCTTCATTCTAGGTTTCATAGATCACGCAGACCGGCCTAGCGGACGCTGCACAGACTGTGTGATCGTATCGTGCAGGAGGTTCCTATGGGAACGACTACTTTCACTGGTCCTGTTAAGGCCGGTGGCATCCTCAATACTTCTGGCTCTACTGTTGGCACAGACATAGCCAACGTCGGCTACGTCGTCATGGCGCAGACAGCAGTCATTGACATTGCTGGGGCAACAGCCACTACTACTATTGGCTATGTCCCTGCTGGCTCAAAAATTCTCTACGCCGTCCTCAACGCTACGACCGCAAATGATGACGGAACTGCTTCGACGTGTGCCATTGGTACAGCGGCGGCTACAACCGCGTTCCTTGCCGCAACTTCTGTACAGAGTGCTGGCGTGACCCTTAGTGGGGCCATGACCGCTGCGTCCACTGATGTTGGTACTACCGACGTTCAGGTTGTAGCAACGTTCACGGCGACTGATGGTGATGGCACAGCGGGTGTCGCTGACGCTACCATTGTCTATTTGCAGGCAGTAAACTTGGTATAACTTGGTTCTAAGTCTGAACTAACTAATAAAACCACAGGAGATTCCCATGAAAGGTAAACGTATTTCCCCCGAGCGTTCCAAAGTCGGCAAGAAGGTCGTCATGGACACTGCTATGAGCACCAAAGACGGCTTCAAAAAGGGCGGCAAGGTTGGCATGAATGCTGAAGGCGTAATGTCTGCAGCGCACGCTGGTCGCAAGCCCCGCAAGTCTGGCGGCGGTGTTTTCTCTTCTGCTGCTGGCGGTTCTCCGCGTGGCAGCGCAAGTAATTGCTGATCTTTCTTCCCTCCCACTGGTCAGTAATGTAACGGGGGGTCTTCGCGCCCCCCCGTCTTCTCTTTGGAGAGTGATATGCCCGGCGCTAAGAGGTAGGTGAAATGCAGTACAAGACAATCAGCCAGACTGATCAGGGGCGCAGCGCCATTTTGGTCGTTGACGATTTTCAGGCACCATTCGATATCGGCATCAGCGCCAAGGTCGTTGCTGCAGCCACGTTCAACATTGAGTATTCGATGGACGACCCCTTTGCTGTCGGCTACAGTGCCGCATCTGCAACGTGGCACGCAGTGCCAGACATGAGCGCCATCTCGGCAACGACCGGGGCGGGACTGACAATTCCTTGCCGTGCGATTTCGATTGACATCACGAGCGTGAATGGCGAAGTTGAAATCAAAGTCGTTCAGGCTGGCCCTGTCTAAGGGGACGCCCAATGACGACAAGCGGAACTTACACTTTCAATCCGTCGCTTGGCGAATTGACGCTGTATGCGTTTAACCTTTGCGGGCTGCGCAACACGTCAATTCTGCAGGAGCATATGGAAAGTGCCCGCATGGGCACAAACCTGATGCTCGCTCGCTGGGCCAATCAGGGCGTAAACCTGTGGGCCGTAGACCTCGTGTCGACGGCTTTGGTGACTGATCAGTCAGTCTATAATGTCGACGCAAACACTGTCATGATCTTGGACACATACGTCCGGAACGACGATAGCGGGGCAAATATCGACCGCATCATCATGCCGGTGAGCCGCACAGAATACGCCTCTTACCCTAATAAAGAGCAGCAGGGATACCCGACGGTCTACTGGTTTGACCGCCTTGTTTCTCCGACGATTACGCTTTGGCCAGTTCCGAACACTGACAACGGCCCGAAGACGCTGGAATATTATCGTGTGCGGCAGCTTCAGGATGCCAACATGACTGGCGGTCAGCAGGTGGAAATACCCTACTTGTGGCTCGAAGCGTTTGCGTACGGCCTCGCCTCGCGCCTTGCGCAACAGTGGGCTCCGCAGATTTTTCCGGGTCTGAAGGCTATGGCCGATGAGAGCTACAACATTGCGGCGCTCCAAAACATTGAGCAGGCGCAGCAGTACATCTCTCCGATGATTTCCGGATATTACAGATAGGAGGGGTGAATGGGATACGCTTCCAGATCTGGCAGAGCCAGAACATCCTCGACAAATCCGCAGGCGCATGCGGTATGCGACCGCTGCTCCTTTCGCTACAACCACGTCGACTTGCGTTGGCAGTTTGACTGGCGGGGGGCGATGATCCAGAATACGCGACTTCTTGTCTGCAATAGCTGTTATGACGAGCCGCAGCCGCAGCTACGGGCTATTATTGTGCCGGCGGATCCTGTTCCGATCAGCAATCCGCGTGTGGAGCCTTATATGTGGGACAGTATAGATCGGCGTCAAGTTTCTGGGTATAATACGCAGGACACTCAGACCGGCATTCCTGTGCCGCAGGGCGACACTCGCGTAACAACAATTGATACGGACGTAGCCGATAAGACCCGCGTCACACAGCAGACTGGCGAAGCGCCGGGGGGAACCAATCAGCAGCCGGG
>TARA_R110002126_G_scaffold174187_1_pt1 | contig 10769 bp, 19 predicted proteins | sample TARA_R110002126 | Tara Oceans TARA_R110002126 (sample SAMEA4397536) | marine metagenome | biome: Polar Biome; feature: [DCM] deep chlorophyll maximum layer (ENVO:01000326); material: water (ENVO:00002006), including particulate matter (ENVO:01000060) such as... | depth 30 m
CACCTACATTCATCTGTTTAGTAAAATTTTCATTACTAAACCTAACTATGTGTCGTCTGTATTTGTTAGTCATAGTGTTTTTCTTTGAATTATACTGATGTGCCATTGTTGGCATCCATCCCTGTTCCGCCAAACTACTAATTACTTTTGTAGTTGGAATAAAGGTGTATTTATCCGATACTTTACTGTGTGGTTTCTCCGTAAATATTGAAGGAACGCTTTCTTCTAATGTTTCTAAATTCAAATAATCCATATATCTCTTTTTTTTAATTCTCTACAAAGGTAAGTAATACTTTTGGAATGGCAATGATCTTTTTTAAAAATCTTTAAACCAATATGGAACTTCTCTATTTTTCCACTTACACATATAAGCTTTCTCCACATTATAGTATTCTCTGTAAGCGTCAACACTATTAACCCTCTTACATTCATCAGGCATTGCTTGTGGTACTTCAGTAAAACCTAAATCTATTATAACAGGTAAGTTACACATAGCCCATTCTATGTGTTGTTGGGTTTTATGTGTTTTACCATACCTATAGGTATATTCTTTACATAACTCCATCCCTAAGTCACATAACCATACATAGTTTGATAACGATTCTCTAACCCATTTATTTGACGGGTGATTAACATGTGTTTTCTTATAAGGAGCCACATTACCACACACCCAATGGGTTGTACATAATAATTGAGCTGTCTCCAATATCATTTTCACTACGTGTTTATCACAATGATACTCAGCGCATAATTTTGGGTTATTATCTAAATAAAATATATTCATAATACAAATGTAATCATTAATATGTTATAAAGGTTAAAAAAAGTATCTTATTTTTTGTACTGAAGGTGGGATTCATACCCACACGTCAAAGACAGAATGTCCTTTAGATATTTTTTATGTTTTGGTACAGCTCATCAGAGACAACGTTTTCCTCCACCACAATATTCTTTTGTGTTTCACTGCTCTTTTCTTAATGACATCTTTTTCAACGGATTTTCTTTTCGCTTCAAACATTAAGACATCAAATTCATTTTCTTTCATTTTCATTTTCACTAATTCTTCTTATTAAATATAAGCGAATATAGTAATTTACCTATAAAATACATTACCTTATCAGTATCCGTATATATCCCTACATTGACTCTCTATAATAATCTGTATGTCATTTCTGTTTTCATTGAATTTTCCTTTTAACTGAAACGTTTGTTGATTGTTCTTTTTTTTAAATAAACGTATGTATTAAATAACTTAAACCCCACCCAATCATAAATAGAGTACCTGTTCCGATACTACTACCAAACGACTCTAACAATATAACCCCATGAGATTTATCTTCACCATCAGGGTCAGCTTTTGGTTTCTTCGCAACCATAAAGTTGATTATTAACATAATCCCTAATACCCTATCATACCCTAAATCTGCAATTTGGGTTATGTTCCATAAGACACCTAAATCCATTAAAATATATGTCTTTAGGAATATTAATGGTATCCCCATTACTAACATCCCAACTACTAAACCTATACCACTTAAAAACTTATTCATAATTTACCATTTAATATTTTCAAATATACTTGTCGTCTCTTCCATAATTAATCTTTTTTTATCGCATAACCAATTCCTAAAAATATTAACCCCATCACAATTGGAATGATATCCCTGAATACCATCATAATGATTGCCAAAAGTATTTCACCACTTGACATTGTTCCAGCGTTTACTATTAAATCGTGTAGGTAATAAATGAAAACACTTAACCCACCTAATATAATTGTTAGAAACCCCACCACAAGGAACGATATACCGAAGAAATTTCTCATCGAACTATAGGTGTTAATCTTCTGAAACCATTTAATGATTTTGCTTTCATCAGTCTGTTTCTCATAATAGTGTCAAGATCCAACGCTTTCTTAACTTCAACGAATAAATCATATCTTACAACCTTACCGAATTGGTTAAACACATCACTCTGAACTTGTGAGTAATCTGATAGTCCACTTCTTCCTGTATCTAACATCTCAAAGTTTTTTGATTGCATTTTTAAAGAAGCAACTGTCGTACCAATTTCATTGGCGATTTGCTTTTCATCCAGTTCTAAAAATTTAGTTCCGAATCTGTAATAATACAATGCGATTAAATTGTCTTCTCTACTCCAAACGTGATTATCTTTTCTTTTTCCCATAATTGATTTTTTTATTATGAAACAAAGGTAAGGCAAAAAACAATAGGTTGGGCTAAAAAAGTTAATTATTTTTTTTACCACCATGAATTACCGACTCACATTCGTCAGGGGATCCACCATATAATACTACATCTGTTGATTGTTTGTCTTTTGGGTTAATTTGTGTCAGGAACCCACCTGATCTGATTACTACTAAATGTTTTTCTTCAGTTTTGTTCATCTATTTCCGGTAGTAAGTTTTTCTCATAATACTCATATATAAATTCTTTAATCGTATCTTCTGAATGTTCATATTCTCTCCACTCTTTAAAATCAAAATGTTCGTAAAAATGACCTTCATCTTCAAAGTCACCTTCTTCCCATTCCTTCGTTAAATAAATACCTTCTTCTTTACAGATATCCTCTGCAAAATAATAATAATTTTCATCAATAACTATTTGCCTATAACTTTCATCAGGATCCCCTTCCAATCTAAATTGTGTGGTGAGTTCACCATCATTACTACATTCAAATTCAATGACTTCTTCTATAATATATTTTTTCATAACATAAATTTTGTTATAAATATATTATTTGTAAAGAAAGTTATATTAATATTTTACAACCTTTGTTTTTAACCCATATTTGTGTGATAAATCAATCATGTGTTTTGCACCTTTGGATATACCATCCCAAAATATGACAGATGCATCTGATATTTTTGCCATTTCTGCATTACGTCTGTAACCAGCACTTTTACCATAGGTATCCCAGTCAGCAGGATAGGTTTCTAACCCATAATTACGATCAACAGAATAAGTTTCACCTAAAGTATCTGCACCTCTCGCATTACCTGAAATGATTGTTATCTCATCCTGATTTTGGAATAGGTAGTCTAACTTCTTCTTGAGGAATTCATAGTCGTTGAATCCTCTACTCCCTGCTACGATTACTTTCAACCTCTATAAGTTTATCTAAATATTGTTTTGCTTTGTTTAGGTCCTGTAAACCATTCTTATGTCTCCACCTAGTGACATACTTAACAACGTTACCTTCCAAGAAATCTAATTTGTGTGATGATGTGTAGTCCCACACCTCTATCCCAACATTATAGTGAGTTGGGTGTTCCACTTGTTCTTTTTCCATAAATAATCCTTTTAATAATTATAAGGATTTGTTTTGGTTTTTAAAAGTTAAAACTGATTAATTATTTTATAATATACTAATAGATACTTTGATAATGTTGCAACACCACTCCCATACATATCATGATTAGGTTCAACTATACCTTCATAATCTAAATATTGAGATAGAGCTTGTTCTATATTACCATCATAGTCATCCGCACCTTCCCTTGTAATGGTATCAATGTTATTTTCTAACGCACTATATGAGGTTTTAACTTCTGCTGGACTATAATCAACTTCAGCACCTTTTAACTCATTCATTAAATAATCAAATTCCATATCTTTAATGAATGATATAATCTCATCATTACTTTTAAAAGGTTTGTAATATAAATTTTCATGAACCACACCAAGAGCTTTCCAATCCCAACGAACATCCACACCTACTATATTATCATTAAGTGCATTGTCTTTCATAACAAAATACCTTTTTGCACCATACATACTATTATAGAAAGTTTTTTCTCCGTAATCACCTTCAGGTAACCCATACATGAATGTTACCCCACCTATGTTTTTCCTATGTTCTATCTTACCTGGTTTATATACTTCTTCATAAAACTTTTCCCATACATCAACTAATACACCAACAGGTACTGCATATCTATCAATGAAATGATCGTCAGATCCCATCATATCATGAAATAAATTTTTAATATGAGCAACTTTTGAAATTGCATTATTAAATTCTTTATTCACTTTAAAATATTTAGAATGTAATATATCAAGCCCTTTAGGTGTATACTTCTCAAAATTATTTAATTTTTCTATGATTACAGCTATTTCTTCACCCTTTTCTTTAGCAATCTTCATAGATTCTCTGAATTCCCCAACAGTTTGGCTATCCATAAATGATGCTGCGTCTGTCCAATGTTCACCATGATACTTACCTTCAAAGTACTCCTTCATCTTTGGAAGTATCATATCCACAAACTTACTCGACTTTGGGTTTGTTTGTTCTAATATTATGTCGTTAAAATTTAATCCCATTAGTTATAAATATCTCCATTTTCCATAGTTAACCTATCTGATAATATTTCATTCATATAATTTTTATCCATATCACCTGCACCACCATATCTAAAATGTTTATCCGTATTAATATATGGTTTTTCATCGAAGAATACACTACTATAACCTATATTTTCCCACTCATATTCCATAACACTACTCAAAACACTTGACCAATCAAGAGTTCCATTCCATTCTAACTCATTTAATAACTCCTCACCAAATATTTCACTCTTAGCCATATCACTTATTGAAATTTCCGTTTTAAATACACCCTCATTAAAATTCCATTCACCTTTGAAGTTACCATATAATGATTCAACCTCTCTATCTATATCTTTATGTAACTCATTAACATCTGCATCATATTGTGCTTCTGAAAATGCACAACCTATTTCACTGCCAAACATTTCTCCAATATAATCCATTATTTCGTCTTCATCATCACCATCAACAGACTTAATTGCTCTTTTTCTCATAAACAATAAAATTTCTTCAGAGAGATCATCCATCATCCAATTTGGGTCGAAATCATAGCATTCATAATAATCATCGTATTCATAATTCCCTGAAAGATATTTTTCAACTAATTCACTCATACCATAGTCACTATCACTAAACATTTTTGATGTTTCGTTTGCATCAAAACCCACGGATATAATCTCTTCCTTTGGGTTAGGGTGTTCACTATAATATTTTGTTAATACTTCAGCTTTCTGTTCGGTAGATTCTATACCTAAAAGTGGTAGAGCAACATTAACACCAACCCTATCAATAAATGTAAAATATTTTTTTAACATTTTTTCAGAGATTGGTTCAGGTTCTTCCCATTGTTCCCTTAATATATTTTTGATTAATTTCTTCATCAGAAATGACTTGTTATAGTTTCCCCATTTACTATTATATCTTCACTATGTATGTCCGTTATAGTGTCCACTAAATCACTAACTTCAGAATCATCATCATAACTAATTTCTTCATTTTCCCAATTACGATCACCATGTAATAAATCACCATCACCTAAAACTTCATTGGTATATCTAGCGCCATCCACATTAATCGGATCTTTCCCAATTAATAAAATATTAAAAGCGTTTGCTGTATATTTCTCTATTTCAGTAACATGTGAACCACTACCATCACAATGATCACAATCATCTTCTATTTCACCATTACCACTACATGCACCACACATTTCTTCACCAGTACCATCACAATGATTACAAGCATTTTCACCTACATCATCACAAGTTTCACATTCATCATCTTCTTCTTCTGACTCCTCACCATCACAAGTTTCACAACCTACATACCCACTCGATTCACATTCATCACAATCAAATACGCCAGTACCTTGACATGCACTACATTCACTAGATACGTAACCATAACCATCACAATTTTCACAATCATCAGACTGCGTTTCCGAATCCTCATCAATACCATCTTCCCAATAATCCATAGTGGCACTATAAAATGGTCCGTTATAAAGTTGAGATGTATCTTTTCGTTCAACGGATCTTACTAAATCAGATATAGGGTTAAAATATGCAACCAATAATAATTTTGATAACATGGTACCACCAGTAATATGGTATAACACTTCAAAGTTTGTTATGAATATCCTCACGTGATCGTTGTTGAAATATTTTATATCCATCTTCTTAAAAACGGATAATATCATTTTCACTTGTCTTGGTGTTATCGTCAATAATTCATCCCCTTCATCTATATAGTCATAGTCAGGATGAACTTCTTCACTTAATATTTTCTTAATAAAATCCCCCATTAGTTCGTTCTATATATATAGTATGTCTCACCATTAACATCTTCTTCATGTTCGTTACCATCATAACTTCCCATTATATTACCTCTATCACTTTCAAAATCATCAATCGCTGATTCTTTATCTATTCGGAAAAAATATTCAATCGCATCTTTAGGTTCATACCCTAAATTGCTGGTGAAGTATTTTAAACCTTCATACTCAACATCATCTATTATATCTTTCGCAATTTTTTCTTCTAAATCTTCCCTTAATTCATCACCAAAATCTTCTGTTACACTATCTAGTTCATCAGTATCATCTTTCTTATCTTCCAAGTCCCCAAATTCATATTGTAACTCTTCTAGTTTTTCTTCCCACCATTCAAGTTTCACCTTACTCTCATTCTTGGATGTAAGTAAACCCTTATATTCATTCTGTAAATCAGCAACCTCACTCTGATCATTAACACGACTTTGTTGTGTCATATTATCAGTCAATTCTTCATCAAAGGCTTCAATATCAAAGGATAACTCATCTATTTTATACTCAACATCAACAATTTCATTATCTACCTCACTCCATCTATTCTCTAACACATCAAGTTTGTCTTGAACAACAGTAAGTCTTCTCTCCCATTCATCTTCTGCACCATACTCATTAATAATCTCTTCCGCACTATAATTCTCAATTCTACTTCTAGCATCTTCATTTGCGAATTGATCTACAGCGTAGTCATCTAACTCAATATAAGATTCTAACCAATCAACACTACCATTTTCGATATATTCATCAACATACTCTTCAGCTCTTTGTCTGAAGGCATCATTTGCATCATCTTCATTATATACTGCGAATTCTTCATCATTAATAGGGTCGTGGTAGTCACCATATTTACCTTTATTGATCAATAGTGGGTGGGTATCTAAATGCTGTGATAATGCTAATACTTCATCCTCTATCTCATCCGGATTATATTCAATATCATATTCTTTTAATTGTCTAAAATCTATCGGTTCTTCTAATTCATCACGATATTTTCCATAAATGATTATTAACCTACCTACCCAAGCATTATCATTAATTAAAAACTTCTTCGTTAATAATTCATAAATCCCGGATACATCATCAGATTCAATACCATTCTTAACTAATATGTTAAGAAACTTAGCGTCTCTAGGTGTCATTGTTGACTCCATTAGTATTTCTTTTAACTTAATCATTCTGTTTTATAAATATAATAAGTTTCACCTTTATACTCTACTTGATGTTCAATGCCATCCATTCTAGATAAATCATCTACCCTATATTCAATTGATCTATCAGTTAACTCTTTTTTTATTTTATCAATATTTACTTTTACCCAACTAACTTCATTGATTGGTGTCTTATTGGTGTAATCATGTCTACCAATAGACCAACCCCTATGTAATTTTTCAATGTAACCATGTTCCGATAAAAAATTTAACGGATCATTCATACTATTTAATACATTTTGATATTCTTCCTCATAAATTATTTCTTTAGCTTGTTCAGCCAATTCTGATATTTCTTTATCTACTTCATCTATTTTTTCCCATATGATGTCATCATCACCACCACCTAATGAAGTCTCCAAATCGTATTTCCTTTCTTCCAAATTAGACCATTCGTTACCCATATCTGGACGAAGTTCTTCCATCTGACTTAAAAAATCTTCACTATCACCATAATCCTCCTCAATCATTAACCTAGCTTCTTCCTCAGCGATTGTTTCTTTCATATTTTCAGGGATAAACATATTTTCAATAATATATGATTCACCATGTATATGATATAATTCACTATCAAACCAGTCACCAATAGAGCTATTAGAATTCAATCCATATAACATACTATCTACCAATTCAACTAGTGACTCTTTAACTTGTTTGTAAGTACCTATTGCATAGTGGTCACCAATAGGTTCAATAAAATATTGATCCATAGCGTAATATGAGTAATCAGAATCTACAATAAAATTGGGTGGGGTGTTGAGTAACTCACCTAATATTTCTTCATTTTCCCCAGTATAATGTGATTCTCGATCATATCCTCTCTTTGGGTTTTTAGCCCAACTATCACCCTCACTCCCAATATATTCCATATTGTTATAGAGTAGGTAATATAGTAATAAAATTTGTTTCGGTGGTAACGCGAATGTATTCTTTAAATAAACACTTACTTCACTATATAAGTCTTCATCGTACCTATCTAAATATTCACCATTATGAAGGAATTTTTTAGATAGATTTTTTAGGATTTTATGCTCTGTTTTGCTTAAAGGTTTATTCTCCTCTTGCTCTTTCAGTAAATGTAAAAATTTAAGCATAAAAATTCTTTACATATAAATATATCTTTATCCGTTTAAATCAAATGTTACTTCTGCTTTCCCCATATCTGTCGGATCAACTATAATATACACAACTTGCCTATCATAGTTATAAAAGTGTAATACTCTTCTAATGTCAAAGATTTGACTACTCTCATCAAAAAATATTTTTTCACCCACTCTAGGGATGTGTGTTAATTTAGCACCTTTGAAGTAAGGTTTAAAATTAGGGTCTACTATATGAATGCTAATTTTCCTATAAAAAGGATTTAAAAAATTAAATACCTTAATTAGCATTTGCATAATTATCAGCTTCTACTCTTGATTTAAAACCACCTTTAATAACATTTCTACCTCTACACACAACATACTCCGATGTTGCCACCTGTGGTTTCTTAACACCATACTCATTACCTTTCTTATAGGTTACTTTTTGTCTAATATCATAATTATTAATTTTTGCAATATAATTACCAATTTGTGTACTTCTACTTTTTACTCCCATTTTTATAATTTTAAATTTATTTTATATTAATATTTATACAAATATACTTTATTTTAATAACAAAATCAAATATATTAAGAATATGTTAAAGATACCGGTAAAAAAAGGAAATATAGAGAGATCTCTAAAAGAATATAAAAGAAAATTTAAAAATACTAAAGTTAAGGAAGAACTTAATGATAGAAAGAAATTTACTAAACCATCTGAAAAGAATAGAATTGAGAAGGGTAAGGCGATTTACGTAAGGAAAAAGAATGAAGAATCCTAAACAGAAATACGGAATACCTGAATATGACCCACAAACAGGTGATAGAAACCCATTTTGGGGTGAGTTAAGTGAGTCAGATAAGATTGAGGGTTTACCACCACTTACAGGTGGTGTTGATATGAATCAAATAAAGTTAGATAAATTGGTTGAGATGTTGGATGATAAATACAAATTCTCTTCAACAGGTGACGCTTATGCAATTCACCGACTAATAGAATTTTATAAAAAAAACAAAGAAAATGAATAAAGAAGTTTTAGAATTATTAAATGAGCAAATATGGTTAGAAAACCATGCAATGTATCACTACTTAAATTTAGCCGTTGAATTTGGGAATAAGGGTTTTAGTGGGATATCAACATACTTTTTCAATCAATCAGAAGAAGAAAGGCAACACTCTATTAAACTTATAAAATACATTTTAGATAGGGATGAAGTTCCAACTATACCACAATACAACTATTTAGAACCTTATGAAGAAACATTTGATGTTCAATTCCATTTTGAGAATTCATTGGTTCAAGAAAAGAAAGTATCTGAACAAGTATTCAAAGTAATCAATGGATGTAGAAAACATAATGACTACACCACAGAAAACTTTATGCAATGGTATGTTGCTGAACAACAAGATGAAGAATCCAAATTTAAGGATATCATCGATAAGTTAAAGATGGTAGGTGATAGTGGTTTAGGTATATACCAAATAGATTCTGAACTAGGTGGTTCACCACAAACAGAGGAAACCCCCGGATAATTATCCGAGTTTTTCCAATTGTTTTCCTAATCTATCAGTTTCCTTTTGGACTCTTTCCTTTGTCCATCTAGATTGTGTATCACTATAGTGACAGGTATCAAAACCAACAACCCATCCACCTTTAATACCTTCTATTTGTGGCCAGTTTTCAATATCCATATCTTTGACAGATTCACTAAATGTTAATCCACCATGAACAACAACAGGTATTTCATCGTAATGAACACCATACATAGGATGATCTTCAGGTATTATAACATAACCATTACCCCAACCGAAATCTGAAACCCCTCTATCTAACCAATCATTCTCTCTTATTATTGTATCCATATCTTCTTATTTTTTACAAAGATAAGTAATATTTTAATACGGTTGGTAATATTTATAAAAAAGATGAAGAAGTTAATAAGAAAGTTATTAAAAGAAAGTAGTGGATCACCTAAAATGGATTACTATAGGAAAGTGGCTAAGATGGTTGTGGATAGTATTAAAATCGACCATAAAAAATATACCATCACATTACCTTTTATTATACCATTTAGTAGTGATAGAATAACTAGATTTATTAAAAATGGGTGGAAACAATACGATATAATCTACGATAAAGATTACTTATCAGTACCAGAGTTTGCAATATACATACAAAAATATGGGATACCTGCAAATAGAGGGATCTTAATGTCTATCCCTAGATTAATAGAGAAGGGATTACAAAAAAGGATAGATAATTCATCATCACCATTAACTGAAAGTAAGAAAGGAAAA
>TARA_R110002126_G_scaffold9433_3_pt1 | contig 10746 bp, 23 predicted proteins | sample TARA_R110002126 | Tara Oceans TARA_R110002126 (sample SAMEA4397536) | marine metagenome | biome: Polar Biome; feature: [DCM] deep chlorophyll maximum layer (ENVO:01000326); material: water (ENVO:00002006), including particulate matter (ENVO:01000060) such as... | depth 30 m
TGCGTTTGCTCTCCAGTTATTTTTGAGCGCCACAGCGTTACTTTATCCATGTGATTATGTCCTTGCTCTGGAGTTACTTTCATTATCGGTTCTATCCACCCGATAAGGGATAACGCCCTTACTCCAGATACCCATGTATTGTGATGTAAGGTTTTCGGCAGGAATATCATTCTCCTGCGGCAATGTTCGCGGAATTCATCTCCCATAACAATAGGCCGATTTATGAGCAATTCTTCTGCGCTGGCCAAGTATTGCTCTACAAACTCTGGCTCTGCTCTTGCCGCCCTGCTCCAGCACCTGTCAGCCAGAACGATAGCCTCTTCCATTCTATTCATGTCATACCCTTTTTTGCATAAGAATGTAGTTTTTTCCTCTGTGTTATTCTTTTGTTTTGGCGGCGATTTTTGCAAATTTCCTAATTTCCCTTATAAATCAACGACTTCACAGGGGGGGGTGAAATATTGCACCTTTGAGATTCTATCTATGCCCTTTTGTATAAAGCTATCATTTCTTCGCGTAGATACGTTTTGGCTTTTTCGCCACGCTTTACCATGATTGCTTCCAGATACTTGCGCTTCTCCGCGTCTGGCTTTTTCAGCACATGCCTCGCCTCGCATTCTAATCTCCACGCCTCGCAGCTTGAGCAGACTATCCTGCCATCGCGCAGGGTTACAGGTGAGGTTTCGATCATGTTGCAGCCTAAGCATTCCATCATGACTTGTCACGTGACAACTGGTATGTTTCCAGCACAGTTTTATCCAAAAATGGATTGCCCATCGCTCCGAGAAGAGCAGGGGATTTAAGTCTATTCTTGCCGCCATTTAACGGTGGTTTGAACAAACGAATAAAAGCGCCCTCAACTTGATTAAGTTCATCTCTAGGAACTGGAATTAAAAAAGCCCGATCAAATACTTTCCCGGTATCATGATGTTGAGAAATTCTTGATGCTGGAGAAACGGCTTGGCCGATATAAACGATTTCATCTTTAAGACACAGGAAATACACTCCAGTTGGGTAAAAAACCGCTGGAATATCTATCAGCCTCCCCATAGCCTGTAATTGCGGCGGGACATCTCTCGCTCTTTCAGTTATGAATATTGGGCGCATGTCGAGCGGCAGAGAATAACCATTGATAGTCTGCACTAGATTTTCCTCGATCCATTGCTTAACCGAAGTCATGACGAAAAACGGTTGCCCATCGACGCGATAATGTGGAATCAAGCTAGATTCCGCTAGTTGCAGCAATCTGTCCTCTGATAAATGAACTTTTTCAGATATTTCTTTTGCCGTTTTATAAGCACGCATAGTTGCTGGATGTGGATTCACACTGTCAATAAAACTCACGATATTTTTTCCAGCACGTTTTTTGCGTGAGCGTAGCCTGACGTTTCCCTCAAACGCGGCGACTTGATATCGATTAAATTGATTAATCCCTGCAATGCTTCAATCAGGTTTGACCGCTCGCACTTCAGTATCTCAGTGTCTGAGACCGTGTTTTCGTTCATTTTGTCCCCCAGTAAGATTTTTACATCTCCACACATTAACTTGACGGAGTTGTACCCTTCGGCATCGTTTCTGTCTGCAAGCTCATACGCCTCTTCCATGATTCTGATTCGTATTGCTTCAAACTTTTTATTATTCATCGCTCCTGCGTTCATTCCACGATGCGATTTGCAACTACTGAACCCATGATCTCCGGGGCCGAATTCTTCACCACATTGCGAGCAAAAGGTATTTTTAAATTTATATCTCATTTTCTTCTTCCTCTTCTTCCTCTTCTTCTTCCTCTTCTTCTGTGGCGTCCGGCAAAAATTCGTTCGCTATACGTTGCGCCTCCCATCGACGTTCATCTCTAGCCTCGTCTTCAGTCGTTCGGACTGGGTTGCGAAAATCATCCGGGTTATTTGCTTCAAGCTCTGCCATCGTTTTCATCTCATTCCCCTTTCATGTACGTTGCGATTGTCTCTTCAATGCGCTCGTTGATCTCATCATTGATTTTCCGCGCCAGCCACGGTGCTGGGCGACCACGGCGATCACACACTTCCCACTCGCTCTCTGTGTAACCGTGGTAGTCCATGTCACTTTGGGCGTTGTAGCTGTGCGATCCGCGCACGCTCACAAAATTATGAACGCGGATCACCGCTGGTATGCCTGCTACTGTTGTATGAATGTCGGTCATTTCATCACCCCGACTGACGCCTTTGCGTCACAACGCGAATTGAACTCGGCCTGCTTACTTGTGGCACAAAGATCGCATTTATATTGATCGGGTTCCGCTTTGAATTCCGACCAACCTGCTGACTGTGGTGTGCGGAGCATGTTTCGTCCGCAGGCAGTTCTTACCGCCATTCCGACCCCGCTTTTGTGTAAGTGTAATTTACGCATTTCAGTCTCCTTGATAAACCGATCACTTGACCGTAGTGAAACTATAACATGAAGTTAGATTGTAGTGTCAACTGTTTTTAAGTTACGCGGCTTGCAGCAGCTTCGGGCGCTGGATAACGGTCTGGTTTACGCCGTTGTAGATAGTGTGTTCCTTGATCGTAACCCTGACATTCGACACTTCGCCAACGGCTCCAATGTCGGAGTTCCCTTTGTAAGTTACTGAATTTCCGTTTTGGTCGCGGCACAGATTGATGTAGGTCGTACCGAACTGGCTGTTTATCGGGATTACGCGCTCGATAGTCAGGGTAAGCTCAATCTTGTCCCCCACAGCCCCTACGAACGCGCTGGTGGCGTTCTTGGCGCGTTTGGCTACCTCACCCTCCACCAGTTCAATCTGACGCGCTGTAGGCGTTTTAAACCATTGCAGGAGGTCAGCGGCAAGGCGATCCCAAAATGCTTGACCATCGTTGACGCACAAAGTGGCTATTTTTGCCAGAAAGTCAGCATTAACGGCGCGGTAAGCGGTTTCGGCGGTAGCGCGGTCAGCGGCTTTGGCTGCTGCTGCTGCCTGCTCTGCTGCAAAACGCTTGTCAGCACGCTTTTGGGCGGCGGCATTAATCTTCGACAATTCCTCGGCGGTGTAAAGGCGGTCATCCACCACCTTGCGGACTCCGGTGTTACCGCAAGTCCAGCACTCAAAGCCGGTACGGGAATAGGGGCGGTTGTTCTCAATCCCCATGATCCAGAGGCGTTGACCGCCAATTACGTGGCAACGGTCGCAGGCAATAGCTACTTGAGTGTAGGGCTTGCCTTTTGCATTTACTTCCGGCGATCCGTTGAACACCTTACCGTCGCGGTTAAAAAGTTCCATTTTCGTCTTCCAGATAAACCTGCTCAGTTGCAGTGAACAGAATATAACATGAAGTTAGATTGTGGTGTCAACAACTTTATTCATATATTTTTATTCTATAGTTATCAAGGACTTACGCTACTTCTTCCCGCTACACGAGTCACACTTCCAATAACGCCGCCCCTTTACGATGCGTGTTACTCCGTTCTCCGTTGCTTTATATGTCTGACAATGCCCGCACCATTTCCTATTAGTTATTTTCTCAGCAGCGGTACCAGCTAGTTTTGACATAGACGGGGTTCTCACAGACTCTCCTTGAGTGCGGCGGTCAGCCGCTCAATCCTCTGCTTGTTATAAATCACCATAGCTTCGGCGTAATCCTGCGCCGTCTCAGCCAGCAGCAAATCCCTCCTCGACGCATCTAACTCGCGCACCATCAGTTCTTCACAAGTTGCGGGCGTGTACATCTGCTTTATCCAGTTTAAGAATTTCATTTTATCTCCTCAGAATTGTAATCACTGCCCACGCCATTACTCCGATGACCGCAAGCAGACCGACTGCGGGCGAAAACTCTACGAAAAGGTCAACCACCGTTTTTCTCCTTGAGTTTAGCTTCGATGGCTTTGATGAATTCAGCTAACAGCGGCGTTTCAATGTGATGCAGCCCTTCAAATACAGTCAACGAGCCAAGCTCAAAATCCGTCAGCCCAACCCATTCACGGCGTTTAAACTCCATCATCGGCGTTACCAACTGCTTAATCTCCAGCAGATGCGCGGCAAGGTCTTTTATCTGCTGCTCCAGCGCAGCAATATGGTCGTGGCTCAACATCATTGCAACCAGTGGTTTTTCGAAATCCCAAATGCTCATGCTCATTTCACGCTCCTCACAAAGATAATTTTGACATGCTTTCCAAAGTATTTTTGTTTGCCCTTCAAAACTCATGTGTTTTTTTCCCGCATCAACGACTCAACGCCCCGCAACCGTTTTACTTCTAGCAAAGCACACTCGTAATGTTTCGGCCCGCTGTCATAGCATCCTTCGTAGTGCGTTGTCGCCAACGGCGCTTGACTTGCGAGTGCTTCGACAAGACGAAGATTCATCCTCAGTATGTCCCGTATCTCAGCGCCATCAGCAAAGTTCTGTTGAGGCCAGCAATTCAGTCCACGCTTGAGACATTCGATTACAGCTTGAGTTAATTCAATTTTCATTTCGTATCCTTTATCTTGTCTGCCGGAAACCAAATATTCCACGGCTGTTTTATTTTGGCTACTTTCGCCTTTTTACATTTCACGCAGTATCGGGACTGCACTTTTTCGTAGCTGTGGGCCGTATCAATCGGCGCAGACCATTTACTCCAATCGTGCCAACAGAATTTCATATCGCAGCCCCTATCAATTTGCTAAAGTCTTTTCGCGCAACATCCCCCGCAGCCCGCGCAGCAGCCCCCGCAACCCTCGCAACCGCAGCCTCCACCGCAGCAGCCCTCGCAGCCTCCACCGCAGCAGCCCTCGCAGAAGCCCCCGCAGCCCACGCAGCAGACCACGCAGCAGCCCTCGAAGCAGCCCACGCAGAAGCCCCCGCAGCAGCCTGCGCAGCATCCCACGCAGAAGCCCCCGCAGCAGCCAACGCAGAAGCCCGCGCAGCATCCCGGAGAGACTCATCTCCGGCCATCAAATAATCAAATACAACATCATCTGTTCCGTTCGGGTATAGATGGATTACCGATAACGCCTGCATACGCGCAAAATATCGCAGTAAGTCTGTGGCATCAGTCTGATAGACTGCGCGGCGATAGTGCGAGCATCCCTTATCTTCCTGCTCTAAAAAGTCTCCCTTGATTTCAACACGACGAAGGGTAGCACCGGGTGCGTGTTGCAATGCGTCGAATGGGTCACGAGACCAGTGCAAGCCAGCCGCACATAATTCTAGTTTTCCCTCGTAGTGTTCCCACACCCCGACCTCCGGCAGCGGCGAGCCATCCCGCATTTTGTCAGATGTAAAGTGCCAAGCAAAAAATGTTTTCATTTTGTTGCCTTCCTTAACTTGATAAAAACTTTCCGCTTGTAATCCCGTTGCCGCCGAATCAGTTCCAGTCGCTGGCCGCACACACCAGTTGCAATTGCTTTGTCCAGCCGCCGTTGAAATATCCGCAGGTCATGTTCGACCTCTTGTAGATAAGTCATGCCTGTCTCGGCGGAAAAATCTTCTGTTGGAACCCAGAACGATACTTTCCTCGCGCCTTTTACTAGGTGTATTTGCGGAAGCAGTGCGTCAAAAAAAGTCATGACTAACCCTCACGCTGCGTTTCTATCACCGCAAATGCAATTTTATTCGGCTGTACTTGAGAAATAGAAGTAAGGGCCGCTGCCAACCGCTCTGCATTCTCTATCGCGGTTATCATTTCGGTGGAGTTCAATAGGGAAATGCTTGCGCGATAAGCCGCTGACAACTTTACTGCCTCCTTTTGAACTTTGTCAGCAGACGCAGAAATACTCGTCATGTCGTTTTTTATTGTGCTGCGAAAATCTACAACCGTTTTGGTATAAGCAGTATTTGCATTGCTAATAATTAAATTGGCTTTTTCATACGCTTCAGTGACGTCGCTCATCAAATAATCTCCTTCGTTTCGGGTCGCCCCGGTTGATTTGCCCAACAATACCCACTCCAGACCACCCGCCACTTGCCACGCCTCGATTTCTGCTGCACGAAAGGTTGCGTCTCCTCTGTCGTTTTTGGTCGTGGCGCTGATGTTTATCCCGCGCACCGGCTGCGGGAAGGGGGGCATTCCCATTATTTTCCTGCCTCACTCACGAGTTCACATGCAAGAGGGGACAGCGCCCCGCACAGCAACGTGCGTTGTTCTGTAACATTTTCAGCTTTGTAACCAGCCAACTTGAATGCGATTGGCATGGAGTTTGTTAAGATGGATAAAGCAATTTCTGCATCGCCCTTGTTGATTGCGTTGGCTAGAGCCTCGGCAAGTTCGGCGGTGAAAGAATCCACATCCAAGCACGTAGTTTGGATTACGTGTTCACCAGTCTGTTTGTCCTTGAAAATCCGTATCATAATTATTCTCCGTTGATTAAATTATCTATTGCTTGTGACTCGGTGCTACCCCACCCGATAGGGTCGCCTTCATCGTAGCCGTCGCGTGTTGCGCTCCAGTCAAAATCCCGACTGGGGATTGGCGGATTAACGAATGCTGTGACAATCGAATCTTTGCTCATGATTTTTCTCCCAATGCCGCCTGCAAACCAGCCACCAGTTTTTGCGCTTCCTCGCGTGTGAGCGCCGTAGAAAAATTGAAGTGGCGCTGTAAAATACTCAGCCAAGCCCCTCCTTCATCCCAGCCTGAAACAGAAATAGAAAGGCCGGTTTCTGTTTTCACTACCATCTCGAAGTCTTCGTTCATGATTTTTCCTTTATGGGGCCGAAGCCCCAATTAATTAAATTGTGGAGGTGACCGTGATGCGAGCAATTGATTTTTTGCGGAACTCGTTGAGCTTCTCTTCGGTAATCCCAAAGTGCTTGCAGAGCGCCTCGTAGTCAACAGAGCCTTTTACATCTGCAATCGTCACCGTAGCGCCGTATTTCTCGCCGCGAAATTTTCCTTCGCCGTAGGTGTTTGCGATAGAGTCTCTGAGTTTTTTGCACTTCGTGGTCAAGTCTTTAACTTGACGATCCAGAACCGCCAGTGTGTCGATGTCGTTAGTCATCGACTCTACCGCTGCGAGGGCTTGGATGGTGGCTTGGAGTTCGGTGGTCATTTTGCTTCTCCGTTTAAACCTGCAAAGTTGCAGTGACCAGACTATAACTGAGACTTAGATTCTCCGTCAACACTTATTTTCAATCTTTTCCCAATAAGTTCGTAAGTGTTTGATTCAGCGCGTCTAATTCGTCCATTTTTGCGATAATCCAAGCCCTTTTTTGGCCGTGAATTCCCATAAATGATCCCTGATGGCAGCTTTTACATAGAGCGACCACGGTGTACTGCCGATGCTGCTTGATGTGATGGGCATCTGATGGCCCCTCTTGACCGCACACAGAGCAAGGAAGCTCCTTCACCCGCTCTACGTGTCGCCGTTCTTTTGCATTCAGTTTGTTGTTCATGCTGCTGCCCTGTCCATTCTGCGGTTAGAAGCCTCCATAGAGCGCCATACGTCGATCCTAGCTTGCGCTGATATCAACCCCCACCGTAACGCCTCCTCGCTCGCTGTAGCCGCTTTAAGCCCCTCCAGTAGCTCGATATACGAGGTATCGGCATAGGCTTCCATTTCAGCAGCAGCAGAGGACTTAGCCCTGCCATCAGAAATAGCCTCTTTCATCAGTATGGCTTTCTTACTTTTGCGGAATTCTTCAAGGTAAACCCGGTGCGCTTTAGCCTCGGCAAACTTAGCGCCGTGGGTATAGAGGAAATCTACAGCGTCATTAATTGATTTATCGCTCATATGCTACCCTCGCAATTAGTGCTGCATCTGCCATCGCCTGACCTTCACCCTTTTTGTCCAGCACTCTCCAGTGGGGCCAGAGTTCCAAAGCCCTCGACCGGGCGGCGTCTTTGTCTTTTCCAATAAGCCTTGCGCGTTTCTTCCATTCTTGCGGCGTGATGCTGATAACTGTTATCTCCGACGCCGCAAGAACGCCCATCACAGTCCCGCAAGCATGACCGAAGGTAAACATCGAAGTCACCCCCTGACCCGGCATGGCGTGAACAAGTTCGATGATTGTAAAATCTACATTCGTTTGTTTTATAAAATCAGCCACAGCAGCCCCATTGACCCGATTGCTCTTACCGACAATGTAGGTCGGCATTCGCATCCACTCTATGGGCCGAGTGTCCTCAAGAATCACCAGCGCCCCAGACAGTCCGGGATCAATCCCCAAGATTCTCATTGCCCGCTCCTTTCGTGAAGAAAGTGCATCTCATTTTCAAAAGAATCCTTGAGCAGAGTGAGAGCTTTCGCGGATTGCTGTGCATCCCCCGAATACAGCAGGAATATCAAATCTGCAGGGCGTAGGCGATCCATTACATTATTCACAGCCTTGCAGGTCAGCAGATTGGCTTTACCCTGCTTCCCAAGCCAGTGCGCGAACAGATACGATTCACACATTAAATACCTCCTATTTATTGCGCTGTTTATTAAATAGCCCGTATATATTGCACTAATAGTCTAACATGGAATTAGAATTGTAGGTAAAAAAAGAGGAGGCTCCCTCTCTGCTCTTTAATACTTTTCACCCAACGACCCCCCTACCCCACAACATCAGGAGTAGAGAGGAGATGGTTTCACCCCACAAGAGTGGATCGTCATGCTACGGATTGATTACCGTAAGCCCCCGGCTTGACGATGCGACCAGCCGACACGATTATTTCGGATTTGCACCGGATGACCCAACTTCGGCCTCTTACGTGTTATCGGTTTTCTTGGCAGCAACCCCGAATGGGTTCATTTCTAACGCGACCAGAACGGCCTAAAAGAAAAACCCCTACGGCTGGGTTTCAGGTCGCGGCGGTGGGGCAAAGAAAAGCTTAGGGGGAAGTCTTTGCTTATCACAACCGAAACCCATGCGTAGGGGTTCGTATCCCAAAACTTATTTGCTCCACCACAGAGCGACTTGATCTCTCAAGCAAGCAAATCTTAAATCAATCCCCAAAACACTGTCAAGTGTATTTGATGCGGTAGCTACCGGCGGTAGGAAGCGCGGTAGGAAGCGCGGTAGGAAGCTCACTACCGGCGGTAGGAATCTCACCAAATCCTCATATCAACCCGCGCAACCACTTCCTAATATCCTGACTCAAACGAAACAATCCGATGTCGATATGCCGGTCGTTAAGGTCTGTTCCTACTTCCGGTGGCATCCAGTAAGGAAGCCCGGTAGCCTCAGCAGCCGCTTGCCCTGTCCCGCTGGCGTCGTGGTCGGCAATCACGTAGCCCGATTTAGCCATCTTTTGCAGGTTGCCCGCGCTGAAGCAAACGTGGATGCGGTAGCGCAGCTTGAGGGCGTGGAGGACAGCCCGTAGGGATAGCCCCGTAGCGTAGCCCTCGACCCACCAATCATCGCCGCCATTGTCGATCACAAACTCGGCTCCGCTGGTCTCCTGCTGGAAGAGGAACCGCTTTTCCCCATCCTCGGCAATTTTCTGCACACCGACTAACCTAGTGCCGATTCGCATGGGGATAATCAGCCAGTTTTCGGTATCATCCCGCCAAACTAGCCCGGTCAGGTCAGGAAAGCCCTTACGAGCGAGGTAGGCGTGTTTCTGCTGCTCGGAGTGGTGCATGAGCCAGCCTGCGTACCTTGAAGCCTTGGCGCGGCCTCTGGACAAGTCCTCAGCCTCTTTTGAGACTCTGTCTTCCCGCAGCCTGAGTTTTTCGGCTATTTCTGCATGAGAGGGCGAATAATGGGTGCCAGAATCCTTCCAACCGCGTTTTGTGGCTTCGTGGAATAAAGTTCCGGCAGTCACTTTGCCCGCCCCTTTGACGGATCGCCAGACCGCCTTGGCGGACGATTCCTTGTAATTATCAGCGGTTCGGCTCCATGCGTCCCATATATCAAACCCTTCGTCACCCAGTTCGGACTTAACCGCAAAGGCCATAGTCACCCACGTAGCCCGTTCGTCAGCGGGGATGTAGCTCAAAGCCTCAGCAAGTTTGCTCATGCTGCTTTCCTCTTCGACCACGCTATTATTCGGCTTTTAATCCACTGACTAATTTCGTAGCTCGGTGAGACCGGCTCCGGTTTAGCCATCGATGGCGCTACGCCAAATTTCTCTTTATACCGATGGTAAGCACTTCCCGCATTATGGTTGCGCTCTTGAGCGTAGCCCAGTAACTCCGCATAGAATTGAGTTTTGTATTCAATTGTGTATTTACTAGACTTACCCTTGAGTTCCATTACTTCCCCTGCAACCTCAACTACGTCATTTTTCCTGACGCGCACGAAACCGCAACTGGAACACACATCAGAGTTGCCCGGCCAGAGCGCAGAACAGCGTGGACATTTAGCAGCTTCTTTTTCCTTTTCAGTAGGCTCCGGCTTCGTTTTCTCCGCACCGTCGTCTAGCTCTGATACCCCGTCACTGACCAGTTCGTCCCACTGGTCACGGAAGCGGAGATAGTTCCCACTGTGGCAAATCCACACTTTTTCTGTAATGCCCTCGCAGGGGCGCATTACCCGTCCAATTTGTTGAACGTGACTTGAGAAGGACTTAGAAAACGGTCTAGCAGAAACACCAATCATTACGTCAGCGCAGTCAAATCCCTTGGTCAATAAGTCTGTGGCTATCAGTCCATGAATGTCAGTGTCGGGCTTATTAAATTCCTTTAAGACCTGCTGCTTGTAATCGTCATCGTCGCGGTAGCTGATTGACACAAAATTATATCCAGCCTCCGCAAACTTTTTGCTCAGTTCCTCGCCGTGAGCAACACCCGCACAAAACACAATCGTCTTGCGCGGGATGCCGAATATTTCGTGAGTCTTTTTAACCCACTCACCGACAATATCTCCG
>TARA_R110002126_G_scaffold12531_1_pt1 | contig 10738 bp, 18 predicted proteins | sample TARA_R110002126 | Tara Oceans TARA_R110002126 (sample SAMEA4397536) | marine metagenome | biome: Polar Biome; feature: [DCM] deep chlorophyll maximum layer (ENVO:01000326); material: water (ENVO:00002006), including particulate matter (ENVO:01000060) such as... | depth 30 m
AAAGAAGAAATCAAAGCAGTAAAAACCGATATAGATACATTAAATATTGAATTTATATATGAAGATACATATGACAAGTTGATTCAAAATTTGGAAAACATGATTAAAATTTATTCAGATACTTACGAATTTGTCAATTATAAATTAAAAGATTATTACAAAAAATGTGTAAACAACGGGCATTTTAGATTTGGTTCAAACGAATACATCATACCAAATGAGGTAATTGATTATAATAAATTCAGTGGTAATACTGGAATGGTAAGGGGCGATAGCCATAAGTTTACTGAAAACGATAGTTTTTTACATATTGATTTGGTTATTAATTAATTATTACGTATTTTTAAAGTCTAAATTATTGGGTTAAGTCTATCAGAGGAATTATTAAATGAGGATCTATTTGTGATCAATGCCCACAAAATACGAGTTGATGTTAGGCGAAATCAACAATGTAATTAGAAACTATATGGCGTGTTTCTTTCTCGTTTTTTATTAACTAATTAAATTAAAAATGGATAAAGAATATTATAAAAAAGTAAGCAACTATAGATATAGAGTTTTAAATTATAATGATTGGATTAAATATGTTAAACAAGAATATGAAAAAACTGCTTTAAAAAACATAGATGCAAAATCTAAAAAACAAAGAGCTCAAGTTAAGAATAGCCCTTTAAATTTCTGTTGTTAATGAAAGAGGTACAAGAACTTATCATTAAGGAGAAATTAAAAAATCGTCCAAATAGGCAGTATATACAATGGCTTCAGAAGTTAAATCCTGCTATTTTAAAAAGCATTATAAAAGAGGTAGGTATAAAGGCATAAGCCAACGTTAATTAATACTATTATCTACCTTTTTTATAGTGTGAATTTGGGTAAATTAAATTAAATATAATGAAAGAATTATCAAAATACTTGGTAGAGCAGTGCAGATCTGCACAAGCTTTAAAAGTTTACAATATAAAAAACAGATTGAATACCATTGAGTTTGACACTTTTTTTAAAAGAAGTAATATTCATATGGTAAACAATAGGTTAATAGAAATCACACCTACTTACAGGCAAAGAAAAAACGCTTCTTTATTTAGAGAGGATTGGTGTGAAATAACAAATAAATAATTAAAAAAATATTAAAATGAGCAAAAAAAATGACTTCAAAGATGTTGTTGATGTTCCTAATTATTATATAGGGGACACATACAGAGAGGGTTATTATCAAGCAAGGTATGTTGTAGAAGATTTTAATTGCACTTGGAACATTGGAAATGTTGTGACTTATTGTCTAAGGAGCTCTAAGAAACACGAATCTCCAATAGAGTGTTTGCAAAAATCAATCAATCATCTTAAGTTTGAAATAGAAAGATTAGAAAAATTAAATAAAAAGAAAAAAAAATGAAGAAAGAAATATTTGATAAATATGCTTCTTTAGTAGCAGATCAGTTTTATGTAAAGCTGGAAGATATGTATTCTAAATCAAGAGTACATCCACATCCCGAAGCAAGACAAATGCTTTATTATTTAGCTTATCAACGCCCTATAAAAATTAGCAGTATCAGAAGGTATATGGAGGAGAATGGTTTACCTGTTCAGCACAACACTATAATGAAAGGTTATGAAAATGCTAAACACTTGGTAGACAACGATAAAGATTATCAAGATTTCGTTAAAAAAGTAAATAATGTACAATAAAGAAGAATTGTTTAATCAAGCTCATAAGGGTGGTTCTATTGTATATGAAAAAATTAATAGTATAAGTTTAATCAACATTGGTGTAAAAATAAGTAAGTATTCAAGCAAAATAGAGATATTAAATTGTTCTAAATCTGGTGATTATTACCAAGAACTTACGACAAAAGAATATGAAATGTTTTACATTAATGGTTGGGAGAAGGGTTGCCGAATGTTAGCATTACAAAATTGTGTGCGTAAAGCTGAACTTATACAAGAAAAAATGAAAACTGAAGTTAACACAAGAAAAAACGATAAGTTTATTAAGAACTTAAAAAATAAACGAGAAATTATTATGAAAAAGTATTCTTATCACACAAATAAATTAAATAAGTTAAATTAAATTAAATAAAAAAAATGGAAAATTATTTTAAAAAGTTGTCAGCCATCAACGTAAAAGGAATGGCAGAAAAAAAGGGGAGGTTTAATTACCTGTCATGGGCAAATGCTTGGGCATTATTAAAAGAAAGTTATCCAGAAGCTAATAGAAAAGTGTATGAGAGTGAGCATACGGGCTTAAACTATTTTACTGACGGAAAAACTGCATCTGTAAAAGTAGGAATAATTGTAAATAACATTGAGCATATTGATTACCTTCCTGTAATGGATTACAGGAATAGCTCTATACCTATTGAAAAGGTTACCTCAATGGATGTAAACACTGCAATACAAAGATCAACTGCAAAAGCTATTGCTATGCATGGATTGGGAATATCAATATTTAAAGGCGAAGATCTTGTTGATATAGCAAAACCACCAATAGCTGCTCCTGTTAAGCCTAAAGTAAAATTAGTTGTAGATAGTGATAATTGGCTTAAAGTATTAGAATACATTTCTAATCCTAATATAAAAGCTTTGGGATTGCCTAAAATAGTAAAGCAACTGCAAGATAAATATGAGTTGTCAAGCAATGTTAAAAAAGAGTTATCAAAAAGTATAGTTTAATGGAGTTTTTAAATTTAATTGAAATACTTAATAATCTCAAGGATGATGAAAAGTATTATGGGAGCTATGGTAAGCAATGGTTATCTAATTCTGACATAGGAACATTATTAGGAAATCCTAAAAACTTTAGAAAACCTCAAACTGAAACTAAACCTATGATTGAAGGTAGATACTTTCATACTGCTATGTTAGAGCCTCATAAATTAGATGATTTTATATCTCTGGATGTTAAAAGCAGAAATACTAAAGCTTACAAAGAATATGTTCTTAATAATGACAAAAATATTTATCTTTTAGATCAAGAGGTGGATAATTTAAAACAGATAATAAGTGTTATGAAAAATAATCATTTTATGAGAAATAACATTTTTGCTTCTGCTAATTATTTTGAAGTACCAATGGTTAAAACTATTATGGGTATAAAATGGAAAGGAAAAGCTGATATTGTATGTGAGGATAAGCTTATAGATATTAAAACAACATCTGACATTCAAAAGTTTAAGTTTTCAGCACGTAAATACAATTATGATAGCCAAGCATACATATACCAAGAATTGTTCAGCAAACCTCTTGTATTCTACGTTATAGACAAGACAACTCATGATTTAGGTATATATGAGCCAACTCAAGACTTTTTACAACATGGAAAAGAAAAAGTTGAAAAAGCTATAGAAGTTTATAATGCATTTTATAATGAAGATGGTCCACATATGTTGTCAGACATTAATCAATATATTCATTATGAAAAATTATAAAATATTCTTTTACTTAAAAAGTTTTTTTAAGTTAATTATTTATTATCTTTCAAAGCTCGGTTTTAAAAGAGAAATATTTACAGTGGAAGTTCCAACCACTTGTATGTGCGAACAGGATAAGCAACAACTTATGTCTGACGTTTTAGAAATTTTGGAACAAGAAATTAAATTACATTAAATTATGTCAAATTATGAACACAAAGCTGGAAACGGCTCCTTATTTAAAAACCCAAACAAAACTGCTGAAAACTCACAACCAGAGTATTCAGGTCAAATTATGACTCAAGATGGTAAATTACAACAAATTGCTGCTTGGATGAAAGACGGAACAAAAGGTAAGTATATGTCTTTAAGATTAAGTGATCCTTATGTTAAAAAAGAAGATTCATTTGAAAAGCAAAAGGCAGAAGCAGTGAGCTCACAAAGTGAAGATTTACCGTTTTAGTATTGTTTTAATAAAAGAAGGGGAGTCGGACACAACGTCCAAAAAATAACTTTATTAGATTTTAGTGAATTTTCTTTTCTAACTCTCCTTCTTTTTTATTCTTAATGTTTGGAATATAAAAAAATATAATATAATATAATAATAATCAATTAGTTAAATAAAATAAAGCTTGGAATAAGTTTGGAATGAACATGGAGATAACAATATTTAAAGACATAAAAAATACAAATCAACCTTTTTACAGAGATGTTAGTATAGTTTTAGAAAGGATTGAAAAAGGAAGTTCATCTGAAATTGTAAAAAAAATTAGGGCTGAAAAAGACAAAGAAGTTAGAAATGAATTAAAAAAATTGTTACCAGCAATATGTTTTAGTGGGAAATTTACAAAACGTAATGACAATTCTATTGGAGAGCATAGTGGATTAATTTGTTTAGATTTTGATGGTTACAAAACCAACAAAGAATTATTACAAGAGAAAGAAAAGTTATCAAAAAATAAATACGTATTTGCTGTGTTTATATCTCCAAGTGGGATGGGATTAAAAGCTTTAATTAAAATTCCTAAGGAAATAGAAAATCATAAAAAATATTTTAATTCTTTACAAAAGTATTTAGATTCTGCTTATTTTGACACTACTTCAAAAAATATTTCACGAGTATGTTATGAGTCTTACGATCCATTAATACATATTAATTCAACGTCAAGCGTTTGGGATAAGATAGAAGAAACAGAGTTTGTTGAGGTCAATAAAATCATTGATAAACCAACAATACCAATTACAGATGAAAACAAAATAGTAGATATTCTTTTAAAATGGTGGCAAAAAAAATATGGATTAAGGAGTGGGGAGAGAAATAATAATGTGTATATACTTGCTTCAGCTTTTAATGACTTTGGAGTTCCTAAAAATTTAGCAGAATTTATTATGGGCAATTTTGATTCTAAAGATTTCAATTTAGCTGAAATAAGAAGGACTATAACTTCTGCTTATGCTAATGTGCAAAACTTTGGCTCAAAGTATTATGAAGATGAAGACAGGGTTAATTTAGTAAAGCAACAACTTAGGCGTGGAGTATCAAAAAAAGAAATCAGATGTCAATTAGAAAACGAAAATATTGATGTTATTGATATTGAAAACGTTATAGTTCGTTTGGAAGAAGAGCAGTCAATTAATAAATTTTGGAGTAAAAGTGATAAAGGAGTAGTAAAAATAATTCACATATTTTTTAAAAACTTTTTAGAAGATAATGGGTTTTATAAGTTTAATCCCGAAGGAAATAAGAATTATATATTTGTAAGAGTTACAAATAATTTAATTGATCATACTTCTGAGAAAGAGATAAAAGATTTTGTTTTAAATTATCTTTTAAACGTAGATGACTTATCGGTGTATAATTATTTTGCTGAAAATACAAAGTATTTTAGAGAGGAGTTTTTAACTCTAATATCTTCTATTAATGTGTTTTTTATTGCTGACACAAAAACTACATCATATTTATATTATATGAATTGTGCAGTTAAAATTACCCTTAAAGATACAACCTTAATTGATTACATAGATTTAGGAGGTTATGTGTGGAGAGATCACGTAATAGACAGAAATTTTACTTTATGTAAAGTAGGGGAATGTGATTACAAAGTTTTTATATCAAATATTTGTGGTGAAGATAAAAGTCGTATTAACTCAATGGAGTCTACTATTGGATATTTATTACATGGTTGGAAAAACTTATCTTATTGTCCTGCCGTTATTTTAAATGATGAAGTTATATCTGACAATCCCGAAGGAGGAACTGGTAAAGGTTTGTTTATGAATGGATTATCTAATATGAAAAAGTTAGTTACTATTGATGGTAAAAGTTTTTCTTTTGATAGGTCTTTTGCTTATCAATTAGTTTCAGCTGATACACAAATACTTTGCTTTGATGATGTAAAAAAATCTTTTGACTTTGAAAAGTTGTTTTCTGTTATTACAGAAGGTCTTACCGTTGAAAAGAAAAATAAAGACTCAATTAAGATTCCTTTTGAAAAATCTCCTAAAGTAGCCTTAACAACTAATTATGCTTTAAAAGGTAAAGGCTCAAGTTTTGAACGCAGGAAATGGGAGTTAGAGCTCGCACAACATTACACTAAAGAATACACTCCACTTGTAGAGTTTGGTAAATTAATGTTTGGAGAGTGGGATGACACAGAGTGGTGTCAGTTTGATAACTATATGATTACTAATTTACAATTATATTTAAACGAAGGATTACTTAAGAGTCAGTTTGTTAATTTAAAAATTAGAAAACTATCAGCAGAAACTTGTCATGAGTTTATTGAATGGTGTGGACTTATTGGAAATTCTCTTCCTAATGATTATTTAAAGCCTGGGATTAGAATATTTAAACAAGATTTGTATGATGACTTTATTAGTGAAAATCCTGATTTTGCTCCTAAATCTAAATTTACAATTTCACGTATAAAGTTTTGGTCATGGATAAAATCATATTCAGTTTATAAATATGGTATAGAATATACTGAAGGAAGAACTATGGGTGGTAGATACTTAGAATTTAAAACAAAAGAAGAATAAAAATGGAAGAAAATTTAATTAAAAAGTATAAATTAACTACAAAAGAAGTTTTAAGCATAGTTCATGAATGGTATGTTGGTGGGACGTATAAAGACATACTGCAAGATGAAGATGGTTTGGATTTGGAAGAAATACTTGAGGGTATTTATGACGATACAGAGGACGAAGAAAAACCAGATTTTGAATTAGACGATTTAGATATAACAACAAATTTAGATAATGGAATTAAAATTTAGAGATTATCAGACAGATATTATAAAAAAAGGTTTAGAAATCTTAAAACATAGTAAGTTTTTGTATTTAGCAATGGAAGTAAGAACAGGTAAAACTTTAACCAGCTTGGGTATCTGTAAAAACTTAAATGTTTCTAATGTTTTGTTTGTTACTAAAAAAAAAGCTATTTCAAGTATAGAACATGATTATAATTTATTAAAGCCAGAATTTAAAATTACCGTAATTAACTATGAGTCTTTACATAAAGTTCAGCAAACAGGTTGGGATGTTATTATATGTGATGAAGCTCATTCTTTGGGAGCATTTCCTCGTCCTAACAAAAGAGCAAAGCAAGTAAAAGAAATTATCAAACGATCTAATCCTGTTACTATTTATTTATCAGGAACTCCAACACCAGAGTCATACTGTCAAATTTATCATCAAATTTATGGTGTCAAAGGCAATCCTTTTGCAGAATTCAAAAATTTCTATGCTTTTTCTAAAACACACGTAAACGTCACTCAGAGAAAGATAAACAGTATGATGATTAATGACTACACAAAAGGATTAAAGTCCATCATGGAGGCTGTAAACCCCTTTAAAATAAGCTATACACAAAAGAAAGCAGGCTTTAAAACACAGACAGAAGAAAAAGTTCTATATGTAGAATTAAATCCAGGCACTATAAAATTAATAAATAGATTAAAAAAAGACAGAGTATTGGAAGGTGATGGAGAGATATTATTAGCAGATACAGGAGTTAAACTAATGTCTAAAATACATCAATTATGTTCTGGCACTGTTAAGTTTGAGAGTGGTAACGCAATGACAGTAGATTTTAATAAAGTAAATTTTATTAAAAAATATTTTGATAATAAAAAAATTGCTATTTTTTATAAGTTTACTCAAGAGTATAAAGCTTTAAAAGAAGTTTATGGTGATAATATAACAAATGATTTAGAAGAGTTTAAAACTACAGATAAATGTATAGCCTTGCAAATCGTGGCAGGAAGAGAAGGCGTGAGTTTAAAAGAAGCTGAAGCACTTGTTTATTATAATATAGATTTTAGTGCTACATCTTATTTTCAAAGTCGTGATCGTATGACAACTAAAGACAGAGCTCACAATAAAATATATTGGATTTTTAGTCACAATGGAATAGAAAATGATATCTATAAAGCTGTAGTTAAAAAGAAAGATTATACCCTATCACATTTTAAAAGAGATTCATTAGATTTGTAAAATGACAGAGAATCAAATCCAATTGAAAAGAATAAAACAGTTGGAGGATCAAGGTTATTATGTTATTAAATTAACTGTAACAAACAGAAATGGAATACCTGATTTAATAGCTATTCCTAAAAATTCAGATGTTTTGTTTTCAGAAATAAAGAAACCAAGTGGTAAAGTGTCTGTAATACAGAAGTTTAGAATAAAACAATTAAAAGAACATGGAGTTAAAACAGAAATCTATAGAGGAGAATAAATGGAGTGTTGAAGATGATTTTATAGAAAATTTGCAAGAAGAATTTAAAATAGTAAAAGCTATAAAAATAGCTAAATTTATAGAGACCAACCTTCAAGAAATTCCAAAAAATAGTTTTACTTCTCAGATTTTAGGAGGTTGTATTGTTGATATAGATGAAAATTATATAACTTTTGCATTAGAAATTATAAAGACACACAAAGGTTCTGCTATCTTAAGCGACATATGTTTAATCTCTATGGATGAATACTTAGATTTACGTTTAGTAAATTGTTATATAAAAAATTCTAAAGAATTAGGATAAGTCAATATTTTTTTTATATTTGATAAAACCAAGTACAAAATGTCAAGAATTGCACCAGAGGACCAATCAACTATTAATCATATTAAGTATATTACTTCTAATATACATGATTTTGGTGATGAACTTTACGAAAGTTTAATGGAAAGAGAACACGAGGTTGCAAAAAAGAAAGCTCAAAAATTAATTAAAGTTCTTGCAGATTTAATTCAATCACTAAGTGATGAAATTTAATATAAAAAAATATGAATAAAGAAAGAGCAAAAGAATTGCAAGAGTTTTGCAACACAGTAGCTGAAAGATTTTCAAACAAAACAAGACAAGGAAATGTTAATAATGAAACTTTTTTTGTTGATGAAATAATTCCTACATCAGATGATTCAGCAGTAATAAATTTTAAAAAAAACACAGGTAAATTAGCTGTGGCTTTTTGCTATTACATTAATAGAGGAAGGTCAAGAGGATGGAAATATTATTTTCCTACTGATGCCCACGTAGTAGGGATGCAAGCTTTTTCTTACTATAAGTTAGAAGCCGAAAGAAAAAATTACAAGAAAAATTTTGATCAAGATGCTGTGGAACAGTATAATAGGAATAGAGATTTCCCTGATCATATAAAATCATTATAAGTTATTTATAAAATTTTTGTTTAATTTTAGTTTGCAAATTTACAATTTCTTGACACTTTTCATATTCTTCTTCATCAATAAAATAATTTAAAAGTTCTTCGTAAATAGGGTCATTGTGTCTTAAAGGCTCGTCTTTTGGGTTGTGCAAAAACCAAAGGTCATCACCTGTATCTAAAAAATCTTCTAACGTTTTTTTACCTGTTATTAAAAGATAGGTGTTGTTAAAACAAATGTCTTCATCAAAATTAATATGTTCCATATAATTGATAATATAATTCTGGATTTTCTGTTCTCATCAACTGTTTATTTTTTGTTTTAGTGCTAACTTTTTTATTTCTCTGTAGTTGATCGTAAAATTCAGGATTTGTTTCTTTAATGTATTTTAAATCTTCTCTTGAATAAGATTTATTTAAAGCTGGCTGATATGAAGGACTAATTCCTAATACATTATAAATAGCTTCATCTTGTTTCTTGCCAACTGTTCCAAAAATATTATACAAGCCCACAAAAGGATCTAATTGCGTTCCTAAACCTATTTCTACAAGAGGTATGATTCCCTTAGAAAGACTTTTATCTTTCGTAGCTTTAAATATTTTTCTACTAATAGTTTTAAAAGGGTTAACAACATCATCACTATAACCTTTTCTACCTTTTATTTTATTTATTCCTTCTTCTGCTGCTGATCCAAAGAGAGGTATTTGATATAATAAGTTTAACCCATACATGGCATCTTTCATTCTGTTCATTGCCACCTCCTTATCTTCATCGTCACCTTTCATTAGTAAAGCTACATTTGCAGCTAAAGCAAACATTACATTCGCTCCTGCATAATTTAAAACTAAAGCTCTAATATCTTTACTTCTTACGTTTTTAAGTCTTCCTTTTTCACCAATAGACTTCATGATATTAGACTGTGCCTGTAATACCTTATTTATTTGTAAAAACAAAGTACTTCCAAACATTGTAAATGGACGAACAAATGCACTTTGACTTTGTTGAAGTGGGATTTTATCAGTGTCTCTTCTTGACTGTTGAGTAGCATTATAATTATTAAATGCTTCAGCTGCTTTTGCCTTAGACATTCCTTTAGATAAATTTCTTTCATAATTTACCATATACCCCATAACTCCCATGACATCTCCCATAACAGTTGGAGATGCTGCAGCTTTTTTAAAGAAAGTAACTGCACGATTTATTCTTCCTTCAACATCAGATCCTGTAAGTCTCTTTTCTATAGGTTTCATAATTCTACTTCCTGATTCTAACCTGTAAATATCTCCTTCTAAACCTTTACGCAAACGATCAGTAAAATCTGGAGATATTGTTTTTGCTAATCTAATGTAATAAGGAAGTCTTGCAATTACTTTAGCCATTCCTAACATAAATTGACCTATATTTCCATCATATTCTTCAAAAGCATTTACAAATGATGTAGATTGTTTTAGCAACTGAACTGCTTTAAAAGATAAAGCAAAGCCTGTAAATTTAGTCATTAATTTATCTATAACTGTTCTATTTACCATTCCAGCTTGAGGGTTTAAAGCTAAATTAATAGAGTTATATATAGTTTTTTTAATTCCCAATTCAGTTAATAATGTATTAACAGCAGGAACTTTAAAAATAGCTTCTAAATTTTTAACACCTGGAGCATAAGCTTTATACC
>TARA_R110002126_G_scaffold92679_3_pt1 | contig 10714 bp, 14 predicted proteins | sample TARA_R110002126 | Tara Oceans TARA_R110002126 (sample SAMEA4397536) | marine metagenome | biome: Polar Biome; feature: [DCM] deep chlorophyll maximum layer (ENVO:01000326); material: water (ENVO:00002006), including particulate matter (ENVO:01000060) such as... | depth 30 m
GGATTAGCAGAAGGACTTGCTGTCACCGGTGGTGAAACCGGTGGGCTTGGTTTTTTGGCTGCCGGTGTAGTCGGGTTAGCAGCAACACTAGGGTCTATTTTTGCACCTCATCATGATCCGGTTGCCCCCGTAATGCCTACGCCTAACCTTTCTATTCCTGTTTTACAAACAGGTGTTTAATGTCGAATTGCTTAAAAATAAAAGTGATATAGATTATAAATGAGTTTAAGTAATACAGTTCGAACAACCTTGCTAGATCCAAGAATTTCCAATGACCAAAGATGTGAGTTTAGGTTAGAAGATGGTTTTTATGCTTCAAGTCTGAAACTTATTGATTTGGGTGTTTTCGATGCCGGACTATCAGGGGCAGAAGGGGTGTTCTATCCCACCATCACTGGTGTGATGAGCATTGTTAAGAACATTTTCCTTTATTCTGACACAACTCTTATTGATTCCCTACAGAATGTAGCACAATATGTATCGGTTCAAGCACTTAAGACTTCAAATCAGGGGTCTACCGATTTGAACAACCAGCTTATCCTGAATGGTATGGGTTTTAGAGGTGTCAGTGCTGAACCACAGCCCACACCAGGTTCTAACAATGCACCGGCACTTGGTAGACCAGGGGCTTTAGCACTTGGTGGTAGGGACATGTATAGTTTTAACACAATTGGTGGTAAATTTGCTACTAATAATCAAGTTCCTATTCCAGCGGCTGAAAGACAACAATCTGGTTCAGTTCTTCTTAGTCAATATTTGCAGTTTTTGAAGACTGTTTCCATGTTACCTAATATCCCCGATCTCAGACTTGTCATTGAATGGGATACCAATGCTGCATCATATTATCCAGATCCCGATACAGCCAATGCTATCACACTTGCACTCAAGGTAATGAGACCAACACTTGTGGTTGATGAAATTCTTAATGTCGACCCTAGTGAAGGTGAAAACTTTTCACTACCCTACCTATCAACTATTGTCGAAAGGTTTGTTGTTCCAACAGCACAATCAGAACTTGTACCTACCCGATCATCCTACAAGAGTCAAGCATTCACTTCTAAGTTTGTTAAAGACATCATGTTCTTTAACTTACCAGCTGCTGAACTAGCTGCTGCTGATAGATGGTTGACCCGAACAACCCGATCAGTTGCACAGGATAATGAAACCTTGCAATTAGTTGTTAATCACAAGAATCATTTACCCGATCAAGGTATCACTAGTCTTGCACAGAAATATCATTATTTCAATGAGGCACAGACCCAACTCAACCTACCACTTGTTGCCGGTACTTATGGTATTCAGGACACTAGTGGTAATATTGCAGCACCAAGTGCAGCCCCTCTTGTCGGTCAGTATAGTGTTACAGCAGTTAAGATTGGACAGACAGTTAATGATCTTAGAATTGAATATGCAAGAACAAAGGGTGATACACCATCATCCGGTTCTGATGGTTCAGGTTTCACCCTACTTGCTTTCGGCACAGTTGCCAAGACACTTACAAAACAAGGCAATGGTATGGTTAGAGTCTCATATTAAATCTAAGACTTATTATATGATTTCATCAAGTGCTAAGAAATTCGGTGTCCAAACCCGCACAGTTGCTAAACCCAAAGTAAAAGGTAGTCCAAGAGTAAAGACCGGTGCAAAGAGAATGTATTTTTCAGCTAAAAAAGCAAAAAGACCAATTGTAGCTAAAAGACGACGTAGATCATAATTTACGGGAATATGGGAAGGATAGGTTACCTTGTGGTGGTACACCTTTTAGGATAAGTGCTTTCCGAACCAAGGGAAGGATGACTTCCTTCTTTCCACCCCCCTTTTTTTTCATTTGTGCTCTAGTTGCAACTTGCAACTTAACTGCAATTTCTCTTAGTTCATCTACTTGAACTTTATTAATATTCTTGAAGGCTTTTCGTTTTGTTGCTTGTGCAACAACATTAGCACCTCTTGCAAATGCTTTCCGGTTTGCTTTCTTTCCTTGTGCTAAACCAGCACCAAAACCCTTTTTTAAACATTCATTGGGTGTTCCTTTTGTCTTACCAGGCGGGGTTGCTTTATTGCCACAGTATGTAGGCATATATATTCACAAAGTAAAATAAACTTATTTTACTTAGTCAATTAAAACCATTTGCCCCCCACGGCTACTATATGTTTTACTTTAGGTTTGGGTGGTTGAGTCTTGGGTAGGCTTTCATTAAATTTCTTTTCAGGTGTAGGTGCTGATGCTGGTTTAGCAAAACCATCGGGTAATCCACCAAGTATTTTAGGTGTAGTTGTAGGTTCATCATCAGAATCGGAATCGAATTCTTTTTCAGGTTTCGATGCTTTCGGTGCTTTCGGTGCTTTCGGTGCTTTCGATGCTGCTTTCTTTTCCATTTTAGTATAAATAAGTTCAGCAAGTTTATCATAATCTACTTCAGGTTTAGGTTTAGGTGGTGGTTGACCTAAGTCTGCTTTGACTGATTGCTTTTCTTGTAACTCAAGTTTAATTTTACCACCTTCTTTGTCCGGTTCTTTTCTTACTATTTTTCGGGTTCGATGTGCATCAACTAAGTCTTGTAAATCAGGATGTTTATTCAAGTAGTCTTTATCTTTGATTTGTCTCTTCTTTTTAGAAATAGCATCTTTGACCCTTTTCAATGCTGCTAAGTCTTGTAAGTCTTCATGGTGTTTGGCATCATCAACTACAAATTCATTTCGGGTATTATCATCGCTCATTACTATTACATAGAATTTTTTAAACCCCTTAAATATATGAATGATGACTTACCAAAGTTAGAAATTTTAAAGATGGTTGATAGTGCCGAAGGTAACAGAGTGCATAAAAGAAGTGCATTTGATTTACCGATGAGATTGCTGATCGTGGGTAAGAGCCAACTTTCGGGGAAAACTAATTGCATAGGTTCGTTAATTATGCGACCTTATGATGAAACTGACATAACTGGTGAACAATTTTACAAGAATGACTTTGAAGGTGATAATATCCATATAGTCTGTCCATCTACACTTGTGGATCATAAATGGATGTCAATTATTAGGGGTAAAAAAATACCACCCGAAAACATTTTTGACAAATATGATGAGCAACAGTTAACTGATCTGTATAGTAGACTTGAAGAACAATACTATGAAGCACTTGATAAAGGTGAGAAACCAAAGCATAAGTTAGTTATTCTAGATGATTGTAGTTTCGGGGGGTCACTTAAAGATAAGATGAACGGGGTCATAGCAAGGTTTGCGTGTAATTCTAGGCATATACTTGTGTCTTTAATTGTCTCTTCACAAAAACATTCCGATATATTAACCACCTTACGTGAAAATGCCTCTGGAATGATCCTTTATGGATGTAGCAATAAACAAGCAGAACTCATTTATAATGATGTTGGTGAAAAACCAAAGAAAGAGTTTATGCAAGACTTTCGGAATGCAACAAGTAAGAAATATTCATTTATGGTGGTTAACTACAGTAATGATCCAGATGAAAGATTCCTAGATAGCAACTTCCAAAAGCTAACCCCGACAAATGTGGAAGAATCAAATAATTGAATTACTCTCTTTTAAAGCAGGAATCATCAAGCAGTATTTGTATTAGCTCAATTATTGAGCTTTAGAGCAAAGAGTTTGTGAGTTAGTTTAATCCATCTATCCATAATTTTCCTTCTTGTTTATCCTAGGAAGATACAAGTATTTAAATATATATATTCTTTTTTAATTTATAACTTTGAACTTTAGGGCAAAGAGTTAATAAATAATATAAACCATGGAATCATGATTACTAACTCTTTGCTCAAAAGTTCAAACTTCCAGAAATAAAAAAAAGTATACTTTTAATTATTTGTATTTAACCATTGCTTAACTTCAAGTTACTTGAAGTTAACCTTTGGTTAACTAACAAACACAATTATGGATAAGTGGTTTAAACTAGCTTACAAACTCTTAGCGGTCTGTCAGAATTGATAGACTCAATTAAAATAAGAGACGATTTTTCTTTTAAAAAATTCATTTTTTAAAAGATAAGTGAGCTGGTCTTTTAACAAATTCATCCCTTTTATCTAAAACAGATTGGGGAACTACTTTGGGATTTTCAAAATCTACAGTTTCGATGTATGTAAACCATTTTTTCTTAGTTGACCCACATTCAGTAAGCCCCTCATAAGGAACAGCAACCCGCCAAGCAGGTACTAATCGACCATGATATCTTTTGATGTATTTGAATTCCATTATATTGAATCTGAGTCATCATTTTTTAAACTCATATACTTGACATAGTTCAATTGCTTCATGTAGAATTGCTTCCCTTCTTTCTTTTTTAAATCCTAATGGATCTGAGGTTGGTTTGTTTGTAATGATTTGAACTTCAGCTAACTCTAACCACTTATCCCTCTGAACTATCAGTGCTTTTGGAATCTCATCTGGGCAACACATATCAACTAATCTTGACATGGTATAGTATTTCCTTTTTCTTTTTGAAGCATCAAAAACCCGATAGGGAACTCTAACCTCCCAATATTCATCTGATACAACATCTTTCGGGTGTTGATGTTTCCTTCTCTTTCTTTTTTTCAATTTTTTATAAATGTATTCTTCATCACTAATAGTTTCGCTACCATTGGTAGTCTTCTTCTTTTTTGCAAGATACTGGTCTGTCATAGTATCACTCATCATGGGTAAATATGAATCTTACTCAATATGTCATTTTTTATATTGAGTTAAAAAAAACACTACTCAAGTAGTAATATGACATTGTATGTGAGCAAAGTTTCCAAATATCAGACAGAACGTCTTCAAAACATGAAAAGGCATTTAAAGGCTAGAGGAATTGAATTCAATCCGGAACATCCCGATGCATTTAGTGCCTTTTGTACAACTTACAAAAATGAACAAGCCTATGCTAAAGCTTTAGCATTGCTAGATAGAAATAAACTACCCTCAACATTAGACATGGATTTGACCCCATTTTTAGAAGGTAGATATGACAAAATATCTAACATTGATGGTATCTATGCTAAATTGACAGAAATAGGTAATGAACTTGAATACCATAAGTATGAACAAGCCGTTACCAAGATGTATGGTAATCAGATGAAGTATCAGAATGGATGGATTTGTCACAAAGGTGGTGAATTACAACCATCCGATGAAGAGTTTTACCGGATGTATCAAAGCCTTGTTATTACATATGGACATTATCTATATTCCTGTTCAGCAAATAGTAATTGTGAGAAATATAGATCTACTATTTGTGCACAAACACTAAGACTTGCTACTAATAAACACACTAAACCGGTAATCATCAAAAGAATTAAAAATCATGTTGCACAGACTATGGAAAACGATAGCTAAGTCCAATTACACTTGCTATCTTTTGCAACTTGCTTCATCATATCATTTGCTAACTGATTTCGGGTATAATGAGCAACTGCTGTAGATGGTTGATGTGCTAAGATATCAATTGACACTCTATGCTTTTCTGAGTCCCCAACCGATCTACCATAGTTCCATGTTTCGAAACTATTCCTAACACCATTGACACTAAAATTCCTGATACCTAACTGTCTCAGAGTCACATTGGAATTAACGGTGTAAGGATTACCATTAGCTTTACAAATTAGATTAGTTCCCATCAAATAGGGTTTAATAGATTCAACATATTCCTTGGTAACTTTAAACTTTCTTTTAACTCTGGTTTTACTATGCTGTGATGTGATATGCCATTCACATGACCCCATATCCAAAACATTCATGCACCCCCTCTTTGATTTATCCGTGGTAGAATTGACTATTTCATGAAGTCTCAAGGGATACCCTTGAGCATATGTCAAACACACAATCTTTCCACCAGGATGTAATGTGTCTTCAAATGCTTGTTTAATAATTGTGTTTTTCATTTCATTCCAATCGGTAATATCTTTGTCGGCTGGTTTGATTTCAATAGGTAGTTGTAACAACTGTTTCCTTCTTTGTATAAACTCACCTTCATATCCTACAAGTTTCATAGGGTATGCAAGAGTTGCCATCTTTGAAGTTAAAGATGTATGATCCCTAATGGTAAAATGATTCAAAATCAATTTGACTATGTCATCATATCGATTCTCATAATCTTTGATGACTATGACATTCTTGTCCCATCCAAACTCTTTTGCAATTAAATGCACTATACTTTTAATTGTTCTGAAATATGCAAGACTTGAACATTTGTCTTTGATTTGATCTAATACAACTATTCGGGGTACAATTTTAGGTTTAATCTTTTTAACTACTTGCTTTTGACCATACCAAAATGGTTCTTCTTTAGTTTGCCAAGTATCGGATTCTAAGTCGAAGTCGACACTTTGATAATTTGTGAGCAAATCTGAGTGATTCATTACATTATTTATAAAATCATTTTAAAATAAGTTTATAAAATACAATATATGAATTTCAATCAAATGAAGAACAACCCTGTATATGTCATTAGTCTTAGTAAAGATGTAGATAGATATGCTTGGTGTAAACCCGCTTTGAACAAGGTAGGATTTAACAAAGTAATTAGATATTCAGGACTTGATGCTAATGTTCATAGAGCTGAAGATGAAGCAAATGGGCTTAATCATTATGATAATTCACTTTGGGTAAAGTCAAAAACTTATAAGTTATCAAAAGACACTATGGCTGAACTTGGACTTGATTGGTCTAAGAATTATGTATATGATCACAAGCCATACAACCCATTTACGGGTGGACAACTAGGATGTGCTGTGTCACATTACAATTGTATAAAAGAAGCATATGACAGATTGGACAATTATGTTTTTATCTTTGAAGATGATGCAATGCCACATCAATGCTTCAATGAGTTTGCCCAAGAACTATGGGACAACACACCTACTGATTGGGAAATCTTATACATGAACATTGCTGCCGAAGATGACACCATTAATGAAGTGTCACAAAGAAATGTGGTCTATACCTGTAAAAGTGACCCAAAATATAGAGTTGTACAACAGGCAACTTTCGGGCAACAGTCCTACATCCTGACAAGGATAGGTATGAAAAGATATTTGGACTATGTGAAAGAGAAAGGTATTTTTTGCATTGACATTGATATTATTGATTTGACTAGACACCATGGTATGAAAGCATACCAATGGTTGACTACAAAGAGAGCTGATTTTGACACCATGCCAAGTACTGAATATTCATTGATGTGTCAGATGAATGGCAATCTCAACAACCAATGGGGTATCCCACTAAGCATCCATCAGCATAGACAAAGAAGTCCCTTTTTAGATTTGCAAGGTTGGTGTTGTGAACAAAAGCAAGAAGACTTATTTCACTACATAGATTTTTATAACTGTAAAAAAGGATTAGAGATCGGGGTATTTGGTGGTTCAAGTTTTATTAGAGCAGGTATGATGTTTAAAGCAAATGGTGGTACAATAGTTGGTATTGACCCTTACAGTGCTGATGAATCAAATAAATATGATGTAGAAGGTGCAAATAAAGATTGGTGGAAAGCAGTCGACTATGAAAAAATCAAAGTAAGTTGTCTATGTGCTATTCAAACTTTCGGATTGACAGAGGTTTGTGATTTAATTGTAACCAATAGTGATGATTATTGTGAAACTATTGAAAATGACTCATTAGATTTCATTCATATCGACGGTAATCATACTGAAGTACAAAGTACATTAGATTGTGAATTATACTTACCAAAACTAAAAGTCGGTGGAATTTTAGTTATGGATGACATAGAATGGGAATCGGTTAGAAGAGCAAGACAATGGTTAAATGAACATTGTAAAATGCTTTGTGAAAAGAGTGTTGATGGAAATAGTTGGGGTGTCTTTCAAAAGCTTTAGGATTTTTTACTACTATATTATATGAATGATGAATGTCCTGTGTGTTTGGTGCAAAAAGAGATTGTTTCCTTTCCTACATGTAGTCATGGGGTCTGCAAAGAATGTTATAAAATACTGGATAAATACCAAATCACGACTTGTCCACTTTGCCGATCCAGTTTCAAAGACCCATCTACTTCCGAACCAGATGTGGTCAGACGAAGAAGACGACGTAATTTATCAAGAATTGAACATTTGAAAAGAAGACAAATAATCAAAGGAAAACAAAGAAGATCAAGATCTAAAAAAGAAGGTCGAAGTAACAAATTACATGGAACTAATTACTTTTAGTAGGTCTCTTATCAAATCATAAGGTACTCTGTATCTCATTTGTTTGATTGTAGCCTTTGTGGTTGAATTCACTAACCGTTGTCTGCTAAGATTGCGGAAAGGAATATGGTCACAATCTTTACCAATACACCTTTTTGGACTAAATGGAATATTAGTCCAAATTCGGGTTGGTTTTTTTACTTCGAAATTGTATGCACAATAATCCACAACATGGGGTTTATCATACTTAGGGTATGTGTCATGTATATAATGTTTCATGCTTGATCCATCTGGATTCTCAATCCACCAATACTTGGGTTGAAAGTACTCTAAGATTTCAATCACCTTATCAACCATCGGTTTACCAAACTTATCAATGTCCCTTTCTATATTTTTGCTTGTGACGACAGACCCATCGGGGTTTATAGTTAATGATTTCCTATCTATCCAACACTTTCTAAGCTGAGACCACCAAAGACACACAGGACTTGCTGTAATTACATCGAAAGTATGTGGTGGATAGATCTTGTAGTCCCATGTCATAATGTCTGCTTGGATATGGCAATCACTTTTGTAATTATTAAAAGGTGAGGAATCACCCTCAACCATATCGACCGATACAACATCATAACCAAATTCATGGGCAACTTTACCAATGGAATGTGTACCACTAAATAACTCTAAAAGTTTTCCAACCATTAACTTTTAGTAGATTATTTCCTTTGTAAATGAACATCACCAAAATGTTAAATTCTGTTCCAACATTTCATCGGTAATGTGAAGTAATGATGTGGTATGATCATTGACCCCACATGATACCTTCCATACATTGTCTTCCCTGATGATACCTGCCGGAAAGATGACCCATGTGCTTTTCAAATAACTAAATTCATCTTTTTCAATACATGGTGCAATGAGTGGATACCGACTAATTCTTTTTGGTACTAATTGCTTATCTAAAACTAATGCACCACCCGTGTAGACTGTGTTTCCACCTGCAAGTTTAATAGTAGAATGAAAGATAGTTAGATAGTCACCATTATCCATTTGCACTAATGGTGTACCACCTTTGATAGTTCCATATTTCCATGAGTCAAATATGGCTGTGTCCATTGTAGCTGTTTTACCATCCTTTAACCGGTAGAATACTAAGGGTTGGAATGAATACAATACCCATAAGTCACCCTCATAACTCATCGGTGACCAATTCTTTTCCCTACCATCATGATACCTTCCCACTAAAACCTTTGGACTTGGTGGATAGATAACATCCATGAAATCACATTTAGTAAGTCCTAACTTAGCATCCATCTCAACATCAAGCCTGACATAACCTATCTTCCATCCATCAGTAAATACCATATAAAATTGGTTATCATGTACTACCAATCGCGGGTCTTCTGCCCTCCATCGTGTAACACTTGGTTGATTCTTTTTTACCATTTTCCATTGCAACTTCTCACCGAAAGTCGGTGGGGGTTTGGGTTTGAAGGTGAAATGTTGTCCGATCGGTATGTTACCTTTCATAGCACATAAATGAACCAAAGTATGTAAGAAATGTGGTTCTTGTTGTGTCCGATATGCATACAGACTGAGCCCCTCATGTAAGGTGTCAGCATCAGGATGTTTGCATACACTGCCATTCAGATAATGAGTGTGTTGGACAATTCGGTTTGGCATTTCAGTATATTTTTTCAATAAACAGTTATAGATTGGGGTGCAATCCCTTTCAGTCTTATCACAAACTATGTTTTCCCATTGGGTAATATTCTTATTCATTATAATCTTCATTGTCTACTTCTTTTTAATGTTTTTACAAATCAATATTTTATGCTGCCCATAAAATATTTCTACTATGATAGTTGGCACTATTGACATCATTTATTGTCTTGCTACCATCTTTTCTTACAATCTTTGAAGTCCTTGCTAAATAAGAAAGCCTTCTTGCTTTATCACCATGATTCAAATACTTTGGTAATAACCCTGTCCGATCTCTAAAATGTTGCATAGGAAGTGCACCAAAATGAATTGTTTTGTTATTAACAACTACCATTAATTTCTTACCTTTGGAAGTTGATAATTTATATTCATAACCATCTACTGTCTTGGACATATAGACTTAGACTTTATAATATCCAAGATCCAGACTGTAGTCACTGGATACACCACCGGTATTTTCAAGTTTTAACCTAATATATCTAGGAAGTACAACATACGACATGAATTCCTGTAAAGCAAATAGACCTGATTGAGTAAAACTTGTGGCAAAACCCAATGTATAAAAAGTTGAATTATCAAGACTTGCTTCAATAGTTAGAGTACCCCCTGCACTATTAGAATCTGTAATCTGGATCATGAGACCTGAAAAGTCCCTTGGAATTTTACCAGAAGTTCCGAAATCATGAACCGATGAAGTTGTAGGAACATTGATTGCAATTGTTTGTACCGACATAAGGTTTGGTGCAACCCATTCTGCTTGTAATCCAGCCTCAGTAGCAGCACCGGAAGGTAAAGGTAATGATGCAGCACTAACGGCAACAGTGCCACTGACAGCACTAACTGCA
>TARA_R110002126_G_scaffold93089_2_pt1 | contig 10712 bp, 26 predicted proteins | sample TARA_R110002126 | Tara Oceans TARA_R110002126 (sample SAMEA4397536) | marine metagenome | biome: Polar Biome; feature: [DCM] deep chlorophyll maximum layer (ENVO:01000326); material: water (ENVO:00002006), including particulate matter (ENVO:01000060) such as... | depth 30 m
TTCTTCAAAATTAATCAAAGAAAATACCGCAAATGAATTACTGGAAACATATATAATAGAAGGATAAACCAAAACAAACAAAAACAAAAAAAGATGAAGCAAACAAGAAAAATTGGCGTAGCAGGTGGGTTTATGAATCAACTCATGGGAAACAACTCGACATTGCCAGTAGTAGGAGAAGGAGCGACTGAATTAATGTATTCTGATCGACATGCCTTCGAAGTGATCAAAGTAAGTGATGACAGTTCAGAATGCACCATTCAAAGGTATAAAGCGAAGAGAGCCGATAAGGATGGAATGTCAGATTGTCAATCTTACGTTTATGATGAACTCACAGAAGAGAAAAAAATTCTAGTTTGGAGAAAAAAGAAAGGTGGGACATGGTGCGAACATGGTAAAGAGGTGAGAATCATTCCAAAGATCCGAAAATATTTAGATGCAAATTCTAAAGAGTATTTTTTTGGTGATCAGATTAAACAAGTTTTTGGAGAAGAGATCTATGATAAAATTTATAGAACTTCAGACGAAGATGGTACTTATCACAAAGGAATGGCGATTGTTGAAGGCATAACAAAAGAATATGACAACTACCATCCAATAAGCATTATTTTCGGAACAAAACGAGAGTATTATGATTTTTCATTTTAAGAGATGGACAAATTAACCAACAAAGATCTCAAGAAGCAATTAGAGTCGCTTAGAGCGAACATTGGAAAGTCATGGGTAGGAGATGATCACATTTATGATAAGATCGATGACATCGAACAGGAATTGAATAGAAGAGAATTAAAAACGAAAACTAAATAACATGAAACCAAAAGTGAAAACATGGTTGCGAAACATTGAAAATGGAAATATTCGCAACTTTACTGAGAAGATCCTTAACGAAATTAAGGCGAATACTCCTGACAAATTTCAATCCAGTTTTTTCGATCAGATCAAAGAAGGAATTTCTACCTATGAACTAAGAGAAAGTTTAGAGATCTCGCACCAAAGTTTAACAGCGATTTTGTCGAACCTTACTGACGAAGGATTAATAAAACAAACAGGCGAACATGCAACTCAAGAATCAATATATTCGATTTACATGTTTATTCACGACATTGAGTATAGAAGTCAATTGATTATTCAAAGAAAATTAGATCGATATCATAAATGGCTTAAAAACGCAGATCAGTACCTAAATTTTATGGATGCTTCGACAGTTCAAATGATATGTTACGAACAAGAAAAAAACGAAATTTATGATAAAAATTAACTGGCAACATCTAATCTTTATTATTATGATGCTCGGAAGTTGTGCGACAGTCGTGTTTTATTTAATTTCTTTAGTTAAAAATGATATTTGATAAAATATAAAAAGTTATATTTGTAAAAACAAACAAAAACAAAATACATGAAAACAAATCGAAAAATGTTGCAGATCTCTATGGAGTATGGCGATACAAAAGAAGGTATTAAATGCATTGAAAACGTAGTCAAAGAACTCAAGAAATGCAGAACAAATTACGGTCGAGAAATGATTAATGGATGCATGATCCAATGGGGTATTTATTTGACTAATTTTCCCGATTATAGGATCGAGATCAAAGATGGAGAAACGTGTATGATTATTCCTTCGAAAATCAATAAATTATGAGTAGAGAACTACCGTATTTTAAGTTCTTTACTGGCGAATGGTTAAACGGTGATATTACTTTGGAAGATCTCGAATTGCAGGGATTATTTATTAATGTATGCGCTTATTACTGGCATAGAGAATGTAAAGTAAATTACCAACAACTTTCGAAAAAGTTTAGATCCAATCAACTCGAAAATTTAGTACCTGAATTTATGAAGTGTGACGAAGAGAATGATCACATAATTACGATTGAATTTTTGGACGAACAGTTTGCAGAATTTACCACTCGAAAAAAGAAACTCTCAAACGCAGGAAAAAAGGGCGCACAGATCAAAAAAGACAAGGCGAGGTTTGTTCCACCTTTAAGCCACCCTTTAGCAACTAGAGAAGAGGTAAAAGAAGATAAGAGTAAAAAGAAGACAATAGAAGAGAGGAAAACGGCTTTTAAAGAAAGCCTAGCGACTCATTTGGAAAAATATGATAAGAACACCTTAAATGAATTTTTCTCGTACTGGTCGGAGTATGGCGATAATGACAAAAAAATGAGATATGAGAAGCAAACGTCATTCTCTATTTCACGAAGATTAGGAACATGGAAATTAAATCAAAAAAAATTCGAAAATGGATCTCAAAAAAATTCTAAAGACAATCGAGCAACAACGACAAAGTCAGAACGACAAAATTTCAACTAATCCATTATTTGATCCTTTCAAAGTTCGTGAAAGTTTTGTTGGAATTTTGAATAAATATTGTATGGAAAATTCGCATGGGAGTCAGGGATTAATCTTAGATCCTGAAACGGAAAAAGCAATCGATCTTATTTGTGCTTATTACAATCGTGAATCCAGTTTTGAGAAAAATGGATATTCGTTTCACAAAGGACTTTGGTTAGCAGGAAATTTCGGGACAGGAAAAACGCAAATGATGTTGGCTTATAGAGATCTTAATAAAATCAAAAACAATACGATTGGATTTCAATCCTGCGTGGATATGAATATGCGATTTTTGAAAAAAGATGATTTCAATAATCAAATAGCACGATTTGATGGAATAAAAAGTTTTGCCAATAAATTTGATAAACAGGAAAGGATCTTTGACGATTTAGGCGAAGAGGAAACGACTGTTATGGATTATGGTAACAAAGTTTGCATAATGGCTCACATCGTATCAGAACGATACAAAGGACTAAAATCAGGCGTCATTACTCATATCACTACAAACTTGACTCGATCTCAGATCTCAAACATTTATGGCGGACGAATTGAGTCAAGGATAAACGAGATGTTTAACATTATCAATTTAGGATCTTCAATAAATTCTACCGATTACAGAAAAAAATAAATTATGTTCAACAAATTGAATAAGAATTGCACATTTAATGAAATAAAAGAATGGTTTGAAGAGAATGCAGAAATGTTGCCTGATACGTTAGATAACGGATATATTTATTATAGAAATGTAAAATTCACTGCCGAATTATACATATTTCAAATCGAAAGTGAGATCAATAGGCTCGGTAAGGATATTCGAAAATCAGCGATTGCAAAGTCAGGAAAAAATAATTTATACAACCTATATTTGGCACTTCATAACGTTTCAGATTGGGATAAACCTTTGCCAAAAATAGACGATTTAAAAAAAACAAAATAACATGGCGAGATGCAAAAAATGTCGAGTAGAATTTTCGCAAACTAAGTTTCTCCAAAAATTTTGTGGTACAAATATCGACTGTAAAACTGCTGAAGGTTTGCACAATTTAGATCTCAAGAAAAAAAAAGATAAAAAGAAGTTCAACGATTTTAAAGAGAAGGTACGACCACGAAGTCACAGCAAAGAAAACAAGAAAAATTTACAGGCTGAAGTGAATAAACTGGCTCGAATGATTGACGCAAGGTATCGCTATGTTACGTGCATCGATTGTGATAAACCATTTAAGAAAATTGACGCAGGACATTTTAAGTCAGTAGGATCAAATCCATCTTTACGATTTAACCTTCATAACATACATAGTCAAGCATACGAATGCAATAGAAACGGGCTTGGAGGTGGAAAATCATTAGGCTATTTTCGAGGACTTGAAAAAAGATATGGATCAAATTATGCCGATTATGTGGAAAATGGAATACAAAAAGAATACTTATATATCGGACTTTCAGATCAGGAGATTTACGATAAATTGAAACTGGTTAGGGCGTTAGTACGTCAATTCGATACATACAAATTTTATGATTCAATCCATGCTCGAAATATGTTTAACACGCTTATTGGAATTTATGAACGAAAATATTTAAACAAACAAAAACAAAAAAAATGATAACGGAAATACTAGAAGAGGTGACGAAAGTAGCGCAATGGTATAAGGACTTACCGAAAGACTATTCAAATATTCAGGATCTAATGTACGCTCGAAAAAAATTATCTACCTATCAATACTTTATGTCAGTAGAACTCGGAAACCTTCGGCAGTCATGGAAGGAGTGTGAGGTCGGAACAGAAATCGTTAGAAGAGAGAAGGCGGTTGAATGTATTGTAGAAGGAATGCCGATGACAAAAGTTCAGGAGATCTCAAAATGCGAAGCATTATTGATGTTTGAAGCGGAAAAAATCGCAGATTCAATGTATCACAGAATGAAATTTACGATACATGCAACCGAAGAGATTAATAATACTATGATGCAACACGTTTCACAATTGAAAATTGAACAAAAAAATATTACGACTCAAACGTAGTAAAACCAACGAAATCAAAAATAAATCAAAAATAAATCGAAAATAAGTACTTTTTTTTATTGTCACTTGAATATAACTAGTTATATTTGACATGTCACTAAGGCAAACAAACAAAAACAAAAAAGATGTCAAATTCAAAAAATCAAGTCGCAAAAGAAATTCTAAACCAACTAGGAGGTAACAAATTTATCGCAATGACAGGATCAAAACAATTCGTTGCAGGTGAAAATTATCTCGCAATGAAATTAACTAGAAATGGATCAGGTGCAAATTATTTAAAAATTACCTTAAATTCATTAGATACCTATGATATGATTTTCACCTCAATAAGAGGAAATTCGATGAAGACAAAAAAAGAGTATAATGGAGTATACAACGATCAACTCGAAAGCCTGTTCACTGATGCAACTGGATTGTATACTCATCTTTAAAAAATAAATATAACTAAATGTATTTTAATCAATATATTTAGTTATATTTGTAATACACAAACAAAAACAAAAAAAATATGGAGTCAAAAATAAATTTGACGAAGGCGATCTTAGAGGTCATGTCTGAAGTCAAAGGAGTCGAAAAAAATCTTTCTGTCGGAAATGGGCAAAATTCATACAAAGGAGTTTCAGATCAGGACGTAAAAAAAATAATAGGATCTTCAATGCAAAAAAATGGATTGACGATTTTAACAATAAATATTGATCCAACTGTTCGAGTCGATAGATGGGAGCATACTGATCAGTGGGGTACGAAAATGAAGCAATCAATTTTTACTGAAACAAAAGTGACTTACTTATTAATGCACGTTTCAGGCGAATCAATGCAGTTAGTTGGATATGGGCATGGAGTCGATTCTCAAGATAAATCCGCAGGTAAGGCAACCACATACGCCTTGAAGTATGCGTTATTGTATGCTTTCCTCGTTCCTACTGGATCAATTGACGATAGTGATACAAACCATTCAGAAGATAAAGAAACGCCTTCTAAGCCTAAGAAAGCAACTAAAAAAATAAGTTTGAACAAAGAGAGGTTCGATAGCGCTTTGAAACAAATTGAAGATAAGAAATTTACTTTCGAAAAATTGAAATCAACATTTATACTTACAAAGGATCAAAAGGATATTGTAAAAGAATTAGAAGACGAAGAGGAAATGGCGTTATCACTGGAAGTTGAAGAGGATACTAACGATACAAAAACAGAAGAAAAATGAGCGAATCAATATTTAAAATTAGTCAAGAACTTCAGGGAATTATTAACGATATTATAGACGCAGGAGGTGAAATAACTCCTGAAACTGAAGCAAATTTATCAATAAAAAAAGACGAACTTTCTAGCAAATCTGAAAGTTATGGATACGTCATTCGTAAAATGGAATACGATGTAAACATTATCGATCAGGAGATTATTAGGCTTAATCAAATCAAAAAAAGTCGTAAAAATACAATTGACAGGCTCAAAAATGTACTTTCATTTACAATGACTAATTTCGATGTTCCTGAAATCGTAACTCCAACAATGAAGATCTCCTTCAGGAAATCATCGACTTTAGAGATCACTGACGAATCTAAGATACCAAAGAAGTATATAGTTCAGAAAGTGACTTCATCGATCAGCAAAGCCGAAATTAAGAAGGCTATAAAGGAAGGCGAAATAATAGAAGGAGCAGAAATAATTGAAAATCAAAATCTACAAATCAAATAAAAACAAACAAAAACAAAAAAAATGGAAAATTTAATTCAATTTATTGAGTTCGACAAAACTGGAAGAGGTCGATCATTAGGCGAGGAAAGCGTGTCTGTATGGTATAATCTAAATGGCAAAAGTAAAACTTTTGGAGTAACGTTTTCAAACGATATAAAGTCTGATAAAGGATATATTAAAATAGGAAAATTTGCCGATCAATACTGTTTTGTTTTCACGAATGAAGGCGGATTTACAATTTATGGAGATCCTGATCAAAGAAAAAATATCGTATTTAATTCAAGAGGTTTCTGTGAAATGATTTTCGAAAATTTAAAAACAGAAAGCAAAGGAAAGGACAGGAAAGTATTCAAACTAAAAAAATTAACTGACGAAGTTTTCGTTATTGAATTTGAAAAAAAATAAATAATTATGACGCAGATTACAGGAATGATCAAAGTAATAAAGGAAACTGAGAGAGTATCGGAAAAGTTCTCTAAAAGAAACTTTGTAGTAACAACTAATGAAATGTATCCGCAGGACGTTCAAATGCAAATTACGCAGGACAAATGCGCTCTACTAGACGCCTACAAAGAAATGGATCAGGTAGTAGTAGATATTAATATTCGTGGTCGTGAGTGGATTAATCCCGAAGGAAAATCGATCTACTTTGTATCTTTAGAAGCATGGAAAATTACAAAGACTGACGAATCTAAAAAAACACCAAAAGTTCAGGGAAATATTGAAAAACGTTTCGAAGATGAAGCGATTGACAGTATGACTGAAGATGACGATTTACCATTCTAAAAATAAAAAATATGGCGATTAAAATAGACAATATAAAAGATCTCAAGGATCTCGATAGGGCAGTACGAAAAGTGATAACTAAGCATATTAAGGACATTAAAGAAACGCCAACTGGTTTCGCAAAGATCGTTGGTATCCATCCTTTACAGATGCTACGATACATTAATGAGGGAAAAAATCTTCGTTTTGATACACTAAAACAAATAGGAAAAAAAGCAAAAGTGAAAAAAACGTAAAATAATTTCAACGATCAAAGCCAGTAAACTAGGCGTACAACGAATTGTGCGCCTTTTTTTTATGAAAAATAATTTCGAAAACGCATTGTCAGTTAAATATAAGTAGTTATATTTACAGTGTCAACAATGACAAACAAACAAAACTTTTTTATTATGTATTTTCAACTTTTTATTACCAACAGAGAAACTCAAAAAAAATCGCAATTTTCTTGTGATACATTTGAAGAAGTGCAGGAGGTTGTGGAAAACAAAAAACCAAAATTTGTTTACATTGAATATTATGATTGTACTGGATTAGTTGGAGTCGCTCACAAATATTTCAATTTTTTAAAAGGGGAGTATGTAACTTTTAAAAAAATCGCAAAATAATTCCAAAAAAGTTTGGTTAATGAAATATAAGTAGTTATATTTACAGTGTAGAAAGAAACAAACAAAATTAAGAGATATGAAAGTACAAGAAATTAAAACAGCAGTTGAGAATAAAGAAAAAGTTTTATTCATATTAGATACTGAAAAAAGTAAGTACACGATTTACTCAGAGTGGGGTTTGATGAGAATATACTGCCGACCTCAAAAACATACAGGAGGGCATTCGAGAGATACTATCTACACAGATATGAGTAAATTCTTAAAGGCTATAAAGTCAATAAAATATAAAAAATGAACTGGCAAGATCAAATATTAACAGACCACAAAGAACAAACTGGATTCTTTGAGGAAATAGAAAACGAAAAACAAAAATTAGAAGTTATGGAAAATTTAACTAAAAAACAATGGAAACGAGTTTTCGAAGTGATGCTAAAAGAGGCAAGAAATCAAAAAAGAATTATCGACTCACGAAATATTGAATCCCGAAATCTTGGAGGACGTCCTGAAGCATTAAAAATGGCTAATGATATTAAAAAAATTGCCTTAATTAACGCAGGATGGAATACCTAAATAAAAAAATCAACGAAGATATGACAACTATAAAAACTTTTACAGGACAGGACGCAACGTTTTATATTCAATCTAAAGGACTGCATTCGGGTAGACCTATGAAGACACCAAAATCGAATTGCTTCGCAGTTACAACGAGTATAGAGAACTCCTTCGAAATTGTCTTTGCATTGTATAAAGGCAACGCATTTAAGGAATGGATAAAAGGATCTGTAATTCCGTTTATCAGCATAACAGATCTTAAAAAGATAGTACTTCCGAAAATTAAGAACTCAAAACAACTCGACTCAAAGAAATTAAATGCGATTTGTTCGATTGATCTTCATGTTGAGAACTTAAATTCGCAAATAAAAAAGTACAAGGAATTGCAGGTAGCACTTGCGTTTCAGGCAATTAGCGAAAAATAAATGAAATTATTTTCGAAATTCGCATTGTCAGTTAAATATAAGTAGTTATATTTACAGTATGACAAACACAAACAATATAACACCAACATTGATTATCACAGCAGGATTGCCAGGAGCAGGAAAATCAACAACTATTTCAAAAAGTCAATTCGCTTCTCTTCCAGTTGTTGATCCTGATACTGAAAAAGAAGGAATGAAAGGATATGATCCAAAGAATATTACTTTAGAGATCCACCAAGAAAGCAAAATTATTGCTAGAAAAAAACACTTATCTCATTTGTCTAAAGGTGATTCTTTTATAGTAGATGGAACAGGAACAAATGTAGACAAGTACATTCAATTTATTAATGAGGCAAAAGAATTAGGATATAAAGTAGTTCTTTTTTATGTTGAAGTTTCAACAAAAACATCAATCGAAAGAAATGCAAAGAGATCTCGTTCGGTACCTGTTGAAGTGATCCTTGAAAAATCTTCAATTATTGGACAATCAACAAAAATGATTGGTTCAATATGTGATGAGTTCATTACAGTTAACAATGATTAAAAACAAACAAAAACAAAAACAAATAAAATGAAAAATTTAACAGCAAAAAATTTAGCAACGGCAGTAGAAACTAGGAAAGGTTTTTACCGATTATCTGAGCAGTATGCAAAAGAAGGAAATTTCGCAAAAGAACATGAGGCGAAATTAGATATGGCGAAATGTCAGAAAATAGTCGATTCGTTTCCAACTGCGCCAGTGTCATTTTACATTGGTTATAGAAAATATTTTGAAGAGGTTATTAAAATTGGAAATTCGTTTTTTACAAGAGGCGAGAAAATGACGAAATCAAGAGGTTTCAGAAATGTGGTTGAAATTGAAAAAATTACGCAAGAGATGACAAACGAAATGATTTCTGACTCTCACTACTATTAAAATTTAAAAAAAACATTATGAAAACATTTAATAAGATAGTCGCAAAGTATAAATACGGAGATGCAACAAAACAAATTAAGGCAATAATAGTCGGAATAGAATTAGAAACGCACATTAAGTATAATTTTTAGAAAAAAACTTTCAATTTGTAACGCCCTATAATCAGCGATTTAAAAAAAACTTTCGATTTTAATGAAATTATTTTCGAAATTCGCATTGTCACTTGAATATAACTAGTTATATTTACAGTGTAGAAACAAACAAACAAAAATTAAAAGTTATGAAAATTACAAAACAAATTATCAGCACAGAAGTAATGATTATTAAAAGTCAAATTTCAATCGCAAGATCTAATGTTTCAAATGCTCAAAAAATTAGCGAAACTTTAAAGGTTGCCCAAATGTCACCTCTTTTTAGTGATAGTTGTACTGAATGGATCTGCGATCAAATTTTGAATAATGAGTTGCCTGAAAATTCAAGCGGATCTTACATAACTGCATTAGGTGATATCGATAACTTAATTTGTGGACTGGACATCGAAGAGAATGAAGAACTTTGTAATTATGCAAAATCAATTTTAATTTTTTAATAACAAACAAAAAAAATAGATATGAGATATATTAGTATAGAAGATTGGAACGAGATACCAAAGGATTATAAATCAGTATGGAGCAACGATGAGATGCGAGGCACTAAGCACAATGGTAAAAGGACTTGGATGATAGGACAAAACGGAATGAGCGTTCTCCTAATCGAAGGAACTGGATTTACAATTGTAGATCCTGATGAAGATGGTAATTTCGAAATAGAGTGCGATGAATGCGATGGAACTGGCGCAATTGAGCATGATGTCAGTTGCTATACAGACATAACGCCAACCACAGAATTTCGAGAGTGTGAAACATGCAATGGAAGTCAAACAAATCAAACATTTTACGATGGATACTAAACAAACAACTACGATAGATCGATTAATAAAGGATATTAATTCATTTAATAATGCTCGATTCACTGAGCGAATAGATACAGAAAATGAAATAATAATGAAATTTAATTCAACAAAATTCGCAAGTCAAGGAATAGCAACATTATTCGATGAAGCGTATGGTATCAGGGTTCTAACGTGGATAGGATCGAACGAATACTTCTTTGTTATCAAAAAAAAATCCATATTATTTTGAAAGTTTTTCGAAATTCGCATTGTCAGTTAAATATAAGTAGTTATATTTACAGTGTAGAAACAAACAAACAAAAACAAACAAGATGAAATTAACAAGAACAGAAATACTAGAAGTACTCGATATGATAGAGGCACAATTAAAAGGAATAAACGTTGATTCTGATAACAACGGAAATTTCGAAAGATCAGACCTTCACACTTC
>TARA_R110002126_G_scaffold35407_3_pt1 | contig 10707 bp, 7 predicted proteins | sample TARA_R110002126 | Tara Oceans TARA_R110002126 (sample SAMEA4397536) | marine metagenome | biome: Polar Biome; feature: [DCM] deep chlorophyll maximum layer (ENVO:01000326); material: water (ENVO:00002006), including particulate matter (ENVO:01000060) such as... | depth 30 m
GAAAAAGATAATAATAATTTCGGTTTTTTTGTTCACTCATTTAATTGCCAACGCACAAAGTGAAAATGATACTATAGATTTAGCAAATATTAATGTTGAATTAATAGAAGAGATGTTTTATGAAAAATTAAATAGCTTCAGAAAAGAAAAGGGTATACCCACATATATTATTGACCCTATTTCAATAATGACGGCAGAATATAATAATTTACATTATTTAACTTACAACGTATTGAGAGATGGTCACCTACATTTAAATGCTGAACCAGTAAATGGGTTAATTTTAAACACCCCACAAGACAGACTTAATTATTTTAGTGGTATTTTAGGGTATGGTGAAAGAGACATAGTTGTGGAATATTCAGATTATTGGTTAGAATGTTCAATGGATGGAACATATAAAGAATATGTTGATGATTTTGCTACATGGATACAAAAAAAATTGGATTCAGAAATTGGTGCTGGTGCTAAATATATTGGTGTTAAGTTTTCTTTTAAATCTAATATAGATGTATACGTAAATGGACATCTTTTCCCAGATATTACTACAACTGTTACATTTACTAAAGATGCTTTTAATGTTAATTAAATTTATGTGGAGGGGTACCCCTCCACATAAATATTTAATGCCTACCTTTTTTATCCTTTACGTTACTAACATAAATTTTCATATCCTGGCTTGTCCCCTTAGTTAGTTGCCAATCTGAGGTTTTTCCACCAAGGTCCATAGCCCCAGAAAATTCACTAGTATCAGTTGATAAATCATGTCTACTACCTTTATTGGGTTGTATATACCCAGCCTCTTTTAAGTCTGAAACGATAAGGTTAGCAACCTCTTTTTCGGCATCACTGCTCAACTTTGTTTCAATATTTTGCATGGAAAAATCCGAAGTATTTAATAAAAAATATTCACCATCGTCATCAGTTTGTAACTTATTATTTCCTTGTATAAGTTTATTTAAAACATCCTTTATTAGATTTGGGTTTTTACCTATACTTAACTTATATCGAGGTCCAGTATCCTCTTTATCCATACTATATGTGTCACCTTTATCAACATCCCCTTTAGCTGTCATAATCATTTCCTTTTGCTGATTAGTTAAGTTTAGTGCCTTTGTTGCCTCAACCGCACCAGCTTTACTTAAACTAGGGAATAACATAGTCGCTATCATCAACCATTCCTTTACACCTTCTTCTAGTTGCTCCTCATCAATGGTTTCTTCGTTTAATTGCCTTAAACTTTTTAGATATTTAGCCTTAGATGTTTTATGGTTAACCTTAGATTTTCTAACAATATTTTCAACAATATAATTTAATTGTTGCTCAGTAATCTTAATCTTTCTTTTCATAATAATTTTTTTATAATTTAATATAACAATAAATATGACATAAAAATAAAAAAGCCTAAATTAATAGGCTTTTTTATTGTTTATATATCATCAAAACTAGCCCCAGTGTTCATAATTACGAATTCAACGGAGATAAACTCTAATGCTCTTGTGGGTTTTAAGAATATTTTACCACATAATTCGTTTCTATCAATTGATTCTGGGCTATTGTCAAGAACCACTCTAAAATCAGTAAGACCTCTTTCAGACCTAATGTTATCTAAGATTGGGTTAACAAGACCTAAGAATTGATTTCTTACGATATCATCATTTTGTTCAAACAACAGTCTAATTGAGACAGCTGAAATAAGTTTTCTTGCTTGCAATAGAAGTCTTCTAACATTAATTCTATTAAGGGCAGTATCTTTAATTTGTAGTGTTTTATTACCCCAAATCTTAATACCCTCTGATGCGAATGTTGCAATTGGATTAACCCTACCTTCATAGAGTGTATCTCTTTCAGCAAGTGTTAATTTTTTCCTAGCTTTAATCGCATTCACATCACCTCTTTGTATACCAGCAACGGCAAACCAAGGAAATGCAATATTATCTGTTAATGCTATGTTTCTAACAACATCTCTTGTTGGTGGAACATATATGAAAACATTATTTTCCGCATCATTTATTTGAATCCAAGGCCAATATGTGGCAGTATAGTTACTATCAAATTGAGTGTCAAGTGTATCAATAACATCATCTGGTAGCAACACATCTCCAGAAGCATCAGTATCTGGTGTTGTTACAATATAGAATGAATCTGCTCTATCTTCTTCAATCATCTCAATACTTTCTTCAACAAGATTTGTATTTTCAAATGTGTCGATACCTGGAGTTGCAAATACATTAATATTTACAGCTTCTGGATTTTGGAACGTCCAAATAGCTTCCAAGTAAGCATAGTAATCAGAGTTTATTCCATTGTCACCATTAGTTAATGCTCTATTAGCAAATGCCCCAGAGCCACCACCAGAGGTTGGTCCACCAGCTTTTCCTCTAGTACCATTAATTGTATATGGGTCTGTATTGGTTCTTCTAGTTCTATAAATATCCCACCCATCATATCCACCATAGGGTGCAAATGTGAATTTTCTTGCATATACTTTTTCATAAGCGGTACCTTCAACCCCATCTTCTGTTCTGAATTGAGCATTACCAGTATCAAACAAGTAAACTGGACTATATGTGTTACCACTTGCATCAATAACAATCTTAACATTGTCAATTGTTGCACCAGTGGCCGCAATATCCATATGAAAACCATTTGTTAACCCAGTCCAAAGTGTTAAATCCCCATCTGGTTGCCCTTTGTAGTCAAAGAAATCCTGGTCAATACCTTTTGTTTCAGAAAGACCTAAATAGAATTTTCTTTTATTTTCAAATGCACCATAAGTTTGTTTATATTCAATACTTGGTGACAATACTGTTGTATTTGAGTTCGCTTGGTAGTCTCTTATAGGAAACCCTAAGAATCCAGCTGGGAAAGCATCTGAAGTATCAGATTCTTCTTCCATTTCAACAAGTATATAATTAGACCTTGATGCAAAATTACCATCAAGTGTTCCAACTCTCTTAGCAACATAATTATTTGATGTCGGGTCCATACTACACCTTGTAAACCTTTCTAATACGACTGGTTTAGCATCTGTATCCGCATAACTTCTTATTTCAATATCAAACTCTTTTAAACCTAGTCTCACATTTTTAATAGAAATTTTAAATTGACTATTTGCGGCATTACCATCAGATATTGTCCAAAGTCTAAATAATCTTAGAAGGTTTGTACCTCTAAGTTCAGAAACAACCCAAGGCGTTACAGCTGGTTGATACTCTTGCTTATATCCATCAAACTCATCCTCATAGTCTATTAGTGATGATATGTTAATCCCCCTAACTTTATCTGCATCAACAAGGTCAGAAAACATTCCACCAAATAATTCTTCAACAAATAGTGCAGTTTGACCATCTTGTGCACCTCTACCAAGAACTCTAGTTATATAGTTTTTCTTTGTGGTGTCAAATGATAATGAATAACTAAATGCCCCAGAAACCGTAGAAGTCCCAGTTATACCAAAATCACCCTTTGGTGCCGTTTCTGCTGCGGTAAGACCTGGGTCAAACGCAATATCTGTTGAACCAGTAACTTCAAAGTTAAGTCTTTCATCTGAATCATATTTACCTCTACTTCTAAGTAATGCTACTATTTTATTTTCAACATCTGAATATCCAGTACCAGAGTAGTGTATTGTTGCACCAGTTGTCGCACCAGTTATTATTCCACCTACACCTGGGTAACTTGTCCCTGTTATTGTTATGTCGAATGAAGCACCACTAAATGTGTCACCTACTTTTTGGTATACTGGAGCATATGATTTAGATGTACCAGAAGCAGAAACACCCAAAAATGCCAATTGGTTATTTAAAAGATTACCATCCCATAGTGATTGTATCAATGCATCTGAAGATACGACAGTTGTAACTGTTCCAGCAGTTGTTGCTGTAAATGTTAATAATGTACCAGTAAGTCCACCACCAGTTGTTCCTGTAGTTGTAGTATCAAGTGCTGCATCAAGCGTTACACCCCAAGATAATCCAGCATCGTAACCAGAAAACCCAAGAATTCTAGTTACAAATAATTGGTTTGATTGGGAAAGATATGATTTAGCGATATACGGTAGCTCATATTTTGGTGCGCCATTTTCTTTTATTTTTGTTGCGTTTAGCCCTCCGAAAAATGATATGAACTCATCATAATTACCAACGAAAATTGGTTGGAAAGCTGGACCTTGTGTTGTCTCACCCACTAACCCAAGTGTTGTAACACCGACTTGTCTCGTCACAAATGTTAGGTCTCTTTCTGAGGTGTATACCCCTGGGCTCACAAATACTTTATCTGCCATTGTTTATTTTTTTAAATTGTTTATTATTTTAAATTGTTTTAATTTATTCAATTATAAATATGCTTAAAAAACCCAAAAGAATTTTTTATGATATTTTAATATCATAAATAGTATGACTTTTTTCTTACTTTTATCATACTTATTAATAAAACATCTATGAAAAGGACTAAAAACTTAAAAATAACGCCTAAGACACATAAGGTACTAAAAGACTATTGTGAGGAGAACGGTCTTAAGATGTTTGCATTTGTAGAGAGAATTATTAAAGATGTGTGTGTTAAACCGAAAGATATTTATGGTGAATAGTCACCAATTTTCCAACGCATTAGTGGCAGATTTAAAACCAAAATTATATAATTTTCTAAGTTTTGTTGGGTTGGTGTCGTACAAATCTTTTATTATATAAGGTATAAATATTTGTTTATTTTTGATTGTTTGTTTTTTCCTATTGCTAATTAATTCTATTAAATATTTTTCTTCTATTTCATCTTTTTTACTAATTTCTATTGAATCTATATCGGTAAGTCTCATAAAGACACTAATCATGTTACTGTCTACCCAATTATTATCTAAAATGTGTTCATAATTTTGGGGTCTTGCAAAAACCGAAATAATTTCAGATATATTTGGTATATTTTCTAACATCCAAGGTGATAATATATGGTTCCTTACACCACCATCATATAAAATCATATTTTTAAAATGTACCCCTTCAACTGCCAATGGTATACTTGCAGAGGCATTTATTAATAATATGTAATCATTATAGGTATATTTTTTTTCTTTAATATTAATAATAAACCTACTACCAGTTTTAAAATCAACTGACCCTAACCAAACATTTGGGAAGTCACCTTGTTGATACCGATTAAAATCTTCTTCGGTGACAACTTTTTTAATGGTTAATGGTAGATTATTTTGTGTACCTAAAGATGGTTTACCAAGCATTGCTCTACATTTAGCAAAAAAAGTAACTTTATTTTTTTTATTTATGGGGTTACTATCAAATATATCGTCAATGGTAAATATTTGTGTGAATTCTCTAATTATATCCCATTTACGTAAGGCAATTGGTATTGCTAATATACCACCAGAACTTATACCACTTATATCTGTTGGTCTATAACCACAAACATTAAATATATAATCACAAGCACCAGCAAGTCCAGATATCTTTGTTCCAGCACCAGATAAGTTAAGTATTTTTCTTGTGTTTTCCATTTATATATTATTACTTTTTATTTTACGGTACATCTGTGATATATTTCGCCACTGTACCACTCACCATGGTTAGATTTGGACCTAAACCAAGATTTGACATTTCTGGGAATGATGATATATCTAATGTTCCATCACCAAATCTATAATAGTCAGAATATAGTGGGGCGTATAATGTTGTTAAATCCAATGGAGTCCCGTTATTATATAATATAGTACTATCTGAACTTATATCACTATCCCAAAAAGACATTTCGTCAATGTACAAATAGGGTGCAAAAGAACTAAAATAACCTTTTTTCATAATCCTTAACGGTGCGCTATTATTAGATGTCCCATCTAAAGACCCTGTATAACCATAATTACCATTAGTATTGGTGGTAGAAACTTGCGTACCATCTAAAAATATTTTAAATTGATTATGGTATGTAGAAATGTTTGCGGAGTTATTACCAGTATCACCTCCCGTATATGTTATTAAAATACAATGCCAATTTGAGTACGGTACTGATGTGGTTGCCACTTGTTGTAAATAATCACTATCAGTTCCATAAAAAAAAGTGATTTCTATATTCCCACTAACAACATTAACTTGTGCGTAAACTTTTCCATCAGTATTCGAACTAGGGTGGCCAAAGTGAAAAATATTTTGTTCATTTCCATTAGTTACCCTATACTTAAACCAACCCATCATACTCCAAGCATCTGATGCTGAACCTGTCATTGTTGGTCTATATAATGGTGTATTATTTTCTTGACCAGACACTGAATTTGTATAATGCACTTGCCATTGACCATCTACACTATATGTGTTAATAAATTCTGCCGAAACAATTAGGGTAATTGTTATTGTAGCTTCACCATAATAATTAGTGACTCTACCAGTTATATTATAAACACCAGCAGATAACCCACTACCACCTATTATTGTTTTTGTATTTCCCTCCAGTGTTACAATACCAGTAGGTAAATTATCCCAACTATAGGTGACTGCGTTTGTACCTGTAAGAGAATAGTTAACTGTATTACCTAACGTTAAGTATATTGTTGATGCGCTAGTTATTGTTGGTGCATTTCCACCTACACTCCCAGCATTTTGAAAAAGTGCGTTTAACTCATTTAATGCTGTCGCTAAAACTTGTGTAACCAGTACATTATTTATATATACATTCGATAAATTTAGTTCGTTTATTAATATATAAAGGCCACCATTTAATTGTATTTGGATGCCACTATTTTTTTGAATTGCCTCAATTGTGTTTATACTATAAACCCTTTTTATAACACCATTGGAGTCTGAAAATATTATCCCAACCCCAGTTTGTTCAACACTAAAATACATTTGAGTTTCAAAATATAATGTATCACCACTTATATTTATATCACCACCATTGTCTTTTTCTAATGTTAATATGTTTTTTTGATGATTAATTGTTCCACCAGTTATTGTTATCGTATTTATGTTTGTAGTTCCAGTAGTAACTTCTAATTCCCAAATATTTAAACCGTTTTTATTTATGTATTTTTTGTTAGTGGATGTGTCAGTAAATTCATCCCCCTTTGAAGACACATGGTCTGGTATCCCAATACCATTTTGTATTGACATTCCATTAAATTTAAATGTTTTTATTTTTTTTGCCATTTATTATTTAAGAATTCCACCACGTTTTTATATTTCTACTATTAAAACCACCATTTAATTGTAATAACCTATCCAAAACCTCTTCAGAGGTAGTGTATTGTTCAATATAGACTTCATCTTTCATACTAGTTATTGTTAATTTAAGGTTTAATCTATCTATATGAACTTCTTTTATTGCGATAACTTTATCACTACCAAGTATTAACCCATATTTCATATTATATATAATTTATTATTTATTATTTATTATTATTCTTCATAACCATGTAATATACCAGTAAGTGTAATCGTACCAGATATTATGTCTACAAACACACCAACATCGAACTCTAATGGTTCGGTAAAAGTATGACTTTGTGTAACAACTGCCGTTTGACTATTTCCAGCCTCTTGAACTAACATTGCATAAAGTAATGTTGAACCAGCGGTTGTACCATTTTGAAATTCTACTCTACCAGGTGCAGCAGTATTATCATTTTCTACGAATATAGACATATCAGTAATATATAGTGTTTTATCTGTCGTAACCGTATAAACCAAAGCATCTGCGGTTTCATCCAAGACTATTTTAACAGGTGTTCTACCAGGTAGTTGAGAAGGTCTTGCACCATTAACAACATGTAAATTGTGATATGTTCCAGAATCATTAGTTGTTTGTGCAACATTTACATTCTGAAAAGTACTACCCTCTACACCAGCAATTATATTCCTACCTAAGTTAGCAACCATAGATGGAGATATAAACGCATCCACACCTAATAATTGACCACTTAATGCTTTAGTGAGTAATTTAGTTTCATAAAATAGTTGTGTAGTCGTACCAGTCCCAGTATTTTCAAAGGTGTATTGAACGTAAGGTGTAAAAGCTGGTGCAGCAAATAATTGAAATCCATTTGATGAAGAATAAGGTACTGAAATATATCTTTCCACCCCATTAGAACCAACAGTTGTTCCACTACAATCCGATGTAGAACAAAATTTAAACCCTAAAGTACCATCTTGGTCTGAAACAATATGTGTTTGAACTTGTGTATAACCTTGAGCATCTATCACATCAGAACTAAAGGTAATACCTGTTGCGATATTATCAGTTGTTTGAAACGCAACACCATCAATCTTAGCATTAGTGAATGAACCACTAGGGTTAGTACCAACTTGAATACTTCTACCCAATTCAGTCACCATTGAAGGTGCGATAAATGCTCCTGTTGTTAATAGTTGTGGACTTATTGCTGTCGTTAAAATCTTTGTGGTGTAATAAAAATCCGTTTGAGTGACTACCCCATTATTCGTAAACTTGTACTCAATAAAATTTCCAAAGGCTGGTGCTGCAAAGAATTGGTATCCATTTGCAGCCACATAAGGGATTGATAAACTCCTAACAACATCAGTAAGTCCAACATCAGAACAAAATGAAATATCTATTGTACCATCATGTGATGCTAATACTTCTGTTTGTACTTGAGAATAACCATCCACATTAACCGTTGTAGATGTAAAGGTTGCCCCACTTGCTAGTGGTGTTGTTGTTACAAATGCCGTAACTTCTGCATCTAATGGTGGCGTATAACTCATATTTATTTTTTATTTTTTTTACTCTTATTATTATATAATTATCCAGTTTGAACCATCCGATTGAACCGTTCTACTTACATATTGTCTTTTAATATCAATGGTTGTCGAACCATTGATTGTCTGACCTAAAGTACCTTTTAATGTTATTACCCCCGTACCACTATTCACAAGTGTATAAGGTGTTCCTTGGATACCTATCGCTGTTGGTAGATTTACTATGAATGTCCCACTAGTACAGTTTATGGTTTCATCAACTGCTGAAAAAGTGTCTGTGGATGTTATATTTCTTAAAGTAGTGGGTGTACTAGCAATACCTGTAAGGTTACTACCATCCCCATATAATGTTCCACCAGAAATTGTTGTTGCTGATATTATACCATTAACAGTTAACCCTGTAACCGTATTAATTGTCACTGGGAATGTATCACCAACATTGTCAGATATGGTTAATGTATTCGCATCGTCATATGTGAACCCAGTAATATATGTGTTCATTCCAGATGGAATTGTGACATCTAATTTAATCTGATTTGTTGTTGGATTTGAAAGTGTAACATTTGTGCCACCAGTTAACAATAATACGTCAGTACCATCATTTCTTGTTAATGTGGCTTGATTACTTGTAAATGTTGTTCCCGATGTATAAGTATCCTCAAAAGGTAATGTATGTGGAACCCCTTCAGAGTTTTTGTATAATAACCCTATTGTCGCTGAATTTGTGTTATCAGTTGCTGGTATTGAAACAGTACCACCAGTAACGTATGTATCTAAACTTTCTATTATAGTAAGTAAATTTGTACCCCCACTTAATATTGTACTACCATCTAATGTTGTTGCTGATAAAGTACCATTAACTGTTAACCCACTTACTTGATTGATTGTTGCGGTAAACGAACTACCAGCGTTATCGTTTATTGTAAATGTATTATTATCGTTATATGTAAATCCAGTAACAAATGTGTTTAAATCTGGTGTTATGCCACTTACTGGTCTATAATCTACCACTCCTGTAGTTGAATTTCTTACTAATATGTCAGTACCAGTAGCGTTAAGTGTTGGAATTGTATTTAATTGTAATGTGTCACCACTAATATTATTAAAAGATGTATTACCTTCACCCGTTATAAATGCGTTAACTGTACCACTATTCTGTTGAAAGGTGACTAAATTATCCAAATCTGACCCAGAACCAACCCTAAAGTCTATAGACCCCCTTGTTGCATCTGTTAATAGTTCGGGATTCGGTATGGAGTTATCATACACAGATTGGAGAGTGTCTGGTGACGTTCCACCTCCACCTGTTCCAGCAAACTTTCCTTGTGGGATAACTAAGGCGTTATCTAAATTTGTATCACCTTTTTTATAAATTAATACTGCTATAACATACGCAGCCACATCTAATCCTGGTGGTGATATATAATTCTCATTAGGGAAACTATCTCTAGTAAGTGCTTGACTTGAGTAAGAATACTGACCATATTGAAACGCCAAAAGGTTATTTAATGGTGAGTGCCATATTCTAGATGCAACATAGTTAGCACCAGGTATAGCACTAATAGTACCTAAACCATTTGGGTCGTAGTTATCTGTGTTTACCGTTGTAGCACTAGGTCCTAGAATTGCATCACCTTTAGCATATATAAGTGTAGACCCAGAAAGAACACCCGTTTGTATGTTTGATGGTACTTTAGGGTTTATGTGGAAATTACCGCCATAAATAAATGAGTTACCAGAGGTTTTTTGTAGTTCTAACGTACCTGTAATGATAGCAAGTCTATTCCCATTTTTACTAAATGGACCAATAGATGAAGTTAAATCTTCGTGTTGATTTATAGGTGAAACAATTTGTATCGGTGTATTGAATATGTTTGACACTACTGGTCCTGGATGGCCAATAAGACCTAAATAAATATAATCTCTTCTGTCAGACTCTTGTGGTGGGGTTGATAATGCGAATTGTACTGGTGACCCATTTGTATCTAAAAAT
>TARA_R110002126_G_scaffold24417_1_pt1 | contig 10697 bp, 12 predicted proteins | sample TARA_R110002126 | Tara Oceans TARA_R110002126 (sample SAMEA4397536) | marine metagenome | biome: Polar Biome; feature: [DCM] deep chlorophyll maximum layer (ENVO:01000326); material: water (ENVO:00002006), including particulate matter (ENVO:01000060) such as... | depth 30 m
GAGGGCGCAGATACAGCAGAGCGCGGGTACAGAGCTGGCGATTATTTAACCATGGGTATGGGCTTAGGGGAAATGGTTTTGGGCGCTGCGGAAGCTGTGCCGGGTATTGGGGTTGCGGCAAAAGGGTTGAGCCGAGGTTTAGATAGCGCTTTTTTAAGGCAAGCCGACCGCTTTGTAAGGGAGTACACTCCCACGTCTCCGCCCAGTATTCCGGGGGAGGATGAGCTTTTCTTTGTGCCCACGGAAGCCCAGGCTGCTATGTTACAGCAGAGTGGTCGCGGGGTTGAAAGTTATCCCATGTTCAACGCGGCTGGCGAAGCCCTAGGACGCAGGCCGTATGCCTCCGTAACTGTGCCCGAATACCATGCCCTCAACCCCGACTTTAACTTAGAAAACGTTGACGTCGATATAGGCCCCATGACCGACGCCTCTGGAGAGGCTTTTCCTAGAAGGATGCAGGTCGCAGACGATCTGAGCGAGGCTGAGACAGCAGCCACCATTAAGCATGAGCTGAACCACGTTCTGGGGTTTGAGTCGAACCTCCCACTTGACGAGATTGGGGGGAGTATGCAAGCGCTTTTCGGGAATGCAAGCCCCGAGAGAAGAGTAGATCTTTTGGAAGAACTTAGGTCTCGGGTCGTCGGCGCCAGATCCCTCGAAGAGTTCTCCAGAGCGAATGCCGCCTATAAAGCACTTTCCCGCACGACGCCAGAGGAGATGTACTATAACAACCCTGGTGAGATTCTAGCTCGGGCGGCGGAGGGGGATCCCATGTCACGGGCCCGTCTCACTCCTCTTCAGACATTGAACCCAAACATAAACCCTGAGTCATCTGCATTTCAACGTGCGGCCAAAGCAATAGGTACAGGGATTTTCTCCTCTAGGGGGCTTCTTAGAAGCCTTCCGGGAAGACCGGGATCCATCCTCCGAAATGACCTTCCGGAGATAGATACGTTTGTGCCTGTTCCCTCGGACTACGATAGCGGAAGAATACCGAACTTAGACCCCCTAGTCGGAGATCCGTCAAAACTGCAATTTGCCTCGCCACCAGATCCGTAGAGCCTACGACCTGTCGCCTGATTTCGTTGAGGACGAGTGGTACATCACGGACATATGACGGCTCTTGAGCGCATTCTGAAAAGCTGCTAGTTTGGCCGTGAACCTCGGACCTTGGACCTAAAGGATAAAGATAATGGCCCCTAAGAAATCTATTCGCCCTGTTGCTCGCCCGCGTGTCCGTATGCCTCTTGGCGAGCCCACGACGGGTCCGAACACAATGACCTCGGACCTTGCTCCGGAGACGTCTATTCGCCCTCGCAGCCGCCCTATTAAAGATCTGACTCTCCCTGAGGGAGACGATCAGATGCACGTTCGTAAGTTTGCTGACGGCGGCAGTGTTCGTGGCTGTAAGCCCGGACAGACGTCGGGCACGAAGTTCAGCGGTCAGTTCTAGTGGTGTCCTAATGAGCTACATCGAATACGCAAACCAGGGCGCAACGCGCAGTCAACCGCTGTCATCGGAGCTTATTGAGGCGTTGAGCTTCATGCCCGAACTGGGCATCACCGCGCGCGTTTTCTCTGGCGGGCAGCCTGCAACGGGAAGCAACCGCGTGGGTTCAACCCGCCACGACCACGGGGACGCAGCAGACGTTCTGTTTTTCCAAGGCGATCGACAACTTGACTGGCGCAACTCAGCAGACGTGCCAATTTACCAAGAGATCGTGGCCCGTTCCCGCGCCGCCGGTGTAGAAGGCTTTGGTGCTGGCGAGAACTATATGACGCCCGGATCAATGCACATCGGCTTCGGCACGCCGGCTGTGTGGGGCGAAGACGGCAGAGGCGCAAACGCGCCACAATGGCTTCGAGACGCGTATGAGGGTGAGCCCGGCTCTTTCTACGACGCGATCAATGCGCCGGCAGAGGACTCAGACGAAGAACAAGCTTCGAACAAGTCTTACCTTGACTCCTTGTCTGACGCTCTGGCATACCTTGACCTAGATGCATTAGGAGGAGGGGGGCCGAAGGCCGTGGACCTAGGAGCGAGAATCACGCCGGGACAAGCTGGTGGTGGGGCTCGTGCTTTGAAGCGGCTGGGAATTGCCAGCTTAGTATAATGAAATATGAACTTTTTGCCGTCGATCGTTTGCAGGATATTCTTAGACTTGCGATAACGATGCACGGCGAGACAGACTTTAAGACTGTTCCTTTTGACGTTGAGCAGACGGCAAACTCTGTATTGAACATGGTCATCAACAACCCCCGCGGACACGGTGTTCTTGCTTACACTGACGACGATCAGGTTGCTGGTATGTTGTGCGGCGGGATCTCGAACTACGTGTTCAGCCGTGGTTCTGTTGCGAATGACTACGCCTTTTACGTGTTGCCTGAGCACCGTGGTTCGTGGGCCGCGCCTCGTATGATCAAGATGTTTAGTGACTGGGCTCGAGAAAACGGCGCAACGGAGTTGTACATTGGTATTTCTTCAGGGTTGTTTGCGGATCGCACAGGAAAGCTTTTGGAGCGGTCTGGTTTTGACCACGTTGGCGGAAACTACAGAAAGCATTTGAATGCCTAATCTTGACGCGTTACCTGACGACGTTCTGAAAGAGATTCTTGCGCTGACGCAGGCCAAGTCGAAGCTTGAGGTTCGGGAGCAGGCCACCGATAGTTTCATGAAGTTTGCGCACCATGTGTATGAGAACTTCATCGAGGGTGCTCACCACCGTATTATTGCTGAGAAGCTTGAGCAGGTGGCTCAGGGCAAGTTGAAGCGTTTAATCATCAACATGCCGCCTCGCCACTCAAAGTCTGAGTTTGCTTCGTTCCTGATGCCGGCATGGTTTCTGGGCAGGAACTCCAAGCTCAAGATTATTCAGGCTACGCACAACACGGAGCTCGCTGTCAGGTTTGGCCGCAAGGTGCGGGATTTGATCGACGATCCGGCGTACAAAGAGATTTTTCCTGGCACCAACCTCAAAGAGGACAACAAGGGTGCGGGTAAGTGGGGCACAGACAAGGGCGGCGAGTACTTTGCTGCTGGTGTTGGTGCGGCGGTTACGGGTCGCGGCGCTGACTTGTTCATCATTGATGACCCTCACTCGGAGCAGGACGCGATGAGCGACACCGCGTTTGACCACGCTTACGAGTGGTACACCTCTGGTCCTCGGCAGCGTCTTCAGCCTGGCGGTGCAATTATTTTGGTCATGACTCGTTGGGGTAAGAAGGATCTTACGGGGCGTCTTATTGCAAACCAGTCTGCAGACCCGATGGCGGACCAATGGGAGGTCGTTGAGTTCCCTGCGCTGTTGCCGTCGAGCAACCCTTTGTGGCCTGAGTTCTGGGACAAGGATTCTTTGCTTTCGATCAAGGCTTCTCTCCCCGCTCAGAAATGGTCCGCGCAGTGGCAGCAGCAGCCGACGTCTGCGGGTGGCGCGATCGTCCGCAAGGAGTGGTGGCGTGTATGGGACAAGGAAGACATACCGAGCCTCAAGTATATTATACAAGCTTACGATACTGCGTTCTCAAAGAAAGAGACGGCAGACTACTCTGCGATCACAACGTGGGGCGTGTTTGAGCATGACGACGACGGCAGGGACCACTTGATCCTATTGGACGGCCAACGCGGCCGCTGGAGTTTCCCTGAGCTCAAGGAAGTTGCGTTTGAGGAGCACCAGTACTGGGAGCCCGACATGGTAATTGTTGAGGCTAAGGCCACAGGTCGGCCGCTAATCGACGAGATGCGATCTCGTGGCATTCCGGCCCTTGGGTTCTCCCCCGGTAGACGCGCAGGCGGCGGTGGTGTAGACAAGACAACAAGAATGCACATAGTATCCCCGCTGTTTGAGGCGGGTTTGGTATGGGCCCCGCAGGACAAACGCTTCGCAGAAGAAGTGATCGAGGAAGTTTCTTCCTTTCCCAATGGCGATCATGACGACTTTTGTGATAGCATGACTCTAGCTTTAATACGTTTCCGCCAAGGCGGGTTCGTTCCGATACACGATGAAGAGACCCTAGATTTTAGAGATCAGGTGCCTCGCAAACGGGAGTACTATTGATGGCCCTACCTCCACAGTCGTTTGGCAGCATGGTGGACAACACCTCTAACCCAGCAGGCGCCCCTGATGCGATGAGCGTTGAGGTTCCCCTGAACCTCCCCCAGAATTTTGAGGGCGGGGCACAGGTGACTGAGATGCCTGACGGCGCTTTGGTCGAAGCTTTGATGGGCATGGAAGAAATGTCTGTGGAGGAGCTAATTCCTTTCGACGCAAACCTTGCGGATTTTCTTGAGGACAATACGCTTGGTGATATATCCTCTGATCTAGTAGGTGCCTTTGAGGACGACCTTGAATCCCGCTCCGACTGGGAAGACACCTATGTAAAGGGTCTTGAGCTTTTGGGTGTTAAGACCGTGGAGCGGAGCACACCATTCGAAGGTGCGTCCAACGTTACTCACCCTCTCGTTGCGGAAAGCGTCACCCAGTTTCAGGCGCAGGCCTATAAAGAGCTTCTGCCCTCCGGCGGTCCGGTGAAAACTTCTGTTCTAGGTGTTAGCAACTCAGAGACAGAGGCCCAAGCAACGCGGGTCAAGGACTACATGAACTATCTGATTCTGGACCGGATGGAAGAGTATGATCCAGACACGGACCAGATGTTGTTCTATCTCCCGCTGGCAGGGATGACATTTAAGAAGATTTACTTTGACCAAGCAAAGCAGCGCCCTGTTGCGCGCTTTGTTCCCGCGCAAGACGTAGTTGTTCCGTACACAGCCACTGACCTACGCAGCGCACCGCGGATCACGCATGTTCTAAAGATGTCTGACAACGAAGTTCGTAAGATGCAGGTTGCTGGTTTCTACCGCGACGTAGAGTTGTCGAGTGCCGGTGATGATGAAGAAGACGATGTCCGGAGCAAGGTAAACGAGCTGCAGGGGGTCTCCCGTTCTTCGTACACGGACGACACCCGCACCGTCCTTGAGATGCATGTTGAGCTGGACATTGAGGGGTTTGAGGACATTGGCGCTGATGGTGAGCCCACAGGCATTAAGCTTCCCTACATTGTGTCTATCGATCGCGACAGCGACACGGTTTTATCTATCCGCCGTAACTACGTTGAGGCGGACCCTTCTCGTGAGTCCATCCCGTACTTTGTGCCTTATAAGTTTCTCCCCGGTCTGGGCTTCTACGGCTTCGGCCTGACACACATGATTGGCGGCCTTGGCCGTGCGGCGACAAGCATCCTGCGCCAGTTGATCGACGCGGGTACGCTGTCCAACCTTCCTGCGGGTTTCAAGGCTCGTGGCATGCGTGTCAGCAACAGTGATGAGCCGTTGCAGCCTGGTGAGTTCCGAGACATTGATGCTCCGGGCGGCAACATTCGTGACGCGATTATTCCGCTTCCGTACAAAGAACCTTCTGCTACGCTGGCCCAGCTGCTTGGCGCGCTGGTAGACGGCGGTCGGCGCTTTGTGTCGGTTGCTGATCAGCAGGCTCAGAGCATGGGGCAAGAACAACCTGTCGGCACGACGGTTGCGCTGCTTGAGCGCGGGATGAAAGTCCTGTCTGCAATCCATAAGCGCTTGCACCATGGTCAGAAGCAGGAGTTCAAGATTCTTGCCCGCATCGTTTCTGAGAATCTGCCGACCACTTACCCTTATCAGCTTGAAGGCGATGCCCAGCAGCTGAAAGAGCAGGACTTCGATGGCCGAGTGGACATCATCCCTGTTAGCGACCCGAACATATTCTCGATGGCGCAGCGTGTCGCTTTGGCTCAGGAGCAGCTCAAGCTTGCCCAGACCAACCCGCAGATGCACAACTTACATTCGGCTTACCGCCGGATGTATCAGGCGCTGGAAGTGCAAAACATTGACGAGATTCTACCTCCGCCGCCCGAGCCCGCACCTATGGACCCCGCGATGGAGAATGGTCGCTCTGTTGTGGGCACTCCACTACAGGCCTTCCCAGACCAGAACCACGAAGCGCACATTCAATCGCACGTCGCGTTCTTTAAGCTGCCTCTAGTACAGGCGATGCCTCACGCCGTAACAGGCCTTCTGGCACACATAATGGAGCACATTGCTCTTCTGGCACGACAGCAGATGATGGAGCAGTCTCAGGAGTTGATCCAGCAAGTACAGATGGCCGTACAGACAGGCGCAATAGCTCCGGATCAAGCCCAGCAGCAGATCGCTCAAACTCAGATGGCCCTACAAGATCCAAAGCATTCCGCTGATTACGCAGCACTTCTGCAGAAACAGCTCCTTGAAAAGCTGCTTCCCGAGATCATGCCTCCGGCGCCTGACCCAATGGCCGACCCGTTGGTGCAAATCCGTAACAGCGAACTTCAACTAAAGCAGCAGGAGATCCAGCAGGACGGGCAGATTGATCAAGCCAAACTGCAGATCGATCAAGCCAAGCTTCAGCAGAAAGCAGCCTCAGAAGCGGCTCGCTTGGAGCTGCAAGAGGACATTGCTGACGAGCGGAATGATGTAAACCGTGAGCGGATTGCAAATCAAGCCGCAATGGCGGCGCAGCGAAAAGGAACGGCCTGATGCCTTCAATCACTATCACCTTTGGGGAAATGACTCCAGTCGACAAGTTTGAGGAAGACGAACAGGGCAAGAGCTGCCCTGTTGCTACGCGTGATGCGGACACCAACAACGCGAACCGAGAGTCCGCTGTTGAAACGGCACAGTACCGAGACCCCTCGGACAGCGGTGGGTTTGGTTCGACTGATGTGTGCGGAAATTGCGGCGCTTACAATCAGACTGAGGATATCTTGGACTGTATCGGCACTGATTCCGGAGAGGCTGGTTACTGCCAGCTGCTGAAATTTGTATGCTCAGCAGAGTATGTGTGCGACAAGTGGGTAGAGGGGGGTCCTATCACCTCTGACTTGGACGAGGACTACGGGGAATTTTTGTAATGGATGTTGTGGACTTTGCATCTCGTGTGTATAAGTTGTTGCGTAGCAGGGAGGAGTACATAAAAGAAGTACTCGCCGCTGACGGCCTTCCAAGCTGGGAGGAATACAAAAAGCTGGTAGGAGAGCTACGGGGCCTCTCCTACGCGTCGGCTGAAATGAAGGCCCTGCTGGAGAAAAACGCAGACTATGACGAAGAAACTTTATCTTCCTGACCATGTTGCGCAGAAAATAAACGCTGAAAAAGCAGCTCCGGCTGCGGCCCCTCAAGGGGACAGCGCGGTATCTTCTCTCGACACATCTTACGTGGATCCAAAGGAACGCGTACTAGACCCATCCCTCGTAGACAAATCACTGCTCGACCGTCTCCCGCAGCCCACAGGCTGGCGGGTTTTGGTCATGCCGTATCAGGCTGAGGTGCAAACCAAAGGTGGTCTGTACATCCCTGAGGAGGTCCGCGACCGAGAAAGCGTGGCAACTGTCGTTGCTTACGTACTGTCGGTTGGGCCTGAGGCCTACAAGGACGCCAGTAAATTTGGACCGAGCGCAGAACCTTGGTGCAAGAAGGGCGACTGGGTTTGCATTGGCCGGTACTCCGGCTCTCGGTTCAGGATCGAAGGTGGGGAGATTCGCATCATTAACGATGATGAGGTGATCGCCACTGTTCTTGAGCCTACTGATATCAAAACTGTTTGAGGAGAAGACGAATGTCTGAGGAAGCCACAAAGGCTATCGACGATGAGGATCAAGAGATTGTCATCGAGCAGGAAAACGAAGAGGGCTCCGAAGAAGGTGAATCCTCTGAGGTATCCGCTGCATCGGAAGAAGGCGCTGACGAGCTGGAGACCTATAGCAAGGGTGTGCAAAAGCGCATTTCACGCCTGACCGAGAAGTACCGCAAAGAGGAGCGAGACCGCGAAGAGGCTGTCCGCGTTGCTCAGCAGCTACTGCAGGAAAAGCAGCAGCTGGAGGGCCGCTTGAAGCAGCTCGACAGCGGGTACCTACACGAGTACGGAGCTCGTATTGAAGCCCAAGTCACACAGGCCCGCAGGAACTATAAAGATGCGTATGACTCTGGTGACACCGATAAGATGATCGAGGCTCAGGAGTCCATTGCTCGCGCAACTTCGGACAAGGACCGCTATGACCTCGCTAAACGGCGCGCGGATCAACGTCTGCAGGCGCCTCAGCAAAACCAGCAGCAGCCCGCTGCCGTTGACCAGAAGGCACAGGGGTGGGCCGAGAAAAATACGTGGTTTGGCCAAGACGAGGTCATGACCTACGCTGCATTTGGAGTCCATCGTAAACTTGTCGAAGAGGAAGGGTTTGACCCACAAAGCGATGAGTACTATAGTGAGATTGATCGCCGTATGCGTTCGGAGTTTCCGAGCAAGCTTCAGGCGGACAAAAAACCGGGGAAGAGTCAGGTCGCACCTGCTGGTTCTTCAGCTTCCCGCAGCACGAAATCAGGACGCAGGACCGTGAAGCTCTCACCGTCGCAGATCGCTATTGCGAAAAGGCTGAACGTTCCTCTCGAGGAATATGCAAAGTACGTGAAGGATTGATCTGATGACTGACAATAAACGAGCTCCACGAGCAACTGAGACCCGTGAAGAAACATCACGCAGAAAACCATGGGCACCGCCCAGCCACCTCCAAGCACCTGACGCTCCTGAGGGTTATGTGCATCGTTGGATTCGAACAGCTATGCGTGGAGAGGAAGACGTTATGAACGTCACTTCCAAACTTCGCGAAGGATGGGAACCTGTCCGAGCTGATGAGTATCCGACGTTCCATGCGCCTGTAATCGACTCTGGAAGTTATTCAGGTGTTATTGGTCAAGGTGGTCTGATGTTGTGTCGTATACCTGTCGAAACTGCGCAAGAACGATCCGCGTATTACGGGAACCGGACCCGCGAACAGATGCAGGCTGTCGATCAGGACTTAATGAAGGAGTCACATCCTTCGATGCCGATTCAAAACAATCGGCAAAGTCGTGTATCCTTCGGAGGACGTGGGTCTTCCGATTAACTGAAAGCTAAAGGAGCTGTCAAATGGCCAATACAAATGGCGCATTCGGTCTTCGACCCGTTGGAAAAGTGGGTCAGAACACCAACAGCACTGGTGCAACTGAGTATCGTATTGCTGCAGGCAACACGAACGCTATCTATCAGGGCTCTCCTGTTATCCCTCTCGCCGCAGGTGTCATTGACATCGTCGGTGCGGCTTCGGGTGGTACAGTAGGTCTGTTGGGTGTGTTCGCTGGCTGTGAATATGTTTCCTCAACCACTGGTGAAACGATCTTTTCTAACAGCTGGCCCGGCTCAGGTGCCGACACAAACTTCCCTGTAAAGGCGTTCGTTTACGACGACCCGATGCAGCAGTTTGTAGTCGCAACATCTAACGTCGTTGCTGCTGCTAATACCGAAGCAGAAGTACGTGCTGCATTGTTTGCTAACGCAAACATGGCGCTTGCTACTGGCGGTACAGCTGCAACAGGCTTGTCAACAGGCTCGTTAGATCTGAACACCATCGCCACCACAAACACATTGAACCTGCGTATTATGGGCATTCAAAATGACCCAGACAACTCAGACTTCACTGTAGCTGGTATCCCTGTCATCGTTCGTCTGAACAACCACTTCAATTCCGCCAATGGCGCGATTGCCGGTGGCACTGTTTCGACAACTGGCGTTTAAAGGAGGGCTGAAACATGGCTATTTCTCGCGCACAATTAGCGAAAGAGCTGGAGCCGGGTCTTAACGCCCTCTTTGGCATGGAGTACGGTCGCTACGAAAACCAGCACTCCGAAATCTTCACCACTGAGTCTTCTGATCGAGCATTCGAAGAGGAAGTCATGCTGACCGGGTTCGGCGCAGCACCGACTAAATCTGAGGGTTCAGGCATCAACTTCGACGAAGCGGGTGAGGCATATACTGCTCGGTATAACCACGAGACTGTCGCTCTGGCGTTCTCACTTACCGAGGAGGCTATCGAAGATAACCTGTACGATCGTCTTGGCTCACGCTATACACGTGCTCTTGCACGTTCAATGGCGCACTCCAAGCAGGTTAAAGCGGCATCCATCTTGAACAACGCCTTCACCGGCGGTGCTTCAGCTGGCGGGGACGGGGTTGCTCTTTGTGCAACTAACCATCCGCTTGCTAACGGTGGAACTTTTGCCAACACGCCTGTAGTAGCAGCAGACTTGAATGAGACATCTCTCGAAGATGCCTTGATCAACATTGCTGGTTTTGTAGACGAGCGTGGCATGAAGATCGCCCTTCGTGGTCTGAAGCTGCTCATCCCTCGCCAGCTGCAATTCGTTGCAGAGCGTTTGATGGTGTCCAACCTTCGTGTTGGCACAGCGGACAATGATACGAACGCAATCAAATCAATGGGTATGTTGCCTGACGGCTACGCTGTCAACGACTTCTTCACTGACCCTGATGCGTTCTTCATCAAGACCGATGCACCTCGTGGCTTCGTACACTTTGAGCGCTCAGCTTTGTCGACCGGCATGGAAGCCGACTTCGACACAGGCAACATGCGCTTCAAGGCGCGTGAGCGTTACAGCTTTGGGTTCTCCGATCCCCGAGCTGTGTTCGCGTCACCAGGCGCGTAACTCTCTATCCTCCCGTGAGAGTTGGGATTGGGGCGGCCTTCGGGTCGCCCCTTTCTTTTTGTGTGCATACGTTGTATTGTCTGGGTATCCCTGACAGCGGCATGGTGCCGCTGACATTTGCCACGACAGGAGACTCACATGGCTAATACAACTT
>TARA_R110002126_G_scaffold69432_1_pt1 | contig 10695 bp, 11 predicted proteins | sample TARA_R110002126 | Tara Oceans TARA_R110002126 (sample SAMEA4397536) | marine metagenome | biome: Polar Biome; feature: [DCM] deep chlorophyll maximum layer (ENVO:01000326); material: water (ENVO:00002006), including particulate matter (ENVO:01000060) such as... | depth 30 m
ATAAGTAATGAAGAAGAATAACAAACAATTCACAACAGTAAGAAAGCTAACCAATAAGGTTAAGGACTTAGAAAAGAGATGTGAGGAAATAGAAGTTATTTTAATCACAATGTTACAGGAGAAAAAACAATGATATATTATCAAATAAGTCTTGTATTTATGGTTGGTTTGCTAGTAACTTCATCTTATGTAATATGGAACTTGATAACAAAGTCAGAGCTATTAGAATCTTGGATTGAGAATTTTATCAATACAGTGAATAAGGTGAATGTAGATTTGAAGAAGTTAGATTACAAAGGTTACTTTGAGGCGGATGATGAAGTCGGAGTTATCTTTAACGAAATAAAAAACACAATAAAGCAACTAGATAAGTTCAAAGGAGAACAACAATAATGGCAGCAGCAGTATCAGCATCTAAGAGTGAAGAAGTTGTAGAAGTGGTACAAATACAACCTAAGAAAAAGAAGAGAGCTAAAAAGAAAAAGACTTATTATTTTGATCAGGGAACTGAGGATGCTATAATTTTATATAACAAATCTGTAGATCCTTATGACCGAAATAAAATTTACAATGAGGGTATTAGAAAGCCGTTTGATAAGCTGGCTGAAAATATCATTCATACATTTAAGTTTTATTACTTTGATAGCAATTCAATAGAAGTTAAGAATGAAGTGGTTGCTTTCTTAGTTATGAACATACATAAGTTTAAGGAAGGTAAAGGTAAAGCTTTCTCATACTTTAGTATTGTGGCTAAGAACTATCTTATTCTTAATAACAACAAAAACTATAAGATGGGTAAGATTCACGATAAGATAGATGTGATTGATTACAAAAGAAATATTGTTGGCGAAGAGAGTGCAAAAATGCGCTCGGAAGTTAATGCATTATTTACTGATGAATTGATTAGATTTTGGGAACACAACCTTACAGCCATATTCAGCAGAGATAAGGATATTAGAGTTGCTGACTCAGTATTACATATCTTCCGTATAAAAGAGAATATTGAGAACTTTAATAAGAAAGCTCTTTACATCCTTATTCGTGAGATGACAGGTTCTAATACCCAACACATCACTCGTATCATCAATGTTATGAAAAAATACCAACATAGGTTATACAATGAGTTTGATCGAAAGGGTGTTGTAGATTTATCATATACAGGATCTATCATAAGAGAAGAATCCTAAACCTACCTCGTAACAATGAAAAGGGAGTTTCTACTCCCTTTTTTTGTGCGCAAAAATATTCATCAAAAAAATAATAAACTTATATTTATATATGTAACGATTCCCTAAAATATCAAGAGGTAAAATAATGGCTAGCGATTTTGAAGTATTTGAGGGTAAGTCATTATCCGACTTATTCAAGGATATATACGATAATACCAAAACCAATAAAACACAATTAGAAGTCCTTATGAAAGAAGTTGTTGGATTTATAAAGGATGGAGATACTGCTGTTCAAATAATTCCTATGCTCAAAGAGTATTTAGAAATTAATGTAAAGAACGACGACCAATTAGTTAAGATGGCTGCTATAGTTCAACGTATGATTTCAAGCGAAGCTAAAGCTACCGATGGTAACGAATTTGGTTTAAGCGATGCTGAGAAAGAGCAACTTATGGCTGCTGTTGAAGATGTAGCCGCTGATGTTCAAAAGCATTCGGATAGTATAACGGAACAATCAGATAATTTGTTTGGGGAGTAGATATGCAACCTGGATATAGAAAAAGAATAAAAGCCAATAGCGGAAAAGCTAAAGATGGTGGTGGATATCCGAATATGAATCAGGTAGTTGATAAAATAAAACAGATGACTCAAGACTCTGAAGAATTTTATGAAATTGAACCTGCTGAAGTTTTAGAGGTATACTTAGATCCACTAGACCCATCTTTTCCACAAACAAAAGATTTAGTGCCGGTGCCTGATCTAAGCTTTATAGGTGCTGTTATTGTTCGATTAGTGCACAGTCAAGCTAATGGCGGTACAATAGGAGCTACTAAGCCTATAAGACCGCTATCACAGCATATAGTTCAGTATCCATTGAGGGGAGAGGTGGTTAATGTTGCTAAGTATATTGATATGCGGGGAAATGCCAGCTTATATTATTCAAATCCATTAAATTTAAATGGCGCAGTATCAATGAATAGGTTAATTCATAAAGGTGGGGAAGGCTTAGTTTTACCTCAAAATTTGGATAGTAATAGAAAAATTGGTGCTAGACAAGGTGACACTTTAGTTCAAGGTAGGTTCGGTCAATCTATTCATTTTGGTAGTGATAAAAATTATGTAAATCCGTTTGTAAAAATAACAGTTGGTCAGTCAAAGGCTAATAACTTGCTGCAGAAACTTAAAGAAGCTAATTCATTTGTTTCTCATAAAACTAATATTAATAATGATGAAGCTAGTATTTACATTACTACAAGCGAACACGTGCAGCTACAGACAGATGCTCCGAGCCAAATGAAAGCGCCAAAGTTGGGAAAGACTCCTAACAATAATCCTAAGTCCGCAATTGTTATGAATGCTGAAACGATAGTGTTGAACAGTAAAAAGAATGGTGATATATCTGCTCATGCTTCTAGACATCTAACATTAGCAGCAAGAACCAGCATAAACTTAGAAAGTGAATTTGGTGAAATTAATTTAGGTGATGTAAATTCTGTTAATCCTGTAGTTAAGGGTAAAGAACTAGTTCTTTTTTTAGGTGATTTTATAGAATTATGTAAAAAGTATAGTAAGGATATGAAAGCTTTTTTGACTTCCAACAAAGATCAAGGTATAATAGATTCAGTAAATCTATTTGCAAATCCTTTTGAAAAAGGATTAGATGAGCTTACGGAAAGAATGGGTCCAAATGCTGATTTTTATAGTAAAAAAGTTTTTGTAGCTGATGATAGAGATACGAAGGAAGGGGACGAGTTAGATTTAGAATCTCTGTGGGATAATACGGTCTGGAATGAAATTGAAGAAGTAACAACAAAAGAATATGAAGTAGAAAAAACAACAGGTACTGCAGGAGTTAGAGGATAATGATAGAATTAATCAATGGTATAGATATAATGTTACCGTATATAGAATGGTTTTGGAAACGAATGTTTGATATAGGAATTATAGGAATGGCTTGTGTAGTGAGCTATAATTTAAATAAAGAACTGCATAGAGATATTTTTAAAAGGAAAATTGTAATTAAAGGAGAAAGGTAATAATGGGTATAGGTGACGCAATACGAAAACAGATAACAAATTTGGTAAACAGTCCATCTGAAATATTAGGTAGAAAAGTTGGAAAAGTAGTTAAACAAATTAATAGCGGCGGTGCTGGACTTGAAGAAGCGGAAAAGTTATTGAATGATTTAAAAGATTTAGAAAAAAGGAGAGAAACTTTAGATGCAGCTAAACAGCAAATTAGCAATGTAATTAATACTATCTCAGCTACTAAAATAACTGCAGTTGCTTTAAAAGAAGCTAATACAATAGGCTCAGCTTTAAATCCAGCTGCAGCTGCTATTTCAGTTATTCAAGAAAAATTGGAAAATAAGATAGAAAAAGAGATTGAGGATGTAAAGTCTGCTAAGGATGCTTTAGGACCGGCGGTGGATAATTTAAAAGATTTTATTGGTAATACAAAGAAAAAATTATCTCAGGCTATCGCAGATAAGAAAAGAAGAGAACAAATTAAAAAAGATAGAGATCAAGCTTTAGGAAAATAGAATTAAATTAAAAATGTTATATTTATATAAAATAGGAGTTAGTAATGGCAAAGACAACCAAATTAGTATCATTAATTAAAGAAATAGTCAGACAAGAGGTTAAAAAAGAAGTTAGACAGATATTTATTAGTGAGGGTATAAAATCAATGACAAGCAGTGCTCCTCTTAAAGAGGAAAGTGTTATGGAAGTTTTACCTAAAAGAAAACCTAAACCAAAAGAAGAGGTAAAGTATACTAAGAATCCTCTGTTGAATGACATCCTAAATGAAACTGCTAATGTCGGTGAAATGGATGAATATCCAACTATGGGTGATAAAACATTTGATAGTTCAAAGATGGCTGAGGCTATGGGGTATGGTGGTATGTTGGGTAGCGCAGAAGCTAAAAGAGAAGCAGCCGCAATTCAAACTGCTCAATCAGTTGGTGCTGATACTTCAAATAAAGCAGTTCAAGATGTAATGAGTAATTTAACAAAGGATTATAGTGGCGTGATGAAAGCTTTAGATAAAAAAGATAGGAAATAATAATGTCAACTCTTGAAAAGGACTTAGATCCAAATGTATTTATAGGTATATCGCTACCTCTGAGTCACGGAAATGAAGGATTTTTTTCAAAAACGAAAACAACATTAAATCAAGCTCGTTCTAATATTAGAAATCTTTTGTTAACTATAAAAGGAGAACGATTGGGAAATCCTACATTTGGAAGTAACTTGTACAGAGTTTTGTTTGAGCCGGATGATGGAAATATTGCAAGTAGTGTAGAAGAAGCTATAAGAGAAGCTATGGGCGAATGGCTACCTTATATAAATATCAAATCGATAGATGTGACTACAAGCGGCGAATTGCAAAATGCGGTAAATGTTAGGATAGACTTTACAATAAATATAGATCAAAAAGTTGCTCAATTAGATTTAAATCTAGCAAAGGGTGATTTAAGTGTAGGAGATGGAATTACTGGAGCCACAGTATTTAATGAAGATACGGGCGAATACGAAGCTGTCATCGATGACTTTGAAGTAAATCCATTCTACGACTTTTAACGGAGATAATAAATGCCTTATTCAGTTTCTAAAAAATCAGTAAAGGAAGTTAGATATTTAAATAAAGATTTTTCTTCATTTAAAGCAAATCTAATTGAATTTGCAAAAGTCTATTTTCCAAATACATATAATGATTTTAACGAATCGTCTCCTGGTATGATGTTTATTGAAATGGCATCTTATGTAGGCGATGTTCTATCTTATTATATAGACAACCAATTTAAAGAAAGTTTATTAGCTTTTGCTGAGGAGAAGAAAACCGTCTATAATATGGCTCAGTCGTTTGGATATAAACCTAAAGTTTCCTCTCCATCTTCGGGTATGGTAGAAGTGTACCAAACAGTACCTGCTATATCATCAGGAACAGGAACTAGCTTTGTTACAAGACCTGATTTAAGATTTGCTGTAAAGGTTGATGCTGGCGGAACTATGAGTTCAAACACAGGAATTAATTTTAGAACCGTAGAAGATATTAATTTTAAATTTTCAAGCTCTTATGATTCGATGGTTACATCTGTATATGAAAGTGCTGATAACATTCCTACGACATACTTACTTAAAAAATCAGTTAAAATTGAGAGTGGAAATACAGCTACAGAATTTTTTACCTTCAATGCTGCTGAAAAGTATTCCCGAATTAAATTAGCTAACGCAGGAGTTACTGAAGTTATTTCTTGTAAGGATGATGATGGTAATGATTGGTACGAGGTTGGTTTTTTAGCACAGGATACTGTATTTCAAGATATGGAAAATACCGAATTAAATGATCCGGCACTATCTTCTTATGCTGACCAGTCTCCTTACTTAATGAAGTTATTAAAAACTTCTAGAAGATTTGTAACCTTTATAGCTACGGATAATAGAACTGAAATTAGATTTGGGGCTGGTATATCGGATTCGCCGGATGAAGAAATTGTGCCTAATCCAAATAGTGTAGGTTCTAGTTTGCCTGGCTCACCTTCATATTTAAATAAAGCTTTTGATCCAGCTAACTTTTTAGATACAAAGACTTATGGACAAGCTCCATCTAATACGACATTAACAATTACTTATAGATATGGTGGGGGTGTAGATCATAACATTGCGGCAAATTCTATACAAAATTTAACCTCATTTAATCTTACTCTTGACGCAACCGGATTAAACGCTGGATTAGTCAACACATCTAAGAGTTCTATAGCGGTTAGCAATCCCGACCCCACATCCGGCGGAAAGGGTGCTGAGAGTGTAATAGAAGTTAAGCAAAATACATTAGCCTATTTCCAAGCTCAACAAAGAGCAGTTACTAAGGCTGACTATATAACGAGAGTATATGCTATGCCGCCTAAATATGGTAATATAGCTAAAGCTTACATAGTGCAAGATTCTCAAATAGATCCATCTGCTGGAACAATAGGAAATACAGGAGTAGCAGCTAAGAGAATTGAAAACCCACTAGCTCTTAACTTATATGTTTTAGGATTTGATGCTAATAAAAGTTTGGTTGCGGTAAATCAAGCAGTTAAAGCAAATATACAAACTTACCTAACTCAATTCAGAATGATTACAGATGCCGTCAATATAAAAGACGCTTACGTTATTAACATTGGAGTTAAATTTAATTTACTCACAAAAGCAGGATATAATAAAGAACAGGTAGTTTTAAAGGCTATTGAAAAAGTTAAAGAGTTTTTTGATGTGGATAAATGGCAAATCGGGCAACCTATAGTGTTGGCTGATCTAGCCTATCAAATTTCTTTAGTTGACGGAGTTTCAGCAGTCGTTCCGCCTGAAGATGATGATCCAGAATCAAGCTCTAATGATAAACCACCAGTTACAATTGTAAATAAATTTGTTAAGGCTTCTGGATATTCGGGTAACATATATGACATAAAAACGGCTACTAAAGAAGGGGTTATTTATCCATCAATGGATCCAAGCTGTTTTCAACTAAAATTTCCAACTATTGATATCGAAGGTAGAGTAGTTGGCGACTCAGCAGGAGGTAGTTAATGCATTACTTTATTTATCCTGAATCGGATACGACATTGTATTCTGCGTCAGGAAGTATGAATACTGGTTTAGATGAGATATTAGAAATAAGAAAAGATGTTGATTCGAGCGGAGTCAAAACTAAAGTTTCTCGAATACTAATGAAGTTTGATTTAGCTTATATATCTAAGTCTATGGATAGAGGATTGATTACCAATCCAAAATTTTACTTAAATTTATATGATGCCAACCCAACAGATTTATCCATTAGTCAGTCTATATGGGCTCATCCTGTTAGCCAAAGTTGGGACGTTGGTGAAGGGTTTAGATTTGATAGTCCAGGAACTACAGATGGTGCGAGTTGGAATTACAGAACAAATGCTGATACAACAACCGCAGATTGGTGGATAGAAGCTTCTGCTAGTTTATCAGGTTCTGTTGCGCAGGGTGGAACTTTTTATAATAATGTATATGCTTCGCAGTCATTTAGCTACGGGTCTCAAGATATGAGAATGGATGTTACACCTATTGTAAATAAATGGATAACAGGTGCAGCAGCATCAAGATATACAAATGAAGGATTTATTTTAAAAAGATCTGGTAGTTTAGGTAATGGCGCAGCTGAAGTTGCGTCATTCATATCCGGCTCAGGTGAAGAAGGAAATAACAAAAAATATGGTAACTTTTCATTCTTTTCACGACAAACTAACACAATATATCCGCCAAAATTAGAAGTGGAGTGGTTTGATACAAAATGGAGTACAGGCAGTTTAAGTGCTTTAGATAGTGATGAATTGGACGACTTAGCTTTCTATATGAAAAATATAAGAGCTACCTATAAAGAAAAGTCTAAAGTTAAATTTAGGGTTAATGGAAGAGGAAGATACCCAACTAAATCTTACTCAAACACATCATCAGCTTTTCTAACATCAAAGTATTTGCCAAGCGGAAGTGTGGAAAATATTGGTGGCGATGGAGTTTATTATTCTATAGTAGATGATAAAACCGCTGATGTTATTATTCCTTTTGGAACAGGCTCACTTGTAAGTTGTGACTCTAAGGGCAACTATTTTAATGTGTGGATGGATGCTTTTCAAGCAGAAAGATATTATAAATTTGAATTCAAAGTGGTTAGCGGTAGTGGAACTTCTGAAGAAACTATTCAGTATTTTGATGATAATTTTTTATTTAAAGTTGTGAGGTAAAAATGCCATATACAAAAGAAGAACTTAAAGATCTATCTTTTTATCAAAACTTAACCAGTGCTGATGAACAAGAGTATCTAATAGAAAGAGAAATAGCGATGGATGAAATAAACATATCCGGATCTGGCTATGATGGTAGTAAGCTCGCTAGAAATAAAGCAGGGGTAATTCAAGCATTTGAAAATCCATATACAGGTGAACTATACGATGACCATACCACAGTTCTTTATATACCTAGAACGGTAGAGCAGCTTAAAGATACTGATGAAATTAATGGTATAATAGACAGAGAGTTAAGGGAGTTATAATGTCAAGCCAATTAAATGATGTAGATAAGCAAAGGTTACTTCGAGGTATTACCAAAAAGATTGGAGATAAGCCATACGAAAATGGTTATTGGGGAGAAGGCGGAAACTCAGAAAGAGATCATGTTCTTGTAGAACTATTAGATCAAAATGGCAATTTAATAGAATACAGAGATTTAGTGAAGTATGATGCGCTCGCCGGTTATTTTGCAGGTATAGATGACGATTACATAAAAATAAGTCCTCCAGCCCACCTAAAGCTATTTGGTTATGAAACCGGCAAATTTAAAATTAGGTATAGGTTTATAAGAAACTTAGCTGGTAGAGAAGATCCGGTTTTACTTAGAACAAAGCAGGGGTTTGAAAATCAGATATTTCCCATTGAAGCAAATGCTGCTAATATACATATAACTGAGGACGGGAAGATATTTGGCGCTACAACAGAAAAATATGAAAGCAATCCGGAAGGGATTGAGCAACTACTAATATCAGATTATAAATATAAAATTGAAACTATTTCAAGCACAAGAAAGGAAGTTAGATTGTCAGCTAAAGCTATTGAAGATGGCTCATTAGGCTCATTTAATTACCAAACAGATTTTTTAAAGTTACAAGAAGCTGTAAGAGTAGAAAATATATCAGCTGTAATAGGATTTAAAGGATTTGAAGTCATAGGACCACCCGGACCAGGCTCTGGCGCAATGAATCCACCGGATACAACAATTGAATATGATACCTCGCTAATTATAAGAATTACTCCTGTAGATGAAGGTTTTATATTTACGGATAATATGGTGGGTGGAACTATTAAACTACCTAATGCTTACTTAACTGGCTATGCAACCCAACAGGTCCGTACAGATTTAAATATAATAAAAAATGCTGAATTAGAAAACGTAGAGATAGATACAACTACAGGCGCTCCCGCAGTAATAAACAGCGGATGGGATAGTAGTTTGCACAGCGATGCTGTTAAATTAGTTGATTGGAGCACTGGATATTTTAATTATGGCGAACCTCATAACGGAACTTCTGCGATTGGTTATCATGCAAAAGTTGTAGCGGGAGAAGGAAATACCGGCGGAAATTGTATAAAGTTTGTAGATCAAAATAATTTATATCAAGACTTTGAGGCTTGGGGTGGTGCTAGTGGTCACAGATATATGATGATTGGTCAAACAATGCCATCATTAATTAACTTTGGAGCTAAAGGCGGCGATACGATTAATATCAGATTAGATATAAAAAGTAGCGTAGCTGGAAAAGGTGTTAGTGTTGATTTTAAATATCCTACTGAAAGATTTGTTGAGCCAGAACCAACCACTGCGCCTGATGGGTATTTTGATCCATTTGGACCAGGAGCAACCGAAGTGCAACCGACTTCTGAGCCTGAAGGTTATGTTGCAAATACAGCAGGCAACGCTGCTAATCGTGAGGATGAGCCGCCTAGTCGTGAAGAAAATATTTTAACTCATTTCAATATCACTTCTTTTTTAGGTGAGGTTGGAGATACCACTGCGACAGGCAATTTAGGTGGAGCGGGCATATGGAAAATTATGGCTATTCTTCCAAGAAACACTCTTACAAATACTCCAAAAAAATGGATTTGGTTTCCTAATTTAGTAGATCCAATATATTCAAAGGTCGGAACGTTAAGCGAAGAAGGGGAATGGAAATGGACAGGCACTCAATGGACAGAGACTGCAGCATCAAATAATCCTGGTGCTCCTGAAGGTACTGTAAGCAGTAAGCAGTATGATGGTGAAAATATTGTTAATGGTCACCCATATCAGAGAGTAGGACAAGGAAGGCCTGCATACCAAAGAATAGCTAGGCAAGGTGAGAATGCTGGATGGCAGACAGGAACAATTTATGAGCAAGGTGCTATATTAGTTAAAGATGATTTAGTTTGGTTGATTAAAGAAGCAAACTTTACAGTAAATTCAGCTAAACTTGAACAGCGTTTATTTGAAGAATGGTTTCCTGCAGTAAGAAATGAGACTGCAACTCAAATAGATCCAGTTACAGGAGAAGTATCTACGGTTTCCATATACGATGATATTTTCAGATATGGGTTTATACAGAGTATTACTAGACCTAGAAAACCCGGCTCCGGAGGCAGCTCCGGAGGTATTTGGGATGATCATTTTATAGTATTTTACACCAATGGTACTGGAGAAAAAGATCAAAATAGAATGTTTTTTGTTAAAAAAGGTGAAGATAATTTTGATTCGTTAAGCGATGCTCAAAAAGGATTAAGAGCTTGGGTAGATTTTGATGAAGGATTTAACGATAAGTTAAATGATAATGGTGGTAAATTTGAAGCTTGGTATGCTATGGATGGAAACAGAAATGTTAGGCATTACTTTACCATTAATGGCACTAATTTAGTATACTTTATAGGAGATGGAGATGGAGATTTTTTTGAAGCTGGTGATGATGAAGATAATTTCTTTTCTGA
>TARA_R110002126_G_scaffold23094_3_pt1 | contig 10684 bp, 11 predicted proteins | sample TARA_R110002126 | Tara Oceans TARA_R110002126 (sample SAMEA4397536) | marine metagenome | biome: Polar Biome; feature: [DCM] deep chlorophyll maximum layer (ENVO:01000326); material: water (ENVO:00002006), including particulate matter (ENVO:01000060) such as... | depth 30 m
TGGCTTGAAATGGCTATATCCACTGGCTATATAACCCTTCCTGCTGGAAAGATTGATAAATTCTCAAGGTCAATAAATTACATACCTAGAAGTTTTGCTTGGATTGACCCTTTAAAAGAAATGCAAGCAAATGTGCTCGGATTGCAAAATGGAACTATTACTTATTCTGATATTAGTGCTTCATACGGAAGAGATACAGAAGAACTATTTGAACAACATCAAAAAGAAATAGAACTAGCCAAACAATACAACATTGAATTGGCATATCAACCATTTGGACAAAAAATGCCTGTAGAAGCAAGCATACAAGGCGGAGATGATGATGAATAATGATTTAACAAGTTTTGATTCTAACGAATCAGAAAAACATCCTTTATTAACAAATGAAGAGGAGAAATCTATGAATAAAGAAGATAGACACATCCTTAATGTTACTGAGACTGACAACAGTGTTGTTGTTGAGTTTGAGAAGCATGAGGATGTAGAACATGAAGGCGAAGAAGTAGAAGTCACTGAAGAAGTTTCTATGGCAGACAATGAAGAAGAAAGGGATATTGATACAGCTCTAAGATTTAGAACTATTGATTTATCAACAGCTTCTAGCATTGATGAAGAAAACCGTAGAGTCAGAATTGGTGTCAGCTCAACTGAGCCTGTTGAAAGAAGTTTTGGCATGGAAGTGCTAGGACATGATGCTGGTGATATAAACATGGAGTTTATAGCATCTGGTAGAGCTCCATTATTGCTTGACCATGATATGACTAAGCAAATCGGAGTGATTGAAGAATTCAAATTGGATGAGACTGCTCAAAGGACAATTGCAGTAGTGAGATTTGGTAAATCTGCTTTAGCTCGTGAAGTATTTGAAGACGTAAAAGATGGGATAAGAATGAACATATCGGTAGGTTATCGCATTGACAAACTAACCAGAATGAATGACAAAGACGAAAATTATTACAAAGCAAAATGGACAGCATTTGAGGTTTCAAGTGTTTCTGTTCCTGCTGACCAATCAGTTAAAGTCGGAGTTGGACGTTCTAAAGAAAAAAATATAACTCACAAAATAGAGGTGAAAACGATGGAAAAACAAGACATTAATCTTGATGAAGTCAGAACTCAAACTATTGATGAAGCTAAAGCTGAATTTAAAAGAAACTCGAAAGAGATTATTGATTTAGCTGCTAGACACAATAAAAGAGATTTAGCTGACAAAGCAATTGGCGAAGGCGTATCAATTGAAGAATTCAGAGGACAATTATTAAATGAAATATCTAATAATGCTCCTTTAGAAACTCCTTCAGATATAGGTATGAATAAAGAAGAAGTTAAAAGATTTAGCTTAATTAAAGCAATTAGAGCTTTAGCTAACCCTTCTGACAGAAGAGCACAACAGGACGCAGAATTTGAGTTTGAATGTTCTGCTGCTGCTGCTAGAGAACAAGGTAAAGATGCTCAAGGTATCATGCTACCTGCTGAAGTTCTAAGAAACTGGAATAGAGACATGAACACATCTGACGATTCAGGACTAGTTGCTGAAGACTACAGAGGTGGAGACTTCATAGACGTACTAAGAAACTCATCTAGCGTAATGCAAGCTGGGGCGACATTATTGCGTAATTTGCAAGGGAATGTAGTTATACCTAAGAAAACTGCTGGTGCTGCTGGTGGCTGGATTGCTACTGAAGGTGCTGCTGCTGGTGAGTCAGAAATGACTACTGGTTCAGTCACTATGTCTCCTAAGGTAATTGGAGCGTTTACGGACGCAACTCGATTACTTTTAAGCCAGAGCTCACTAGATGTTGAAAACCTAATAAGAAATGACTTAACTCAGGCTTTAGCTACTGCTATTGATTTGGGTGCTTTAGCTGGTACTGGTTCTTCAGGACAGCCTACAGGTATTTCTGGAACTTCAGGTATTAACACAACTACTTTTGCTGCTGCAACGCCTACATGGGCTGAGATTGTAGCTATGGAAAGTGCTGTTGCTAATGACAATGCGTTGAATGGTTCTTTAGGTTACATCTGTAGACCTGCTGACTTTGGTACTTTGAAAACTGTTGAAAAAGCAAGTGGAACTGCTCAATTTGTTGTCAATCCTGATAACTCAATGAATGGCTACAATGTTGTCAGAAGTAATCAAGTAACAAGTGGTGATTTCTACTTTGGTAACTTTGCAGACCTATTGATTGGTATGTACGGTGGACTAGATATTACTGTTGACCCTTATGCTTTATCAACTTCAGGTGGAGTAAGAATTGTTGCTCTACAAACTGTTGATGTGGCTGTAAGACATGCAGTATCTTTCTGTAAATCAAGCGACTAATTAGCTGATGCTTAAATGGAATGGTGGGGGAAACTCCACCACCTTAAATATGAAAAAATACACAATTTTACAAGATACAATTGCTAACGGTGCAAAGGTTCTAGCTGGTGAAGTAGTGGAACTAAATGAAGACGTTGGTCTACAATTATGTGCTTATAAAAAAGCAGAAATTTACGTTGAAAAGCCAAAGGCTAAAATAACTGAAAGAAGCGTAGGTTTAGAAACTTCAGAAGTTAAAGTTTCTAAAAAAAGAGCTAAGAAGTAATCATGCCTTTAGAGAGTGCACTAGATTTTGATGCGTATGTGGACTCTACTTCTGGTCATGGGGTTACTGCTACCTTTTTTGAAGTACAGAATTCTTTATGGGATTCAAGACTTGGTTTGATTGATACTTGGTTTGATATTGACAGTGGAAATTCCACTAATATCAATATTATTATTGACCAAGAATATTTTAATATAGAAGGTGGAACTATACCTGTTGCTGGCTATCAGCCAAGAGCAATAGTTAAAGCATCTGACGTTCCTTACATATCCCAAGAGGATAGATTGGTAGTTGACGCAATAACAACTAATCGTGGAAATGTTTTGAAGCCTGAAACTACCTTTTTTGTTAAAACAGTCCAGCCTGATAATACAGGCATGGTGTCGCTAGTATTGGAGGAACAATAATGTCCCAATTTATGCTAGAAACCGAAGAAGACATGCTGGGATATTTAGATATCAATTTTGGGCATGGTGTTTCAGCAGTTTATACAAATACAAGCGGTACTGCTGCAACGATTAACATTATTTTAAATAATGAATATGTAGAACAAGAAGAGGGTATTGGTGTAGAAGCCCTAAAGCCAATAGCCTATTGCAGAACTATAGACGTACCAAGTATTGCTTATGGCAATTCTTTAAACGTATCTGCAATAAAAGATACGAATGGCAATGTGCTCAAAGCAGCACAAAATTATACGGTTGTTAATATCCAGTCAGATAGAACTGGTTTTTCTGCTTTGATGTTGGAGGAAATATAGATGGCTCATGTTAGACAACAAATTAGAGAATACTTTGGAACTACATTAAACAATTTAACAACCACTGGTACTAGAGTTTATGAGTCAAGGGTTTATCCCTTAGAGACAGTTCCAGCTTTGGTTATTTATACAAAGTCTGAAACATCTGAGCCAATAGTAATTGGCATTGATAGATTAATGAGCAGAGATTTAAGTGTTGTAGTTGAAGGCTATGCAAAGGCTGTAAGCAATTTTGATGACACTATAGACACAATAAGCAAAGAAGTTGAAGAAGCTATTGCTGCTGATAGAACATTAGGTGGATTGGCTAAAGATACTTATCTGGAATCTACTGAAATTGAATTTAACGCGGAAGGTGAAAAACCGTTGGGATATGTCTCAATGACCTTTTTAACTAACTATTACGTCAAGGAAAAAAATCCTGACGTAGCATTATAAAGGAGACGATTATGAAAATGATTAGTCCAAATGGCAATATTTCTGTAGATGCCCATCCGTCAAAGGTTGAGTCATTTATGAATATGGGTTGGAAAGAAGAAGCAGCCCAAATAATTAAATCTTCTTCAAAAAAAATAAAAAACGAGGTAAAAGAAAATGGCGATACATAAAGGAAGTGAAGGTACTATCCAAGTTGGAGCTGGAACTGATGCTATAGCTGAAATTAGGTCTTATTCTATTGAAGAAAGTGCTGATACTCTTGAAACTACATCCATGGGTGATGCTGCTAGAACACATTTAGCATCATTAACATCCTTTTCAGGAAGCATTGATGTTTATTGGGATGAAACAGATACAGCACAAATAGCATTGACTGTTGGTTCAACTGTAACTCTTAAAGTCTACCCAGAGGGAACTGCAAGTGCATCTAAGTATTATTCAGGCGAAGCTATTGTGACTGGTGTTTCAAGAAGTGCATCATTTGATGGGCTTGTTGAGTCAAGCATATCAATACAGGGCTCTGGCGTATTAACGCTGGCAACAGCATAACCATGAAAGCTATAGAGAGAGCTAAGGCACATTTTGATTCTTTAGAAGTTAAAGAAATAGAAATACCTGAATGGAGTGATGGGGATGAAGTGCTAAAAGTATTTGCAAAGCCACTAACGCTAGCAGAAATGTCTAAATTGCAAAGATATGCAAAAGATGATGACGTTGCGTTAATGGCTTATTGCTTAATACACAAAGCATTAGATTCTGATGGTGAAAAAGTATTTGATTTATCAGATAAACATGCGTTGATGAATGGTGTAGATAAAGATGTTCTAGCTAGAGTTGCGACTGAAATAATGTCTTCTCCAACAGTAGAACAACAAGCAAAAAAGTAGCAGAGGATAAGGACTTATTTGCTAGGTATTATTTGGCTGAAATGTTGCATTGCACATTACAAGAGCTAGAAGAAAAGATGACCTTATCCGAATTTACAGGATGGATAGCATATTTAGAGGAAAAAAATAGGCAAATAAAAAATGGCAACTGATTATAAATTAAGAATTTCAGCGAAAGACAACACTAAAGGTGGCTTTAATTCAGTAAACAAAAACGTCAACAAAACACAACAGTCTATGAAGAAATTGGCTGGTGCTTTTGCTAGTGCTTTTGCTATTAGGCAAATTGTGCAATTTGGTAATGAATCCTTACAGCTAGCAGATAGTATTGGTAAGACTGCTGATTCTATTGGTATCACTACAGATTTCTTACAAAAATATCAATATGCTGCTCAACAATCAGGAATAGAAACAGAGCAATTTAATAAGGCTCTTAGATTTTTCTCCAAAGGTGTTGGTGAAGCTGCTCAAGGAACTGGTTTGGCTATGAGAGCTTTTGAAGAAATGGGAATTTCTATAAGAGATTCTAGCGGTCAAACTAAAAAATCCGAAGCTCTATTTAAAGAGTTTTTTGTATCTTTGGAATCTATACAATCACCATTTGAAAGAAATGCTTTATTAGCTCAAGTCTTTGGTGCAAAAGTTGGTATAACAATGGCTAACTTAATCAAAGATGGCGTAGTGGCAATGGATGATTTGGCTGAGTCTGCAACAGGTGTATTTACTGATGAAACAATAAGAAATGCTGAAAAATTTAATGACATGATGAACAGGTTGAATAGAAAAATCTTAACTCCAATGAGGTCTAAGATGATTGATATTGCAGCAGCTTATTTTACAGTTGCAGAGGGTATGGGATTAATAGAAGCAGACCCAGTTGTTCAATCATTAGAAGAAATGAATCAGGCTTTTACTAATTCACAAACTTTAATTCTTGCTTATGGTAATACTTTAAGAAAAAATAAAAATTTATCTGAAGATGAGCAGAAAGATTTATTTGCATTGCTTGTAAAAGAAATGAAATTAAGGGATGAATTAGGTAAAAAAATTCAAAGAATAAACAAAAATACAGCAGATAGCACAAAATCTAGCTTTGATGTAATTAAGGCTTCGCTTGAAAAATTTGAAGAGTCGTTAGGTACTGTTGATGAAAGGCTTGGAAAAGCTGCTGTTGGTTCAATGAAAAAGTTTGAAGATTCTATTGTTAATTCTTTAAAAGCAGGAAAGTTAGAATTTAAAGATTTTTCAAATTATGTTATTGAACAGCTTATAAGAATTGCTATACAAGAAGCAATTTTAGCTCCTTTAAAAGGAACATTTACTTCATTCTTTAGTAATTTTGGGGAACTTTTTGGAGGAGGTAAGGCTGATGGTGGAGCTGTTAAAGGAGGGACTCCTTACATGGTTGGCGAAAGGGGTGCTGAAATGTTTGTGCCAAATTCGTCAGGTCAAATTATTACTAATGAAAATATCAAACAGCAAGGGCAACCTCAATCAGCACCAACAGTCAATTTCAATATATCAACAGTAGATGCTGCTGGCTTTGACCAGTTACTAGCATCAAGAAAAGGATTGATAACCTCAATCATAAATCAAGCCATGAATAATCAAGGCAAAATGGGAGTGGTGTAATGGCTGGACAATTTCCTACAGACCCAAATTTTAGGTCATTAAACTTTAAAGACAATAGACCTACATTATTGAATCAGACTTTATCTGGTAGAAAACAAGTTAGACAAATTGGAGCACAATATTTTTCTTTTACAGTTGCAATGCCACCATTACAACAAGAAAAGTCTCAAGAAATATTTGCATTTTTACAAAAACAAAAAGGTTCTTTTGAGGATTTTACAATTCAAGCACCACTAGATAACTTAGGTGCAGGCAAGTCAGAAACAGATATTCAAGTAGTTGGAGCACATGTATCAGGAGATGCTTCTATAGCCTTAGATGGCTTTACAGCTAGCCAGACAGGAGCTTTAAAAGCTGGTGATTTAATTAAGTTTGCCAATCATTCAAAAGTTTATATGGTTCAGTCGGATATAAATGCTAATAGCTCTGGTGCATTAACAGTTTTAATAAGTCCAAACCTAGTAACAGCTTTAACAGACAATAATGCTGTTACTGTTAATAAGCCTAGCTTTACTGTATATCTTGAAAATAATGAGATTGTTTATTCTACAGATGCTAATGGTTTTTATAGTATTTCATTTGATGTCAGGGAAGTTATTGTCTAATGCCTAGAAGTTTATCTACAGCATTACAAACCCAAGTATCATCAACAGCAACTAAAACAGCTTTTTTGGTTGAGCTAGGTTTATCTACAACGATAAGATTAACTGATTGGTATTCTAATGTTACTTATGACTCTAATTCTTATGAAGCTGGTGGCTCTTTTTTACAAGTAGACTCAATAACTGAAACAGGACAACTGCAAGTAGATGAAATTAATTTAGGTTTTTCTAATATTACAGACCAAGTAAGGTCTTTAGTTCAGGATGGTTCTTTTACAGATAAAGAGGTAAATATTTACCTAGCCTACTTTGATGCTAGCGAAACTGTTGTTGGTGCAATAAATTATTTTACTGGAAATATTAGAAATGTTGCTATAGCAGAAAATATTGATAACTCATCTTTAAATATGATTGTTGCTTCCCATTGGGCTAATTGGGGATTAACTAAAGGCAGGCATTATTCAGACGAATCCCAGCAATCTTTTAGTGCAGGTGATAGAGGTTTTGAATTTGCTACGCAGGTAAAAAATGACGTTAGGTGGGGTTCATAATGGCAATAACCATAATTGGATTTTTTAAAGGCGTATCATTATTAGTTAAAGCTATAGTTACAAATGCTTATGTGCAAGCTGCTTTTTACATTGCAACCTTTGCGGTTGGCGTTAAAGGCTACCTTGAAGCAAGACAAATGCTTGCCAAAGGGCAGGACATTATGGCTAATAAAACTGCTGCTGGTGGAAAACTTCCTGTTGTTTATGGGAATCGCAGGGTAGGTTGTCAAGTTGTTTACATGGACACCGCTTCAAATAATTCTACCCATCTTTATGTGGTCTATGCTTTAAGCGTTGGAGAAGTTGAAGAAATTAACCTAAAAACATTAGAGATAGATGGCAACCCATTAACAGATTCAAATCAATTTAGAAACGGTGGTTATTTAGGCTCAGATAAAATATCCTCAGGTGCAGGTTCTTTATGTACAGCCAATCAAAACAATGGCTCAGTAGACTTAGCTGGCGGCACTTTTGGAACTAATCCAGCTTTAGGCGGTTATAGATATGTATTTAATGCCCATCATGGTGCTGCATCACAAACAGCAGACCCTATGCTTAGAGCATCTATTGGTAGCAAATGGACTACAGCACATAAATTAAATGGCGTTGCTTTCATTTGTGCATCCTACATTTACGATTCCAAAGGACAATTTCGTGGAGTTCCGCAAATTACAGTTCAAGTTAAGGGCAAAAAGATTTACGACCCTAGAGATAGTGGTCAAACTTTTGGAACTGAATCAACGTATGAATGGTCAGATAATCCAGCCCTATGTTTCCTCGACCTAATTTCTAACAACCAGTACGGAAAAGGTTTAATAGAATCACAAATTAATATATCTACCTTTACTGCTGCTGCTAATGTTGCAGATACAGAAGTTGACCAGCCTTACTTTAATGGCTCAGCACAATCACTTACATGGAGTGGTAATTCAGGTGACGATTTTATAACTGTATTAGGTGGTGAAACTGAATGGTGGCAAAACAAGGTGGGTCAATTACTAACCCTGTTTGATACTAATGGTAATGGTGTGATTGATGCTGCCGAAATAAAAGAAGCTAGAAGGGAGAATTTTTTTGGAAGTGGCTCTGTAGATTATAGAGTTTTTATTGGTGCAACTTTGAGTTCAACTTATTCTTCACAATCTGGAACTTCTTTATTAAAAGTAAAAAGATTTCACTGTAATGGCTACCTTGATGGTAACAAGACTGTTATGGAAAATGCTAAAGAGTTGCTTGCTAATATGCGTGGTATTTTTCTTTATGTTAATGGTAAATATGAGCTACAAATTGAGGACACTGGCTCTTCAACATTTAGCATTACTGATGCCCATATAATTTCTGATGCTGGTATAAGCGTTGATTATGGAAATAAGGACAAGAAAGCAAATAAGGTTATTATTGAATTCTTTAATGCTAATAAGAAATATGAATTAGATACAGCTACTGTTTTACATGATGCAAGCCCTGAATATTATTCAGATGATGGGGATGAAATATTAGAAATAAAAGCTGAATTCCCTTATGTAACAGACCCTTATATTGCTTACAACATGGGTAAGGCAATCTTAACCAGAAGTAGAAATCAGACTACTATGCAGTTCTTAGGAACTCCTGAGATGTACAAACTGAATGTGGCAGATATTGTGACTTTAACCTATGCAGGGCTTGGATTTAATGGAAAAATTTGCAGAGTTGAGTCATTAGAACTACAGCCAAATGGCTTAGTTGCCGTCAGCTTAATTGAATATTTTGATGTTTATACATGGGAAGTTCCACCTCAAGAGCCAGTAGAAGCATTACAAAATACCCCTAGTGCTTATGCTGTTAAAGCTCCAACAAGTTTAGCCTTTACTGATACTGATTCTAGCTCAACAGGCAGACCTTTTTTAGCTTGGGACTTACCAACTGATTATCCTTATTATCAATGGCGTATAAATGTAAAAGACAGCTCTGGTAATCAGCAAATAAATAAAATAGTAGATGTTAATAATTGTGATTTAAATTTCCTTCCTGTAGATACTAACTATGTTGCTAGTATTACAGCCTTAAATACTATGGGTGTTGAATCAAGTCCAACCGCATTAACTTTTACTGTTGGTGATGCTCCGACAGATACACCTGATATAAAAGATGATGCAGTAACATTGCCAAAAATAGGTGCTGATGTTTTAGCTGCAATTAATGCTGGTGGTGTTGACTCAACCCAATTAATAAAATCTACATCTGCACCAACAACAAGAACTGATGGTACAGCATTACAATCTCAAGATTTGTGGGCTGATACTGATGATGACAATCAGATATACGTTAGAAATGCAGCCAATAATGGTTGGGTTAAAGCTAGAGATTCTTCATTAGTAACTTTATATAATTCATTAAGTTCGACTGTATCTACTAACACTAATAATATCTCTACAGCTCAAGGGGATATAGTCACCCTTACAACTGATACTTCAGCCAATGCTACTGCAATAACAAATCTTACAGCTTCAGTTAATACCAATACAGCAGGAATAAGCACTGAACAAACTGCAAGAGCAAATGCAGATACAGCTTTAGCAGCAGATATTACAAGTCTTACCTCTACTGTTGGAACTAATACCTCTGCTATTAGTAGTGAAGCTACGACTAGGGCAAATGCAGATACAGCTTTAGCTTCTGATATAACATCTTTAACATCTACTGTTAGTGGTAATACATCTGCTATAAGCAGTGAAGCTACAACCAGAGCAAGTGCAGATGCCGCCCTAACATCTGATATAACAAGTCTAACTGCTACAGTTGGCAATAATACTTCTGCTATTAGCAGTGAAGCTACAACAAGAGCTAATGCTGATACTGCTTTGGCTTCTGATATTACAAGCCTTACATCTACAGTTGGCACTAATACAGCAGCTATATCTACTGAAGCTACTACCAGAGCAAATGCTGATACTGCTTTAGCTTCTGATATTACATCTTTAACTTCTACTGTTGCTGGTAATACAGCTTCTGTTACAACCAATGCAACAGCAATAACAGATATAAATGACAATGCTTCTGCTGCTTATGTATTGCAATTAAATGCAAATGGCAAAGTTGCACAAATGGTTCTTGAAAGTAATGCTGATGCTGGTACTGGTGCAACAAGCACAATATCATTTTTAGCTGATACTTTTAAAATAGACAATGATGCTGGAACTAGTGTAAGTCCTTTTGTTGTGAGTGGTGGTTCTGTATTTATTGA
>TARA_R110002126_G_scaffold787_3_pt1 | contig 10683 bp, 12 predicted proteins | sample TARA_R110002126 | Tara Oceans TARA_R110002126 (sample SAMEA4397536) | marine metagenome | biome: Polar Biome; feature: [DCM] deep chlorophyll maximum layer (ENVO:01000326); material: water (ENVO:00002006), including particulate matter (ENVO:01000060) such as... | depth 30 m
CTTAATTCTTCTTCAAGTTCTGCAGTTGCGTCAGATGCGGCACTGGTGTTCTTTCTTAACAATGGGATTGTTGGATCAAGACCGAATTTTCTGGCAAGCAGTTCAGCGGCAAGAATTGTGTTGCCTATTGCCTTTGCCAAACCAATTTGTACATCAATGTTGTTAGCGGTTTCGTCACGAGCACCAACCATTGCTGTAATCATGTTGCGAATGGCGGCAATTTCGGAATATGTTGTGCCTTCAGTCAAACCCATTGCTTTTGCGAATGCTTCTAACTGTGGGTAAATACCTTGCACGCCTGCTGTTGCTGTGTCCCACACTTTTGCCAAGTCAGCAATTTGACCTCTACCAGATGAAATGTAGCCATTTGCCTCGTCCATTTTGATTCCGAGCACGCCCATCGTGTCAATGTGCGCACGCCAGTTCTTGTCGCTTTTATACAAAGTCAACAGGGCTTCGTCTTGGGTTTCGCCTTCCAACTTCAATGCAGAAATAAAATCAAGCGTTGACTTCTGTGCGTCTGCTTTGCGTTTGGCATAAACCATGTAGGCAGTTGCCGCCACTGCAAGCAACGCAACAACTGAACCAGCCGCTACCATCGCAATCTTTTCTGCACCAAGAGAAACAACCAAAGCCTTTACAGCACCATCAGTCAATGTCGTGATAACACGCATCGCCGCCATTGAAGCGTTGTAGGTAACAGTCGCAACACGCAATGCAACAAACAACGACACAAGCGTTGCAAATGTTTTGCCCATTGCGCCACCAGCAAAGGTTGCACCAACCATTCGCCCAACAAGATAATTGAGTCCTGAACCAACGCCTTCTTCGCCAACAATGTCTCGGAACTGTTGCAAAGCCAAAGCAACACTGCGCACCATTGGCGCTAAGTATTGCCCAAGAGATATAGCCAATTCTTGTATTGCGTTGCGAGCCAATTTAAGTTGCGAGGACAAACTTGTTAATTGTTTTTTGGCAACTTCTTCGGTTGTTCCGCTTGCTTCTCGTAACTGTTCTTCATAAGTCTTTACAGCGCCACTCATGTCTTTCAATGCGAGCAAACTTATTACTGACCTGTCTGCAAAGCCCATTTCAGAAAGCATGGACTTTCGTTGCGCATCGCTCAACCCGACATAGGCTTTGTCCAAGTCGCCAAGTATGTCTCCCATGTTGCGCATCTCGCCTGCGTTATCAAAGACAGTGACATTGTATTTTTTGAATGCTTTGGTGTTTTCTAATGCTCTGCGTTGTAGTTCACGCAAAACGATTGCAAACTGTGTACCACCTTCTTCCGCTTTGATACCTTGGTCAGCAAAGGCGGCAAGCACTGCAACACCTTCTTCAATGTCCATGCCAACCGACTTCATAGCAGGACCAGCCTTATTAGTTAAGGCGATAGAGAACTGTTCAACAGAAGCGTTGGCAAGTGTGTTTGCCTTTACAAGCACATCAGATACATGAACCATGTTGTTCATGTTGGCAATAGCGTCATTGCGCATCGTCAAACCTAATGCAGACTGTGCATCAGTAAGCAAGTCGGTTGCTCGTGCCATGTCAAACATGCCTGCTTGCGCAAACTTGGCAACTTTAGGCAAAGCAGATACAGACGCTTCTGCAGACAAACCAGCAGACGCAAGATAATAGAAAGACTTGGCGGCATCAGTTGCACTAAAGGTTGTCTCTCGTGCCATTTGTTTGGCGGCTTCGGTCATTTCACTACGCATTGCATCGCTGACATCGCCCATGATTGCAAGCGATTGCGTCATAGCGTCATCAAATTGTGCGAACTGTTTAACAGCCAAACCACCAACGATGCCTGCGCCCAAGCCAACTTTGGCAAACACTTTTGCCATTTGCCCTGCCGCCTTGTTCATTGTGTTTAAGGCATAGCCAGACTTAGCACTTGCAGTCTTTAACATGTTGAGTTGGATAATTGCGTCAGCAATACCCTTGCTATTAAACCGTGAAACTATATTTACGCCAACAGCCATTAACGACCCAATCCGTGTTTGGCAAGTTTGCCGTTGAACTCGTTATTGATTACCACTAACTCTTTTGCAACCAAGCCTTCAATCATTGGTGTTGCACCTTTTGTTACGCCGAACAACACACGCGAACGAGTCTTACCACCCGATTGAATTCTGCTTCGCTTATCAAGGTTTGGTATAAACGATTTCATACTGCTTCCCTTTGCACTGTCATAAATCATGCCTGCGCCATCACCTTGTTGAATGCGCAAAATTGTTGAACCTCTGCCTCTAGTTGTGCCTGTGCCTGCAACTGCCTTAACTTTCGTTCTTGCGTTGCTGTTGTACGGCGGAATTTTCGCTGGTCCTTTACGGCCGCCTGTGCGATGCCAATTCTTTAACGGTTGCACAGGGAAGTGAGTACCAACCAAAGTCGCTAAAGGTTGCGCAGACTTGGCAAGCCTTGCCCTCATCTTGAAGTATTGCTCTTTGTCGTACAACTTCAAGTCTCTAAGTGTTTCGTTTATGCCAACCAGTTCAACGCCTTGAAATGTTTGCTTGACTGACATGCGTATATCGTATCGCTATTTGTGCTTGCGCTGTTGCTGTTTTACACGCCACCGCAAATAACTAAGCATCGTGTCAATCATTTCTTCGGTTTCGTTTAACAACATTGCAGGCGCGATGTGATATTCAAATGCAAGGTGTGCAATTACCCAATGGGCGGAGTCGTCTCCGAAAGAGTTTTTTCTAAAGGGTTTTCACTGTCCTCAGCCATGCGCACATCAGCAACAGTGGTTGTCCAGTCAGGGTCAAACTTCAAGCGTGTTTTGCCTGCACGAGTTAGGCAAGACCACGCCAACCAACCTAAGTCGGTTAGGCGTAGTTCTTGCTCAAACTTTGCAACGCTTCTTTGCCATGTTCTTTCAAAGGCAACAAAGTCGGCAAACATTGCGCTTGCCTGCTCTGTTGTACCGTCTAAAAATTCAACAGTTAAATCAATCTTCATGTCGCTGTTCTCCGATTGTTATTAGTTGTTTATGAGGTTGCCTTGGTAAGTACGCCGCCTGAGAAACTCAACGAGGTCATGCCTGCTTCGCCTACAGCGCCATTGATTGGTGTGTGTGCAACGAGCATGGTGTTCGTCAGTGTGTAACTCGGGTTGGTTGCTGATACTGCCTCAGTTGTTGGCGTAAGTAAAACAGTGGTCGGCGTGCCAACCAATGGGTAGATTGTTGCTTCAACTTGTGACACTGCAAAGTCTTGGAACATTTCAATATCAAGGCTGTTTGATTCCAAACCGCCCGTGAACAAGTGTCCAACACTTCCGAAAGTCGTGATCTCAACGCTGTCCTTTTCGTAATTTAAGGTGCATGAGTTTGCTCTACTGCTCAAATCCACCGCATTAATGGTGATGGATACATCAGTCAAAATAATCTGTGCCATTTATTTTTCCTCTTTTTCTTTTGTAAAGTCTTTTGAAAATGATTGAACTGGTTTAACTGCTTTGATTTCTTCCAAATGACCACCTTGGACAAGCGCATCAAAGTTAATGCCAGCATTCTTTGCCGTATCAACTGTTTCGCCTTGCTTGCCTAATGTGCAGTTGTTTGAAAGTACCTTATAGATTGCCATATTTTCTCCTACTGTTTGACAATGCAATTAAATGAAATCTCTAAAAACTCTGCGTCTGCGACCGCCAAAGGTTGAATGTTTGCGCCATTGCTTAGTAACAATGTCTGCACCAAACCACCAAGAGTTCTATCTGCTTCTATATTCGCCCTAATGCTTTGTGAGCCGTTGTACGACAAGAATGAGTCTAGAGTTGCGTGTGCTGTTCTGTCGGTATATCGCCCAACCACAACATTTATTGTCCACTCCGATTCAATGTCGCCACCTTGAAACGCTTTGTGGTAAGTAACGCCAGTGAGCGTTGGGAAAGCAACTGGTGGGTTTAACTGTTCAGGTTGATAGGCATAGGTACGCAAACCGTTTATGGTTGCCAACTGTGTTGCGAATGCTTGCGCAATTTGTGAAATCGTTGTCTCGGTAGCCATTACCAAATCTGCAACAGTCGGTATTGGTTAAGCATGTCTCGCACATCAGGATCAACAGCCTTGACTTGAATTGCCATGTCGTTGAAGCCCACAATGCCCAAGGCGGCGTTGTAACGGGCAAAGCCACGAATGGACAACAGAATGCACGCTTGGTTCACATCGGCAGGCACAGCGTTCCAGCCCCATTGTGCAGTCACTTGGCAGTAAGGCACATTCGGTTGAACTTGAATCGGGAATGTTTTGCCACCAATAGCAACGATGCGTGTGTACGGATAGCCACGAATGAATGCGTCTAACGGTTCAAGTTGGTAGTCAACGCCTTGCGTCCATGCCGTGTCGTATGTGCCATTGCCTTGCGAACTTGTGGCAACAGTGACGCTTGTATTTGCGATGTCGTTTGTTTGAATGTTGTAGTAATTAACAGGGTAGATTGCTGTGGCAAGTTGTTCAGTCTTATAGAAAAAACGGTTGCAGTACCCATCTACTCTGCGTGAAGCGCCTTCAATGGCACGCTCTAACAGGCTGTCATCAACATCATCTGTTAATCGTAGGGCGGCTTTGACTTCGCTTAATGTTGCGTAACCGTTTTGAATTGCCACTGCTTACCTCGTGCGCTTTGATGCAACAGGCTTGCTTGCTCTCTCCGTAGGTGCTTGCATTGCCGTTGTTTCTTTTTCTTTATAGCCGAGTGCGCTTAACGCATCGTCACAGGCTTTAACTCTTGCAGACAACTTGCGTTGCACATAACCTGCACGCTCATTCAATAACAGTTTGATTTCTTTATCGAGTTCCATGTGAAATCTCCTAAGTGTTGTGACTGGTGCGTGCGATCATCACACACCAGTCACTTCACTCTATAGGGGCTAGAAGGTTGGTGTGACCAATCCTGTGCCGTTGATTTGCGAGAATGCCGATGGGTAACGGTTCGCTGTGAAAGCGGCGTATCCATAAACAATCATCGTGATATTCAACTGCTGTGATTCAGGCTGTTCAAAACGCAACATCATTGGCTCGCCAGCGCCCTGTTCCCACAGGTGCAACTCTTGCATGTTTGCAATGAAAATTGTGTCTTGGTCTGTGCCTGTGCCTTGTGCAACAGAAACATTGGCATCCGTGATAACAGGCAAGCCTGCGATTGAATAGCCACTGTTGCCATAAACAACTGAACTTGCGCCAGTTGCAACAGCATTCGTTGGACCGTTTGGTGTTGGTACTGCCAATGGACGGTTGCTTGAATCAAGTGCCGCCAGAATCCATGCCAAACGGCGTGGGTGCATGACGATTGCATTTGGACCACCAAAGTAAGTTGTCTGGATCTGCTGTACTCCGTCCAAAATCTTTGGATACAGTTCAGCAACAGTTGGTGAAGCATCGGTGTAGGTAACAGCATTGCCGGCAGTTGCCAACAAGTTTGCAACAACAGCCGCGTCAAGTGTGGTGTGGTAAGCCGACACCAAATCTTGCATCACGATTGTGTCAATGCCTGTGCCACGCTCTAGAGCCTGACGCGAAACATTTTGCTGACCTGCATAGGTGTTCACATTGATTGTGAGCAATGTGTCGTCCATGTTTGTTTCTTGAACAGCCGCACCTTCGCTTTGTGACGCAACTGCTGAACCAGTAGTTACTTTGCTGATATTCAGCGTCAAGCCTGCTGGTGGAAGTTGGTGCTTTCGTGCCGCATCGGCAACAGGTCGTCCTGCTCGTGCGTACGGTGCCGCCAAGTCGGTGAGATACTGCGGAACGACTAGACCAGAAAAGTTTGTACTGGTTACTTCACGGCGTTCAATAGTTTCTTCCTGCATGTGCTGGTTGAGGCGTTGCTGTGCTTGGAAGTCATTGCGGAACTGTGCATTGAATGCGTCAGCAACGAAAGAGTGTTCACGGTTGTGAAGGCTGTAGGTACGAGCCTCAGACTTAACAACTGTTGGCGTAATGCCTTTCTCTTTGCGTACTTCTTTGGCTTGTGCAGAGCGTGCTTCTAGATCCTCGTGGTGCTCAATGTTTGCATCTAAATCCTTTGCGCCTGCAAGGGCTTCTGCAACTTGGGCATCCTCTTCGGGTGTTAAGTCACGCTCTTCGGTTGTTGCAGTATCTACGACTGCTTGTGCCTGATTGATAAGCGCCGAACGCTTCTCTTTCAGTTGTTCTGACATGGACATATTTTCTCCTGTGTTCAATTGGAAGTGTGTTTATTTGCAAGTGTCCTTGCCAGTGTCTAAGACGGCTGGCGAACGGCTGTGCTTTGGCGTTGTATTGCTATTTGTGCTCGTCGTAACGCCAATGACGATGTTTTGATAGTAACTGCCTCTGTGCTATTCGCGGAGTCACTACGCAATGCGACTGTTGTTTCTTCGTAGGCAGGGTAAGTCACGATGGAAACATCAAACAGTTTGACTTCTTTTAGTTCACGGGTGCGCTTGTCTTTACTCCAAGAGTCCTGCACTGTTTCAAAGGCGAAACTCATCTGCGAAATATCTCCACGCCTAAGCGCAGACATGACACGGGCGGCATCGGGATTGGTTTCGTCCAGTTGTGCCTCAACACGCAAACCGTATTCGTCCTCTGTTAGTTGCAAAGTGCCTGAGCGTGTGCGTGCCAAAGGTACGCCTTCGTGGTCAACGAGCAGGCGCACATCAGCGCCATCGTTAATAGTTTTGCGGAATGCGCCACGCTTTACATATTCAGTCCAAGGCAACGGTTCGGAAGGACTATCAAACACGGCGGCATAACCAACAACAGTCATGCCATCTGCGCTTGCGCGAACTTGTTGGTTTGTGAAAGCAAGTACACGCTTGCCGTCTTGTGCTGTGGTTGCCCATCGTGCTTCGCCTTTGATGTGGCTTTTCTCTTCATGCTTGGCAAGCATTTCGGTAGGTGCATCAACTTCCGATTCCATCGGTGCGTCCATTGGCATTTCAGTTGCTTTAATTTCATCAACGCAATCCATTGCCATTTGCAAATGAGATACAAGCATGTCTAATGGATTGCCTTCAGGCGTTACTTCGCCTTCGGTATAGTCACTAGGCATATCGTTGCCTGTTTCAATTTCAATTTCAATGCTGACTTCACGATTTTCTTGAGTGTTGTTCATTGCGTCTCTTTCTTCTTCTAGTCTGCCAACCACATCGTTTGCATATTCCATTGCACGCTTTGCATCTGATTTACTTGGACCACTGCCCCATAACAAATGAGCAACAAGTCCAGGCGTTACCTCGTCGCCTTCAACTGCGTCTAAATCTACAAGATGGCGTGCTATCCACGGACCAATCTTTCTCCACTTCTCTGCTGTAACTGTTCCCGAAGCCATCTTGCGTGCATCCTCAACGGTTTGTGGTCTAACACCATCGCCACTGAAACCTTCTTCGTGTAACTGAACGCCACGCTTTGCGGCGGCACGCATATAGGCAGGTGGTTTTAGATTTACTGCACGCACATCGTTTGGTTGAACACTTGCATTGTTGCTCATTCAGAAACCTTGTTTGAACGAATTGCGTCTGTGCCTAATGCTGGCAAGTCAGGTGTGCCTGCCATTGGTGCGCCAGGCAAGTTAAGAACAAACTCATCGCCGCCTTCATACGGCTCACGCCCTTCAATGTGGCGTGCTTCGTTGGGTGTAAGCATGCCAGAAGCAATTTGGATTTGTGATGCACGAACTCTTGTATTCAAATCTGCACGCATAAATTCTTCGGCGTTAAAACGGACTGTTACATCGGGTGGCAACATTTCGCTGATGACGGTTTCAAGTCTGCGCATATAAGGCAACAATGTATAACGCACAAAGTTGATACCTGCGCTCTCAACATTTTGATATGTTTGGCTGTCGCCACCACTGCCATTGATTAAGTGAAGTGGTATGCGATATGCACGAGCAATATCTCGCACGAGTGCTTCCCTGTGCATCATCGTATCCATGTCTGTTGCACTTGCGGCGATTGGTCGCCATTTCAATCCACCACTCAACACTGCTGGCTTGCGTGTCTTGTAGTGCATGTCAGTCCATGTGTCGCGCAAGATTTGTGCTTGCTCTTGCGTCAATGGGTTTTCTGTTTCCAGCACGCTTGAAGGCGTTGCACCATCACCGTAAAAGGCGGCAAGGTAACGGTTGATTGAAATATCTGTTCCGATGATATTGCGCAACGCTTCAATAGGTGAGATGCCAACAATTTGACCTGGCAACTTCAACCAATCAACTTGGCGAATCGTATCGCGAAAGAACTTTTCTTCGTTAGCACCGATTTGATAAACAACTGTTCCATCAGGATCGTAAAGTGTTTTGATATTTAACGGATTGAGATTGCGCATTTCAAGAGGCAATCCGCTTGGTCCTGTTGGCGAGTAAATAAAATCAACACCATGAATTGCAATCGTTGTGACTGCTTGGTGTATAAAATCAAACATGGATTGCTCATCGTTTGGTTTGCGCAATACTTCTGGCGTTGGTATGCGTTGCCATCTGCCGTTTATATCTTTGAACATTTCAAGAGGCATTACTGCAACACTGTCTGCAAGAATGCTAACGGCCGCAATCATTGCAGTTGAAGCGAACACGCTGTACTGGTTAATCACTTCGCCTGTGTAGTTGTTGAATTGTGGGCGTGCAGTTATTTGGTAGGGGTCAACATTTGTTGGCAAAGCACGCTCGCCACGATTACGCCTAAACGGATTTAATGCCATGTAGTTACCATACCAATTCAACTTTAGGTGCTGGCGTGCTAGTTGCTCGTCTTGTTGCCCGTTCTAATGCAATGCACATTGCAATCGCCGCATCAATCTTGCGTCTTGATTTGCCTTTGCTTAATCGCCAACCGTTGTCTGTCATTCGTTGTGCCGCCGACAATACTTGATCAGTGAACATTGGCGAACCGTCATGCAGAACTTTACCGCTTGCGATCAAGTCGTAGGCAGTGCCACAGGCAGGAATCATGCGTTGGCTACTTTGTGGAAACTCAACCATTGGCAAGCCATCATCAAAAAGGTTTTCTGCGCTTCGTTGAAAGTATGCAGGGTCATAAGCAAACTCTTTAACTTGAAGTGTTCTGTGTATCTCCTGCAAGTATTCTTCAACGCTTGCAATGTCCATGTCTCCTTGGTCTGGGTGCCAAATCTTTGCCTTCACTGCAATGCGTTCGCCTTGTGGTTGCGCAATAACAACAGCGATTGAGTCATGCTTCAATGCCATGTCAATACCAACCCAACAATCATCAGTGCTGTTTATTTCTACTTCGCCTATCAAGCGTTCCCATGCGCCCACGGGTAGCCAACTCTCTTGGGTGCGTACCCATTGGTTCATGCGGAATCGCCTGAACGCCATTTCGCTTGTTTGCATTGCGCTTGTTTGCATGTCCTCTGCGTCAAGCAAACCTAGAACAAGGTTTGGATTTGCTTTGTTCCATTGAACACGGTCATTCACATCGCAATCCGCTTTGGCTTCCCACCACCAAAATCCAAATGATTCATCGTTCACATCACCATTGGCAACTGCCTTGCCATAGTTGTACAACCGCCCTGCAAGTGTGTCTAAGTCATAACCTGCTGTAGTAATTGCAACAGTTAATGGATCACGCCTAGCACCACTGCCCAAGGTAAGCGCATCATACAAATCATCGTTTGGTTGCACATGCAATTCGTCAAAAATTACTAGCGAAGGATTTAAGCCTTGTTGAAGTTTGCCATCACTAGACAACACTCTATAAACAGCACCATGCCTTGGCACTTCAATTGCGTCACGGTACACCTTGCACTCACGAGATAACAAAGGCGAATTCAACACTTGCTGTTTGGCTTCACCGAAAACGATTCGTCCCTGTTGCCTATCTCCTGCCGCCGAATACACCTCTGCACCTGCTTCACCTGCAAGCAATCCATACAACGCCAATGCACTGCCCATCAATGACTTGCCTTGTTTGCGTGGCAAACCAATTAACGCACGCCGATAACGCAACCGTGAGTCGGTACGCCGTTCAAGCAACGCATTGAATAACCATTTCTGCCACGGAGTAAATTCCAATGCTTCGCCAGCCAAAACACCTTTGGTTACAGACAGCCAATTTTCTGCAAACTGTGTAACTAAATCACCGTCAGTGTTGCTGTACTTTCTATCAACATAATATGTTGGCGCCCAAGACTTATTTGGTTTGAGTGCGCTTCGCTGAGACTTTGTCACGGAACTCCTGAAGTGCATCGGTTGTTTGACTGCTCATGCCAAGACGAGCGCGGTCAGTTGGGGTGAAGCCTAACTGCGAAAGATTTTGCGCTATTGCCTTTTCTAATTGACGCAAGGCGGCACGCTCACGCCATTCCAAACCAATGCGAAACATTTTATCTCTCAATAAAGTGCGCTCATCTGTTTGTTCGCAAACAAGCATCACAAGTTCAATGTCCATGTCTTTACGAAGCCAAGGCGAAGCACTTGTCCAAATCATTTGCCACAAATGCGCACCAGAACCAAGCGCACCAGATTGACTGCGAATCAAAGGGCGATGCGGTTCAGGTGGACTGTTATCGGGGAATGGATTAGGTAACGCAACGATTGTTGGCAGTTTTCTTTTCCCTGGATTGCCAGTGCGAATTTTCTGCTCAATTGGTTTTGGCTTGCGCCCAACTTGTGCCATGCAATCAACATATCAAATTAAACACACAGATTGTTTGCACTACGC
>TARA_R110002126_G_scaffold33382_14_pt1 | contig 10671 bp, 9 predicted proteins | sample TARA_R110002126 | Tara Oceans TARA_R110002126 (sample SAMEA4397536) | marine metagenome | biome: Polar Biome; feature: [DCM] deep chlorophyll maximum layer (ENVO:01000326); material: water (ENVO:00002006), including particulate matter (ENVO:01000060) such as... | depth 30 m
GCACGTTATCAGCCGGGCACAAAACCGGCTGCAGGCGTTGCAGGATGGGGGGCGTGACGTCACTCAGGCGGATATCAGGCTGGCCAGAGTACGCGGTATATTACAATGGCACTATCAACAGAACAGCGCAGAGCGCCAGTGGCAACTGGCTCAGTTACAGCAGCAGCTGGCAGAGGAACTGACCAGGATTGATAGCGGCCTGCGACGTTTAGCCGCCCTGGATGGCAAAACCGAGCGCTTACTGGCACAGCAACAGCAATTGCAACAGCTGACATCACGGGAGCAGCAGTTTACCGCCGCATTAGCGGCCCAGCAGCAACAGTTACTAGCGCAATTAAATGATGCCATGCAGCAACTGCGGTTGGCTGAGCGCGGCCAATTGCAGGCAATGCAGCGGTTAAATACGCAGGCAATAGCGCGGATAATGGAACAAGTGTTACGTAGTGCACAGGAGGCGCAATAATGCAGCGGTTAAGCCAGCTCGTGATAACGTCTGCGCTGTGCGTTATGGTGATTAGCGCCTGTAGCAGCGCGCCTGAAAACACGGTACGCCGGCCAACGCTGGCTGAATTGGCGCCGTTTGATCGCCAGGTATTAGCCGCGCCAGAGGTGGTTACTGCTGAACAACTGCAACAGGTTTATCAGGCGCTGCTGGCATTGGCGCCAGAGCCGCAAGTACGACAAAAAGTACTTTACCGTTTATCGCAACTTAATACCCGGCGCCTGGAGCTTGCAGAGCTTGCTCCGGATGCTGAGCAACAGGCACTGCAATCGCTGATTGCGGAATATCAGATGCTGTTGCAGCAATTTCCGGCAGACCCAAATAACGAACTGATCCATTATCAGCTGGCGCGGGCCTATGATCTGACCGGTAACAGCCTGGCAGCACAACAACAAATGCAACGCTTGCTGCAGCAGTATCCGGCCAGCGAGTTTGCGGCTGAACTCTGGTTTCGGATTGGTGATATTTATTACAGCCAGAGTGACTATGCTGCGGCACTGAGCGCCTTTGAAAACGTGTTGGGGTTAGCTGGGCCGGAATTAACCCAGCATGCGTTGTATATGACAGGCTGGAGTCACTTTCAGCTGCAGCAATACTCCTCTGCTGACGATGCTTTTTTGCAGGCACTGGATTTAACCTACCACCAGCGGCTAAGTGATGAGACGCAACAAAGCTTGCGCCAGGAATTGCAGAGAATATTAAGTATTTCATTGAGTTATCAGGGGCAAGCTGCAAGTTTGCTGGCGTTATTGCAGCGCGCTGATTATCGTGACGGGCCGCCAGAGCAGCGGCCGGTACCCTACCAGGCGGCCTTATTTCAGGCACTGGCCGATTTCTTATTTGAAAAAGAGCTGAACCAGGCCGCATTGCAGAGCTATCGGGTGTTTATTGCAGATCAGCCACTGGCCATAGAAGCCGCCCGCATGCAGCTGAAATTAGTGCAATATCATCTCGATTATGCCGAGGCAGATAACGCTGAGCAGGCGCAGCAGGCCTTTATCAGTTTGTTTGGTCCGGCAACGGCATTCTGGCAGCAGGCCAGGCCGAAAGAACAGACCGAACTGGCACCGGTACTGGCGCAATATCTTGACTATTTTGGCCGGCAAAAGTATCAGCAGGCCCTGCAAGCCAGTGCAGAGGCAAAACCGGGCCTGTTTGCAACACTGGTGCAGTATTGGCAGCAATTGCTGCAGGTCCGGCCAATGCTAACGGCGGAGCAGGGCGACGACAGTTTGCTGCTGGCGGATGATATCCGTTACTTGCTGGCGGAAGCACTGGCGGGCAGTGGAGACGATGAGGCCGCACTAAATGCATATCAGCAATTGGGTTATCCAACCAGGGATCTGACTGCCCGTAGATTTACCGCTGAGCAGGCCGCCTACCGGGCTTTGCTGTTAAGCGAAACCTTAGCTAACGCTAATGGCGCCGGTACGACGGCAGCCGATGTCTGGTGGCAGCAGCAAAACCAGTTTGTGCGCTGGCACAGTGGCCACCCGCAGGCACAGAAGGTAGCGCTGAATCAACTGACGGCCTTATACCAGCAACAGGCGTACCCTGAAATAAGTCACTATGCCGGTCGGGTCACCGATTGGCCTCATCCTTTGCAGAGTGATCCACTGCTGGTCAATGAAGCCTGGTTTATTGTTACGCAAAGTGAGTTGGCGCAGGGCGATTTTGCTAAAGCTGAACAAAGTATTCAGATGCTACTTGGCGAATATCAGCAAGACAACAGTGAGCTTGCCAGCAACCGGCGCCGCTTACTAAGCCAGCAACTGGCATCGGCGGTGTATCAGCAAGCCCAGTATAGTGGTTTAGCGGTGACTGAGCAGCTGGGACATTTAAACCGGCTACTGAATTTACCGGCGTCAGAATACCATCAGGCTGCGGCTTACCAGCAGATCAGTCTGTACCTGGAGCAACAGAACCTGCCTGAGGCAATTCGACTGATGCTGGTCTATCAGCAACAATATCCGGACAGCGCTGAATCTGCGGCAATTAACACGGCACTGCTCAGCAGTTATGAGCAGTTGGGGGACTGGCAACGGGCGGCTGAGATGCTGACTGAGCAGGTGGCACAATTACCCGAGGGCGATGAACAGCGTCGGTTACTTTACCGTTCAGCAGATTATTACTGGCAAGCTGAACAGCATGAAGCCGCCCGGCTGGCCTATCGCAGTTATGCCAACCGCTACCCTGAGCCCCATATACCGGCGCAGGAAGCCAGAGCCAGGCTGGTTGAATTATACCAGGCCGCCAATGACGTCAGCCGGCGCAATTTCTGGTACCAGCGGATCGTTAGCGCCGAACAGCAACAGGCCGATGGTACCGATCGCAGCCGCTACCTGGCGGCCAATGCTGCGCTGCAACTGGGCTTGCACAATAAAATGTTGTTTGGCAACGTGCGGTTGCAACCGCCACTTCGTGATAATTTAAAGAAAAAACAAACACATATGACAGCTGCAATTCAACTGCTGCAAAGCAGTATGCAATGGCAGGTTGCCGATTTTTATAGTCAGGCCCAATATCAGGTTGCCAGTTTGTATCAGCAAATGGCCAGCGCATTGCTGCAGTCTGACCGGCCAAAAGGCCTGGATGCCATGGCCTTAGAGCAATATGACTTATTATTAGAGGAGCAGGCATATCCGTTTGAAGAACTGGCCATCGAAATTTATCAGCAGAATGCGGCGCTGGTGTCGCAGCCACTTTATGACGAATGGGTTGCGGCCAGTTTTAGCAAATTAGCGGAGTTATTTCCGGCCCGATATCATAAGCCTGCAGCGTATCTGGAGGTAGCTGATGAAGCATATTAACGGGCTAACATCGGCCTGGTGCCTGCGGGCAAGCGCGCTGCTAATGCTGTTGTCGCTGACTCATTGTGCGCCTTTTAGCGCGCTGACCAACCCGCAACCTGATGCCGGCGCTGAAACTGTGCCGGCAGAACTGCCAGAGCCGTCAACCCCGGACGTGCCGGCTGTGCAGCAACAGCAGGGGGCATTGCAGGCTGACACCATCAGGCCAATATTAGCGCCTGCGTTGTCAGCACAGTTTGAGCAAGCTAAGCGGCTGATGCGGGAAAAAAACTATCAGGCTGCCCACGCCATATTACTGCCATTAAGCGAGACGGTGCCGGGGGCGGCAGGTATTCGTTATAACCTGGCACTGTGTTATCTGCAGTTACAACAAACCGAACTGGCGCAGCAACAGCTGATAGCCGTATCGCAGCAGCAGGGCGACTATGTTGAAGCGCTGAACTTACTGGGCGTATTGGCCCGCAGGGCGGGTAATTTTAATCAGGCCCGTCGCTATTGGCTGGATGCGCTGGCGCAGCAAGGCGATTACGCCAATGCTCACAAAAATCTGGCTTTTTTATATGAGTTGTATCTGGCTCAACCACAACAGGCCCGGTATCACTACCAGCAATATCAGCAGCTCACGGCCGACCCGATGGCTGAGGCCTGGCTGAGCTTGTTAGAGCAACAGGAGTAACAGATGAAACGTTTAAGCATGATCAGTCTGAGCCTGACGTTGTTGCCGCTGCTGAGTATGGCGCAACAAGCGGCCGTGCCAGAGCCGGTGCAGAGTAAAGCGCCAGCCACAGGGCAACGAACGGTCAGTGTAGATATCAGCACCACCATCAGTGGTAATCAGGAGCAACCGCGCACCTTATATGTATTGCCCTGGCAGGACAGTATTGCCCAAATTCGCATTCCGGCGCCGGGTTTAAACGTGCCGCCACCCCCTATTCAGCCCCTGGACCGCAAACAATTTCTGCGCTTTATCGACGCGCAGTCATTGCAGCAGCCCACTGGCAGTAAAGCATCAACTAAGAATAATTAAGAGGTTTACAGTATGGATTTCGTCAATAGCATAGTGCGGTTTTTACAAGAAGGGGGTTATTTTATTTACCCCATCGCTTTTATCCTGATTTTGGGTATTGCCATTACCATTGAGCGCTGGTGGTTTTTGCGGTCAGTGTATGCCCGCAATCAGCGTGCTTACCGCCAGTTGCAGCCGGCAATTGCTGCTGCTGATACCCAGGCTATTTTACAACAAGCGGACACGAATCAAACGCCACTGAGTTTAATGCTGGCCAGCGGTGTGACCCGTTTAACCTCGTCCCACCGGCGCGAAGATATGGAGTACGCCATGGAAGAGGTGGTACTGGAATACAGCCTGCGCCTGCAAAAGCGTACGCCGTTTCTGGCCACGCTGGCCAATGTGGCAACCTTGCTGGGCCTGCTCGGTACAATCGTCGGCCTGATTGCGGCGTTTTCTGCGGTGGCTAATGCTGATCCATCAGAAAAAGCCAGTTTGTTGTCATCCAGTATTTCGGTGGCAATGAATACCACCGCCTTTGGTCTGATGACGGCGATTCCGCTGGTGTTTGTCCATGCTCTGTTGCAAAGCAAAACGGCCAGTATTGTCGATACCATGGAAATGGCCGGTATAAAACTAATGAACAGTATCGGACAACGTTTTACGGGTGGCCGGGATGATCAGAAAGCATAAAATCAGCCAGAGTGAGGCTGAGCTCGACATTACCTCCTTTATGAATCTGATGATTGTATTGGTACCGGTATTGTTGCTTAGCCTGGTGTTTACTCAGATCCGGGTGCTGAATATTCAACTGCCGCCTCAAACCGAGCAGTTAATGCAGCAGGAGCAGGACAACCCGCAAGTGCTGGAGCTGGAGTTACGCGCTGATAAGCTGCGGCTGAATTATCCGGCAGGCCAGCTGCTACGGGAGTTTGACCATAACGAGCAAGGCCAGCCGGACTTTGCTGCGTTATCGGCATTTTTGCAGGATTTAAAACTTACCTGGCAACAGCAGCAGATCGAGAAACGGGATATCAGTATCCTGGCGCCGGAAACCCTGGATTACCAGACCCTGGTCAGCGCCATGGACACCGTCCGGGCCTTTAAAACGGTTGTGGCTGCCTCAGTGGTGGATGCCGAGCTGTTTCCGTTAATTTCGCTGGGTCAGTTGCCAGCCGAAGCCGGCGGGGAGGGCGAATGAAGCAGTCTTTTCGTGCCAAACGAATGTTGAAACAAAATAAACGGCTGGCGCAAAGCTCTAAACTCAATCTGGTTGCACTGATGGATATTTTTACCATTCTGGTGTTTTTCCTGATGGTTAACCAGTCAGATGTGGTGGTGTTGCCAAGTAACAAAGAGATGAGCCTGCCGCAATCGGTGTCGGAGCAATTACCGCGCGAGCAGGTATTGTTAACCGTAACCGCTAATGGCGTATTAGTGCAGGGTAAACCGGTATGGCGCGGCGACTGGCAGCAGCCGCCTGAGCAATGGCAGGAGCCGCTGGCAGCAGCGGTGCAGCAGGAGCTGCAATATCTGGCAAGCCGCGCTGCGCCATTGCCGGCTGAGCAACAGGCGCTGGGCCGGCCACTGACAATTCTGGCTGATGCTGCAACCCCCTATGCGGTGTTACGCCGGCTGATGGCGATTTGTGCCGCCACCGAATATCGCGATGTATCGCTGGCAGTAGAGCAGCGCAGCAGCGCATTGGAGGCGACGCCATGACCAGCCTTAGCTTGCACGCCGGCGCTGGCTGGCCACAGGAAGATCAGTTTTTCACTAAGGTAGTGATAGCGGGTCTGGTGTTGCTGTTGGCGTTGTCGATAGCCGTACCCCTGTATCAGGTGCCAGAGCGCAGCCGGCAACAACTGGAACAGTTACCGCCGCAGCTGGCGCGGGTGATGCTGGAACAGCGGGAAATTGTGCCACCGGAACCGATTGAACTGCCGGAACCTGAGCCTGAACCTGCGCCTGAGCCTGAACCTGAGCCTGAGCCTGAGCAACAGGTGGTCGAGGCCAGCCCGGTTACCCCAGAGGTGGCAAGAGCGCAGGCCCAGCAAGCGGGGCTGCTGGCAATGCAGGATGAACTGGCGGCGCTGCGCCAGACCTTTACCGTTAATCAGCAGACGCCGCAATTGCAGCGTGATGGGCAACAAGCGGCCGTGACCACTGAACCGGAGCGGATCACCAACCCTGAGTTGGCAAAAACGGCAGCCAAGGCCGCGGCTGCCGTCAGTGCTGATGTGGCCAGAGCTGATCTGAACCGGGCAGAGAATACCACGCTGGCGGAAGGCGAACTGCGGGGCCTGGCATCGTCGGCGCCCACCTCTGCAAGTCGCGGCAGTAGCGCAAGCAATGATGCGGCAACGGCCGGTGGCCGTTCAGAGGCCAGTATCCGCCAAACGCTGGAAGCGAATAAAAGCAGTTTATATACCTTGTATAACCGGGCTTTACGGGCGAACCCGTTACTTAAAGGCAAGGTAGTGTTTGAGCTGATCATTAACCCTGACGGTAGCTTGCAACAAGTCAATATCGTGGAAAGTGAATTAAATGACGAACGGCTGGAGCGCCAGTTGCAGTTGCGTTTGCAGGCCGTTAATTTTGGTGCGGCTGCCGTGTCGCCAACCCGTTCAACCTGGACAATCGCGTTTTTACCCGGCTAACCGGGCAGGAGAGAATTATGCAACGCTTAATATTGCCCGTTTTACCGGGCTTGCTGTTGGCCCTGTTGTACAGCAGTGCTTTGTTTGCCGGGCCGCTGGAGCAGGCTAAGCGGTTGCATGACAGGTTAGCCGGGGTGCCGGCTGATGCTGTAACTTTGCAACAAATGGCCGATTTAATTGGCCAGGGCGATGCAGAGGCCGCAGCAGAGCTGGCGATGGCGCATCCCGATTTTTACCGGACCACCCTTAAGCTGTTTGCCACCCCGGCCACTAACCGCGACCTGGATATTTTTGAGCCGCTAAACGACTACAGTGCCACTATTATTGGTCTGGTGCGGGACGACGCCGATTTCAGACAGATTTTGCAAACCGATGTGCTGTATGTGGGCGCCGATAGCTTAGGTTTACCGCCTTATGCCGCTGACAACAATGCGCATTATCAGGCGCTTGATCAGCAGGGTATCGATTTGCAGCAACATCTGGAACCACGCTCGCAAAGCAGCCTGCTCGGTATTCCGGCTGAGGCCAGTGCCGGGGTGATGACCAGCCGGGCCGGTGCTAAGGCTTTTTTCTATCTGGGTACCAACCGCGCCATGTTGCGCTTTACCTTAATGAGCCAGCTTTGTACCGATCTGGAACCGTTAAAAGACACCAGTACAGCGGCCGACAGGATCCGCCAGGATGTCAGCCGCAGCCCGGGTGGCGATAGCCGGATATTTCATAACCGCTGTATTGGCTGTCACGCTGGTATGGACCCGTTAGCCCAGGCTTTTGCTTATTACGATTACCAGTTTACCGATGAAAATGGCGACAATGGCCGGCTGTTCTATCAGCAAAGCGGCAGCAATAACAGCCAGACCGGTAGCCGGGTACAGCCGAAATACCATATCAATGCCGGTAACTTTCCGTTTGGCTATAAAACCGAAGATGATCACTGGCAAAACTACTGGCGTGAGGGCCGCAACCAATCCCTGGGCTGGGACAACAGTTTACCCGGTGAGGGGCATGGCGCAAAAAGTTTAGGTCAGGAGCTGGCGCACTCGGTGGCTTTTGCCCAGTGTCAGGTTAAAAAGGCGTTTGAGACCACCTGTCTGCGACCGGCGGAAACCCTCGCTGACGTTAACCTGATCCAGCAAACCAGCGAACGGTTCAGTCAGAGCGGTTATAACTTAAAGCAGGTGTTCGCCGACACTGCCACTTATTGTATGGGAGACTAGCCATGAGACTGTTACTTCTGGTTGTGCTAAGTATCATGTTGACGGCTTGTGGTGGTGCAGAGGTTGAACAGAACCCGCCACCGCCGGTGCAGGATAACTCAAATAATTATAGCGGCCCGGCACCGCAAACCGCTGACGTCCAGCAATTTAAGTTAAACCTGTGGGATAACCTGGTGGCCGATAACCGCTGTGGCAGCTGCCACCAGCAGGGCAACACTGCGCCGTTTTTTGTCCGCCGCGATGATATTAATCTGGCCTACGCTGCGGTCATGCCGCTGGTTAATTTAGCCGATCCGGCGCAGTCGGCCATGGTGCAAAAAGTGGCCGGTGGCCATAACTGCTGGCTAAGCAGCAATACCGCCTGTGCCGATACGATAACCCAGTGGCTGCGAAACTGGGGCAATACCACCGGTGCGGAGCAGGCTGCTGTTACCCTGGTGGCGCCGGTGATCCGTGATCCGGGTGCCAGTAAAGCGCTGCCGGAAAGTTCCGCGTTATTTGCAAATGAAGTGTACCCGCTGGTGCGCCAGCACTGTGCCGGTTGTCATGCGCCGGATGCCAGCGTCGCCCAGGCGCCGTTTTTTGCTGCCGCCGATGTCGATGCCGCGTACCAGGCCAGTCGTAATTTACTTAATCTGGACCGGCCGGAGTTATCGAGGCTGGTGGCCCGCTTAGGTGGCGAGTTTCATAACTGCTGGTCAGATTGCAGCAATGATGCAGCGGTGATGCTGGCGGCAGTGGTAGCAATAAGCGATGCGGTGCCGGTTACTGAACTGGATCCGCAATTGGTGCCGTCTAAAGCGCTGCGGCTGGCCGATGGCGTGGTCGCCTCCAGTGGTGGCCGCTTCGAGAATAATCAGATTGCTTTTTATCAGTTTAAAGAAGGCGAGGGCAATCAGGCTTTTGATACCTCCGGCATCGAGCCCGCCGCGAATTTAACCCTGCAGGGCGACTTTGCCTGGCTAACCGGCTGGGGGCTGCAAATTAACAGTGGCCGGGCGCAGGCGTCAACCCAAAGCAGTGCAAAGCTGGCACAGCTGATTGGTGCCACCGCCGAGATGACCATTGAAGCCTGGGTGATCCCGGCCAATGTGGTACAGGAGGGGCCGGCCGCAATCATCAGTTATGCCGGCAGTGCCATCAGCCGTAATTTTACCCTGGGCCAGACCCAGTATAATTACGACTTTTTACTGCGCCGCGCCAACAGTGATTTTGGCGGGATGCCGGCACTGAGTACTGCTGATGCCGACGAATTGCTGCAGGCCAGTCTGCAGCATGTGGTGCTGACCCAGGATCCGGTTAACGGCCAGCGTATTTATGTTAATGGTCAGGACAGCGGGGTGCAGGGCGAGCCAGAGGCGATCAGTAACTGGGATGACAGTTTTGCGCTGATGCTGGGCAATGAAGCGGACGGCAGCCGGCAATGGCAGGGCAGTATCCGCTTGCTGGCGATCCACAACCGGGCGTTGACCGCTGAGCAGATTGCCCAGAACTTCAGTATCGGCGTGGGGCAAAAGTTTTACCTGCCGTTTGCGATAGGCCATTTAATTGACCTGCCACAAAGCTATATTGTGTTTGAAGTGGCGCAGTTTGATAATTACTCCTATCTGTTTAGTCAGCCTTATCTGATTAACCTGGATGGCGCAGCCTTGCCAGCTGATTTATCAATAAGCGAGATGGCACTGGCGATTAATGGCCGTGAGGTAAGCTCAGGTCAGGCCTGGACCCGCCAGCAATTCAGCTTTGACAGTGGAACCAACCTTAGTGAAGCGGTGACCATGTCTGAACTGGGTACCATTATTGCGGCAGAAGCCGGCGCAGCCAGCGATGAGTTTTTCCTGTCGTTTGGCCAGATCGGTCAGTACAGTAATGTCCGCACCCAGCCAACATTCCCGCTGCAGCAAATCAGCCAGACTAATACGGTCAGCAGCGATATTGGCATCCGGCCTTTTGCCGCCATTAATGCCAGTATGAGCCGGCTGACAGGAGTCGCTCAGGCGTCACCGGCGGTGGCCGGAACCTATCAGACCATTACCCGCCAGCTGCCGGCGCTGAGTAATATTGAAACCTTTATTTCTGCCCAGCAAATGGCGATTACCCAGCTGGGCATTGCTTACTGCAATGCGGCAATCAGCAATTCAGTGCTGCGCAGCCAATGGTTTCCGGAGCTTAACTTTAATGCCGGCCCGGCAGAGGCGTTAAGCCCGGCCAACCGGGATGCGCTGATTAGCCCGCTACTGGAGCGGTTTGCGCCGCTGCAACCGGCAACAGCGCTGGATAACAGTGCTGCCCGGGCTGAACTGAATAACCTGATCGACCGCTTAAGCCAGTGCGACGGCAATTGTGATAGCCAGCGTACTCAAACTATTGCCAAAGCAGCCTGCACCGCGGTGCTGGCCAGCGCTCAGATGCTGGTGTACTGATGTTAGTGTGCCTAGGAGCGAACTGATGAAATTGAAAAAAGCCTTACACCCGG
>TARA_R110002126_G_scaffold114805_2_pt1 | contig 10667 bp, 14 predicted proteins | sample TARA_R110002126 | Tara Oceans TARA_R110002126 (sample SAMEA4397536) | marine metagenome | biome: Polar Biome; feature: [DCM] deep chlorophyll maximum layer (ENVO:01000326); material: water (ENVO:00002006), including particulate matter (ENVO:01000060) such as... | depth 30 m
TATGTATATGAGCTGTGGCGTGTCTCGGCACGAACCTCTCCAAATAGAAACCAGCTTTGGAAAATCCACAGGACTTTCCAAGTGTGGATTGACTAAGCCATAGCTTATATACTGTGTTGCCAGTAGTGCTTATTTTCCGACGGGTTTAAATTTGCTCTCTTGAATTTTAGCTTTCATATAAGCTTTCAATTCGTCGAAAGACATATTTTGAGTTTCAGAACTTATTTTGTCCCGTATGTCACGCATCATTTTTACAGCGTCGAATGTTTTTTCTTTTTTAGTCGTTTCCATAGTTTCTCAAATCTTTTGGACTTCTAATTTCTATCATTTGGTAACCTAATTTGAGATTGACCGAATTATAGCCTTTTATTCTGTCCAAGTTTACAATATATTTAAAATTCCAACTTGCCAAAACGTCAACTTTGTAGATGGTCGCCAACGCAATGTGTCGGCAATCTTCGATGCTCGTTTTGCCAACTACTTTTTCGGCGATATATTTGTCCGCAAGATTGACCGATTCCTCATTTAGTTCAATCCGCTCAAATTTGTCCAAGGAATATTTTTGCAATAGATTCCTGACTTTTTCTGGTGCATTTATCAATTCCAAATCAAGCAAGTCGGAAACCACAAATATAATTTCGTTTTTTTCCAGCCGTTCAAATAAAGCAACTGTTGCCTCCTCAAATTCTTCATCAAAATATCCGCCAACAACTGAAGTATCGATATAAATTCTTTGTTTCATTTATCCAATTTAACTTTCTCAAATTTACGAAAAAAGAAAAAGGTTTTAAATCAGGTCAAAATTGTTGTTAAGAATCTCGATTTTCGCATTACTGGCAACGTCCCGCCCGAGTTGGCGAGGTTTTTAGGAAGGTACAAAATGCAGGGAATAAAAATGTCGTTAACTCGGCCGTTGTGCGAAGTCCCGAAGGGCGAGCGCAAGGGCAGGAGACACTCGGGCGGGACGTTGATGCGAAAGACCGAAGGGATTTCGCATCAACGGTTTTGTATAAGATTAGTTGCGTGTTTAAAGCACCTAATTTAGCAAATACAAACCGAATAGAAAATCAGCGAGGATTTTCGTAAGTAGGCTTGCTCTAGCAATTAATTTTATACGGTGTTGTGTGCCGTTATAATAGAATCAATTATCCAATCCAAGGTCGTTTTTTTTACTTATCTACTTACTAAGGATAATTTATCTCCCCATATTTTCCAGCAGCATAATCTTTGTAAGCCAAGGCAACTCCTTCTTCGCTATTCATTACAAATGGTCCTTTTGTTACAATTGGATCAGGGTATGTCTCGCCACCAAAAAGCAAAACATCTATTGTAGCATCTGAGGTGTTCTCTACTTCAATTTCACCAGCACCTGGATCAAATGCTATGAATTCTCCTGCCTGGAAAATTTCATTATTTATTTTCGCTGAAGCGTTTGGTAAAATCGCAGCAATTTCTGTTTTAAGAGGAAAGGCAATATTAAATTTCTTTCTTGAATTTAGTTTTAGATGAAATAGGAACTGTTCTGAGTAGGATGGAATTTTAGAAATCAATTCCAGATAATTTCCCGCAATTACCCGAATTGATCCAGCTTCTTCAGCTAATTGTTTTTCAGGGATATCAGCTGCTTGCAAAGGCAAATACTCAGGTTTTTCTTTTTTGATTTTTGAAGGTAGATTAACCAAAATTGAAAAGCGTATATTTCCTTAGTGTGGGTATTATTTTCTGAACCTGACCTTTCGTCATGCACAATACCATTACCAGCGTTCATCCATTGGACACCTCCTGAATTCACTAAGGAGTGATTGCCCAAGCTATCAAAATGTTCTATTTGACCTTGGATGGAATAGGTTAACGTAGCGATCCCTCTGTGAGGATGAGGACCAGTTCCACCAGCCTGTTGGCTACCAATTTTCATGGGCCCTGCCTGATCAAGCAAGACAAATGGGCCTACCGCATTTGCAAAACGATTCGGCAGGTGTCGAATGACGGGAGCCCCGCCCACGTTAGCACTATTGCTTAAACCTGAAAATCTAATTTTCTTCTTCATGGTTTCTATTATTTTAATTCTACTCTGCCATCTGCATATTTTGCAAAGCGACCTTTATTTCTGTCAAAAACCTGTTCGGTTTGAGGCCAAGGCCATCCACCAAATTGGGTTTTACGGTATTCGGCAAATCCTTCATTTAGTTCTTCATCTGTATTCATTACAAAAGGTCCACGCATTGCAATAGGTTCCAGAATTGGTTTTCCTTGTAGGATCAGTAAATGGGCATCCTTGTTGCCATTAATGATGCGCAATCCTTGTCCTAGTTTTACGATTATGCGATTGTTTACGGCTACTTTGCTGCCTTCCACCTCAATTGAATCGCCTGCATAGAAGTAAAGGGCATTATTTATTTTTTCGTTTGTTGTTGCTGGCACTTTCCATTCGGCATTGGCTTCCAGATAAACGCCTATAATACCTACTCCATTTTCAGGACTGGCCGCCCAAGAATCTGGAGTTGGTTCTGGAGCTTGATGCGATTTATACGATCCAGCGTAAAGATCTATAGTGGCGTGATTACCATTTGCATCCAATTCTTCAATTCTTGGAATACGCTCTCTCCACAACATTTTGTAATGGGGTTTAACAAATTTACTTCTGCTTGGCAGGTTCAACCAAATCTGAAAAATCTCTAAGGTATTTACCTTATCGGTGTGAATCAGTGGAAACATTTCAGAGTGTTGAATTCCTTTCCCTGCTGTCATCCATTGCGCATCTCCGGCCCCAAATCTGCCCGCTCCACCTAGGGAATCGCTATGGTCAACAAATCCTTGTTTGCCAATCGTTATCGTCTCAAACCCTCGGTGAGGATGGTAAGGAAATCCCGGAACTATTTTTCCGTGATACATGCTAAATCTGTCCTTACCAGAAAAATCTTGACCGAGTTGCCTGCCTAACAATTCCGTTGTGGGTATGCCCATGTTTTCGTTTCCCTTTGGATAATGGTCCAAATGATGGACCGCAAATAGAAAAGGGTCAAGTGTCTGCCAAGGCATTTGAAGCGCCTCGATAGCTATTATTTTCTCGTTCATATCTTTCATTTTTATGATTAGCTATTCCCGAACCTAGCTATATAATATGAACAATGTCTAATCTTCCAATCGGAACAAACAAGGCGAGTAACATCAAAACTACGTTTGTTGCCATCTTACTATTTTCTTTTCGTTGTATGTGAACTTTCATAGCTCCAACCATTGTAAGGGCAAGCCCAATTGCTGCTATGGGGGTTAATATTGGAAAGACATTGACGGCCATGGGCAAGATAATACCTATAGCTCCAAAGAGTTCTAAAAGACCAATCAGTTTAATAGTGATGTCTTTGTATGGGTCTACCCAATCACCAATTTTTTCGCGGAGTTCATTTTTTGGTTTAGTAAGTTTCATTGTTCCAGCCATGAAAAACATCAGCGCTAACAGGCCTTGGACTATCCATAATACTACATTCATACTTTCTGACTTTTATCGTTTAATAATATAATTACGATGCAAAGATCATGGAGAATAAATGCCTACGCATTAATGTAGATTAAGAAATGGGGGTGGGTTATTTATCTGATTTCAGGCGTTGACTTTTTACAGCACTCAGAGCTTCGGGAGTAATTCCAAGATAGGAAGCCACCATATGTTGTGGCACTCTTTGGATAATATTTGGGTAGGTTGAAACAAAATGTTCGTATCGTTCAATGGCAGATTTGCTCATTAGCATAATTACCCTTCTTTGCAGCACTCTGATACGATTTACTAATTTTTCAAGACTAGGGTCTAGGTTTTCCTTCTTTTCAAATTGGATAATAACAGAATCTTCAAGAGCATCAATGAACAAGTCACAGGGTTGTTCCGGAGACACATAATCGCTTACAATCCAGCCTTCTGGTCCAAACATGAAGATATGCTCTTTCCCATTCTCGTCAATGGTATAACTTCTAAGCAAGCCTGACTCTACTTGATAAACCTTCGATCTTAAATCTCCAGTTCTTTGTAGAATTTGTTTCTTTTTTACATTGATTTTTTTCATCTGAAAGTTAGAATCTATTCAATGGCACACAACGTTTTGTGTATGGTTTCGTAGCATCCCGAAGGGTGCTATGTACTATACACATTGTTGTATGCCGTTTTTATTTTAATATTTCTTCAAGTTTCCCAATTACAATATCTCTACGTTCGTTAACAGTAAATGGGTTGATGTGACACTCAATAATTTCATTCCGTGAAGAATGATTTAGAATTTCGTTACTCATCTCTTTCAGAAATAGTTTTACATCGTCTTCTGCATTTTTAATGTCTTGTACTACTTCCAAGTTATTGTCTATTATGTAAATTATATCCTCGAAATCATGACTTGTTCTTGGATCATTACCTCTGCTTTTAAATGCTTCCCATTTCGTAGCCAAAAATAGACTTACTGGTAAAATCTTGATTTCTGTATTACCGATTTGTACGGGGTATGCTTTTTTAAACCCAGGTTTCAACCAGCTATTGGTTGGTCCCAGTGGAGTCTCTTCGAAAGGTATGAAGTCAATTAGAATGTCCTCATAAGAATATCGATACATTACTTTTTCCGAAGGAGCTGGATAGATTTTCTTGCTAGCTAATTTTTCTCGCAGCTCATCCATTTGTGAGTACGTGCTGATTTGTACTGAAATATCAATGTCTTTGGTAGGACGTGGCTGATCGGCACCTTCGTCAGTTACATATAAAGTTACTACAGCGCCACCTACATAAATTACTTGGTCATTTAACTCTTCAAGCGACAGTGCGACTTTTTCAACTACCTTTAAATTGATAGTTTGGTTCTTAAGCATAATCAATTCTTTCTTTTAACATCTCAAATGCAATATTCTGCTCTCTTACTTTACCAATTCTGATTGCATCTGTTAGAGCCATCAGTTCATAGTATTTTGTGTCATTTAGACATGCTTCTGGAGTATTTGGGTGTAAAGGCTCGATTGCTTGGCCTCTAGTATTTCCTTTTCCGTATGGCCAAACGAATTTTTCTTCAGTCATAAATTCATTATTTAATGGTGCAGCAGAAATCGCTGTGTTTACACCTCTTGTAATCGATCCTGGTTGTTGTGGGTATACATGGCGAAGACCTGATTTTAAGAAATCTAAAAGAGCGAGTTTTTTTAAAGTTTTTTTATCACTACTTATTAAACCTCCTATAATTGACCTATTAATACTTTCACTTATTTCGCTAGCACTTATCCTGAGCTCATGGGCTAAGTCTTTCATAAACCAATTTCCTCTTCCCTTACTAGCAATTTTTAGCAATATAGCAATGTCATGTGGTCTCATTCCGCTATGTTTTTTCATACGATCATTTGTTTTACAAGGTAAATATACAAAACATATTTGCAATTCGCGAATCGCGAATCAAGAATTCATGTAGGGAATGGCATACAACGGTTAGGCTATGGTTAGTGCGGGATTAAATACCACAACTCTCTCAGCCTGCCTATATGTTTGTTAATGTTCATTTACTTTCAATTTAGTACCAAACCCCGCATTACGTATAGCCATTGTTGTATGCCCGTGCTTTTCTTGTTCCGGGCGTGACTGCTGCTAGCCCACTTTTTGGTTGTATATGGTAATGTCTCCACCAGGGTAGTTCGCATAAATACGTTGATATACTCTTTTACTTCTGTTCGTTACTTCCTGACCTGGATTGTTTTATTTGTTAGTTTGTCATGCCTTTGCTTTTGTTAATAGTTGTACCGTCTGGTACCAATAATAGAATACTGATTTGTCCGGTTGTCTTTTCAGTCGCATCAAGAAGTTCCAATCTTGATCCTCAATGATTAAGTCTTTAATGTTCTGGCCTTTGTAATAGTGAATAGGTGAAAGATCATTTACCATGATTTTTGCTGCCAGGTAAGCAATTCGGGCAGATGCTGGTACCGCATCGTCTATCCTGAAATTCCCAGCCATTAAAAAACCGGTACCAAAAGCAATGATCCCTTTTTGCAATTCTTTTAATTTTGCTTTTTCGTCATCAGTGCCTCGATCACGCTTGGCCAGGATGATGCAAGTATCAATCGTGTCTTGTAAAACTATTTCCGGGGTGAGTTCATTTTCCGGGGTTCGATTTTTCCGGTAAGCGATTTCATGCTCGGCAAACACCTGAAAACTAGCAGCCACCACTTCCATGGTTTGAATGTTCTCGAAGAGTTTACTCAGATCGAAAAGCTGTTTACAAATTTCCATTGAGAACGGCTGGTTGTCTTTGCCCTTGAAGTAAGGGATTCCGATAGTGTTTGGAGCAAATGCAGTGAGTTTATCTCCTGTAATTGAATCAATCGTTGGCATGGAGACCATGGTCTCATTTTCCGTTTCAATCCATTTGGTAATTACAGGCTTTTCGATCAAGTCAGGATAGATCGAATCCTCAATGAGAACATCCAACAGAATGGTGCCTGATCCTTGCCTGCCAGAATCAAATTTGAACTTGTAGTGTGCTTTGGGTACTCCGGGTTTGTAGCTGCGATGTTCGTCCAGTTCAAATCCAGTGAAATTGGAAGAATCAACAACCATTTGCAAAATGCGCTCCAGCTCTTTTCTGTCAGTTTTGCTGATAATGTCGATATCAATGGAGAATCGGTTTCCTGCTTCCAATAAAAGGACCAAACTGGTACCTCCTTTGAATACGAAATCAAGTCCATTGCTTTTCAACCGCTCTAGCAAATGCAAAGCATAAATCATCTTTTCCAAAATGATTTTGTCAATTCGCCTGTGGTCTTTTTGTTTTTTAAATCCCTCTAACCACTCATCTGTAAAGCAATGTTCCTTAATCATTCTATGATGTCTTTTACAAGGTGGTACATGTGGTTGGTCATAAACTGCTTGATGTCCTGTTCTCTTTCCCTTCGTTTTGCGTAGCTGAAGAGTTTGGTGAAATTGATGGCATAGTTGCTAATGGCATTTTCGTAGATGTGCATCAATTCAGAACCTTGCAGGTAATAGAAAAGCCTTTCTTCTGCAAAGATGTCCACCAAGATCTTCTCAAGCAACGGAGTATAAAATTTCACCCTTTTCTCCGTTCTTCTGGCAATAGGGGAGCGCGTAATCAATTTTTTAATAATCACCGGATAGTCGCTTTCAGCTATATAAAAATCGATGGCTTTATCATCAGGGTTGAGATAAATCTCGTTTCTTGACGAGTCCTTTAATTCGTAATACAGGGACTCAATGAAATCCTTTTCGATTTCAATCAGGATGATTCGTCTGCTGGCTTGGTGTTGTGAAAACTCATTGAGCCATTCCGTTTCCCAAATGCAGTGTTTGGCATCCTCAAATTTGTCTGTGATTCGCTTTGCGAGCTTAATAAGCTCTGGTGATATTTCCGGCTTGTACTTGGGTTTGTATGCGATAACATAGAGACCTCTCTTGAGTGATCTAATGATGTTTTTGTCTTTGAGGTCATAGATTCTCCAACCGAAGGTTCCCTCTTTCAGATCAGGTTCATAATAGCGATAGAATTCAAAGAGGTCTTCTCGGGTAAAATACTCCCGGTCCTTAAATTCTTCAATCAACCTATTCTCTATGATTTTTGGCATTTAAAATCCAATTTTTACCAAAACTACGAAATTCTGGTAAATATTGGAAATCAAAAAAACGCCTGTAAATCAGAATACTGGCAAATATTGGAATTCTCGTAGGGCTTGAGATTTGGCTCTTTTGCAAAGCATGGGTTGTGTTTTGGCTTGTGTGGCTTTGCAAATGTGCCAAATGAGTGTTGGTTTTCTTTTTCGCATGGCATACAACAACGGTCTTGTGTATGAAACGTAGCGTATAAATAAACGCTAACTTTTCGGATTTAACACGAGCCGAATTTTTTATTTTTATGTTTAATTTTCTTTTCTAAATATAACCAAATAAAAAAATTGGCGTACTTTGTAAATATACAAAAAACTCTCGGAAAGCCTATAATAGCTATGTTTTATACACGTTGTTGCCAGCAGTTATTTTTATTCATATATCGTCTAAAAACTTAAAAATCTTTTTGTATGCGTCATTTAATTCAGTTTCGTTTGGACTATGCAAACCATCAGGATTATAATCGACAAAATCTTTTTCGTCGTTAAGTAGTTCAACGAATTCAACGAATGTTTCAGGGGGAATTTGGTCGTCTTTTCCTCCGTGCCAAATAAATATTGGTGGGTCATTTTTGTCGAGATATGTTATTGGTTCGTAAACTGCTATTTTTTCTTTTGATTCATAACTTTCCGATGGAAAAAGGGCATTACCAGCTTTACTAAATAATTCATAATCATGGTCAACAAAAATCTTTTCCACAATGTCCAATCCATCAACAGGTCCAGAAAAGTTGATTACTCCAGTTATTTTTATTCCGCTATTTAGTTTATTTGGATATTCAGAGTTGTTTTGAGATACACCAACATTAGTTGCAATTTGAGCTCCAGCGGAAAAACCTGTCACAATAATGTTATTCAAGTTCAAACCGTAGTCGTTATTGTTTGCTTTCAGAAAATTTAAAGCGTTCGTTAAATCCGTAGTTGCCATTGGAATTCCTCTTTTTAATCGGTAATTCATATTTACAACATTTAACCCTTTTTTAAAATAAGGCTCGATGTATCTTTCTTCTTCTCTTTTGTCGCTTAAATAATAAGCTCCTCCGTGTAGGAAAACAATTGTGTAATTATTCTTTCCATAGGATTTTGCTTCTTTGGAAAGATAGATGTCCATATTCTGTTCGGAATCAGTTCCATACGCTACATCTTTTTCTATTTGGTAGGTAGCCGAAATTTGTTCCGCTGTTTTATCTGGAACCGAAGTCAAATCTTTCGAACAAGATGTAAGCATCAGTAAAGAAATGATGGTCAAGAGTACTGCTGTTTTTTTCATTTAGTCCGGTTTTTTTTAATTGCTGGCAACGTCCCGCCCGAGTTGGCGAGGTTTTTAGGAAAGTACAAAATGTAGGGTATAAAAATGTCGTTAACTCGGCCGTTGTGCGAAGTCCCGGAGGGCGAGCGCAAGGGCAGGAGGAACTCGGGCGGGACGTTGATGCGAAAGACCGAAGGGATTTCGCATCAACGTTGAGGCTTTGAGCAGGCGGGCTTTAGAAACGTTTTCCCATCCACAGTACCGAAATTTGTTTATAGCTATGTTGTTTCATATTTACACATTCCGCCCGCTTGCTTTAAGCCGTTGTTAGCAAAAGTTTTATTTATTTGTCAAAAAATCTTTTACCAAAAAGTTTCTATTAGATTCCATTTCAGTTGTCCAACTATCTATCCACCATCTGCCTTTTTCAAAATGAAGTTGAATACTATTCAAACCTCTTACGTTTGAAGTAATATTTGGATCAGTTCTTATTTCAAAAGCACTCCATACTTGGGCCATATTTCCATAGTGACTAACTTCTCTTTTGAGTTCAATTTCGTAAAAATCCACTTTGGGTGATAATGCCAGTGGAATGTATTCTGCTTCTAATGAATGTCTTTCTGCATTCCCATTTTCATCTAACCTTGTAATGACAGCATTTTCTGAATGAATATATTTATCTCTCTCAAATTGCCACGGGTCTAGACTCGAACCTGAAATAACATCATAATATGCATCTGTAATTGCAGATATTGATTTTACGTCATCAGCATATTTTTCATCAGTAGTTTGTCCAAATATTGGTGAACTAAACACAAATGCTGTAATAATTAATAGCACACTTTTTTTCATATTTCAAATTTTTGGTAACGGTTTCGGCTATGAGTAGTTGCGTGGGTTAGTACTTAACTTTGCAAGTGCACACCAAACTGAAAATCCGCGAGGATTTTCAGAAGTAGGCGAGAACAAGCAATTACTTATAGCCATTGTTGTGCTTTCGTTATTTTTTATTCAGTTCGTTGCTTAAAGCTTCACTAATTTCACTATTCTTTCTCATTAGTCTTTCTAAAGTTTCAATAGCCCATGAAGTTTTAATTTTTAATTCAACTAGTATTTGATTGAACTCTGCAAATACTTCTTGAGATTTTAGTCTATCATTTCTAATAAAGTTGTTATAAAGAAGGGGACTGAATTTATATTTTTCAGATTGAAATGCTTTATTACTATCATATATCCTATGGCGAATAAAAAAAGGAATTATTATTTCATCTTTAAAATTATTAAAATTCTGATTGGCTTGTAGAACATTAGATTCAATATTCACTTTTTCATTTAGTAGTTCTATGATGTTGTTACTTGTAATTTCGGAAATGTTGTTTTTATGTTTAATGGTCACTACAAAATCAAATACGTTATGCCATCTTAAAATGTTATAAGCGTCTAATTTATTAATAGTTGAATCAAAATTTGCCTTACCTATTGATTCATTATAAATTTGGTAATAAGCATCAGAATGTTGTTTATATTGTCCCAAAGCACTATTCAATCTGACATCTTCATTATCCAAGTCGGTTATAATATTTTGATATAATGAATGTTCCCTGAGGTTAGCTTTTCTTTCTTCATTCCAATTATTAATCTGAAGTGCAATTAATATTCCAATAACCACAAGAACAATTTCACCAATTGCATATATCAGATATTTACTGAATTTATTTTCAGAGAGTAGTTTCTGTCTAATTTTTCTAAAGAATTTTATCATTGGTTAGCGGTTGGTTATAAT
>TARA_R110002126_G_scaffold48387_1_pt1 | contig 10663 bp, 16 predicted proteins | sample TARA_R110002126 | Tara Oceans TARA_R110002126 (sample SAMEA4397536) | marine metagenome | biome: Polar Biome; feature: [DCM] deep chlorophyll maximum layer (ENVO:01000326); material: water (ENVO:00002006), including particulate matter (ENVO:01000060) such as... | depth 30 m
CATACCGTAACTAGTTCACCCTTAAACCTTTTCCCCTTGGCATATGGTTTAGCATTCAACCTTTTCTATTGTCCCGATGTCGTATCAGGCAGCACTTGTGGAACATAACGTGAACACCCCTCTAGAGCCATTTTAAGCCTCGCTGGCAGCCTTCCCTGCCATTTGGTCACCCTACCCTATCAACATGCCGAATGCCCCTTTGTACACTTTTGTTCTTACTTCGCCCCGCCTTTGTTCTTTGTCTGTTCTCATTATTCAACCTTGGCATGTCATCACCTTTTGTTGCACACTCTTTTGGTTGCCTCTCGCGCGTGTACACGTGCGCCCATGTGTGCGCCTGTGTGCGCCCATGTGCGCCAGCGCAATTCCATCCCCTGATCATGATAGGTATTTAACCATTATGTTACTTGCGAATGATTCTTAACTGACTGGGGATTGGTACGTGATCTGTTGAAACATATTGTAACATTATGTTACTTGCCTGTGGGTCTGGGTTCTGATCTAACCGTGGTTGTCGAGAGGATGTCGCTACCACGCTGGAAAGCCCCTCTCGCCACCTGATAGCAAGGCAGGACTATACCTTGGCCATAGTACCGGAAGGTACGTTAACGCATGTAGGAAATGGGTCAACTTAATCGTGCCTGACGGGAAACTGTCCCTGCTTAATTACATCCTGAGATCAGTCGCTGTGCGGATGTGGCGTTAATTCTAGCAATATGTTCATTAATAGTGGCAAGCTTCAAAACCAAGATGGTCCTATGCAAGTAGGGGATGCGGGGGAAGGGACAGTAAAGGGAACCTTGTGACTGTCTAATATAGTTATAAGGTAAGGTTCAATCCGTCTAAGCCTTCAAAGGGTTACTAGCTTGTCTAGTAGGACGGTTGATACCTTGTGCGCCCCAAAGAATACTTGGGGTGCATTAAGGTATTAACACCAGAGAAAGGACCATACCATGTACAATTATAATGAGAACCAAATCGACTCAGGCATTGTCTCAGTCGCTCGCAATGCTGGCAAGCTACAGGACCAAATCCATGCACTTGGCTTTGCAATCCTTCGGGTTTGGCATGAAGCCAAAGACACTGGCAAGGCTAGTGTGGCAGCAGCAGCACGTCTGAACGCTTTGCAGAATGCTTCACCGTATCACTCCAATGCATTCTCGAAATGGGTAGCAAAGTATACACCTTGCGTCTGGAATAATGACGAGAAGTCTTGGGTTGCTCACGCTACCAAGACAACCATCAGCAAAGAAGTACTCAAGTTTGCCAAAGCTGAACCCTTCTATCAACTGAAACCAGCACCAGAAGCCAAGCCTTATGATGATATTGAAGCGTTCCTAGCTTATGCTGAAGGCGTTGAGAAGAAGATCAAACTGGCGGCAACCAAGAACGATGTGGTTGTCCACCCTGAATTCGTGAATGCTCTGCGTGAATTACGTCGCAAGGTGACAGCAATGGAAGGGGCAGTTGCCGCTTAAAGTAAAGCCTTGAGAACCTAGCCTAAGTATCCTTAACGGGATGCTTAGGTTTCTTATTAAAGTATAATGTTAAGAGATGCTTATGGGCTACTCTTAAGATGTTACTTTAACTGTAATCTGAAAGGATAAACTATGCGTAGTCATTCAAGTTGGTCCCTTTATGGGGACATAGTATCCCGATCAACGTACGTCGAGGACAAGCCAACGGATATCCATTGGTCAAGCAAGGGTCCATCAAGCAAGACACCATTGGGGTCAGTGACGCCAGTGAATGGCATGATTTCTATTCGTGACAAAGCAAAGGGACGTGGTCGCACTGTCCTGTTCACAAGAACGAACTAAGGAGTAATAGCATGGAAGATAAAGATGAAGTAGTATTCTACAGTGAGTGGAATGATATGCTTGACGGGTTACTGCAAGATAGTTGCGATGATTGGTCTGAAGGTGGACGTGACATAGCCAAGGCTATCAAGCGTGACCAAGAACTTACGTCTCCTTATGGGGACAACAACCATCCATTGAAGGAGATGAGTGATGAGTAGTACTAAGGAGGACATTGCTTTAGCTAGGTACCGTGAGATTGTAAGGCCAGCTTGGGCTGAGTACATGAAGATTCAAGAGCCTGCTTGGGCTGAGTACAAGAAGGTTGTAGTGCCAGCATTAGCTGAGCACAAAAAGGTTGGAGGCTCAGCTTGGGCTGAGTACATGAAGATTAAAGAGCCTGCTTGGGCTGAGTATAAGAAGGTTATAGCCCCTTCTTTAGCTGAGTACAAGAAGATTGAAGGTCCAGCTTGGGCTGAGTGCAAGAAGGAGATAGGCAAATGATGGTGCCATTTGAATGGGTCATTGCTAGTGTGTTACTAAGCGTCTTGCTTGGGTTCACAGTGCGTAGTGGCCGAGTGTTCAAGGCTGGTCTGTACCAAGGATATACCTTAGGTTATACTCGCGGTAGTCAGCAAGTCCTTGATGCTTTGAAGCTTGAGGTAGGTAACTTAATAAAGGAGAGGAAAGATGGGTGATTCTTACGCACTGTACTCTATCGATGAAGCGTCTGATCTAAGGAAGTTAGCTAAGTTCCTTCATCACATGAGTAAGCTAGAGGCAGGATGGAAAACACAAGGAAGTACTATCCCTTGTGTTGGTTCCTATAAGGGGATGCTTGAGTACTCCTTCTTAAGTGCATGGAAAGACTACGAGGAACACGTTAAACCTTATGGGTTCGTTGATAAACAAGAGAGCGTACTCAAACTAGTGAAAGATCACAAAGGTAAGTACCTAGTGTACTCCGGTGAGGAGTTCTTAGGTAACATGGAACAAGAGAGGAATCACCATGACGTTGACTCTGAAGGATGGACATATCGCCTTGACCAAGGAAGCTATTACACAATTAAAGATAGGTGATATTGTGTATGACACCTATGATGAAGGCATCTACTTGGTAACCTCACACGTGTCAACCAGAAGGCTTGTTGGACCCTATGGTGGTGCCTTTGCCCACCCTATCAACTGGCCATCCCATAGTAAAACTTGCCTAGTAATACCCTCACATTATACTTAACAAAAGGAATGAACAACATGACTAAAGAACTTATGGAGGCAGCTCGGTTCTACGATCCTAAAGATGGGAGTAAGACTGATGCTCGGTCAACAATCAAGTTGGCATGTGACTACATGGATGCTACCATCAGCGGCAAGGTTATCGTCGGGTACTTCGACAAGACGTTGTATAACATGATGAAGACACAACCTTTGGGTACCCTGTATCAGCTACTCAACGGTGACATCACCCCTTACGACCTCTCTGAGTGGATGGCTAAGAAGCCACGAGACTGTACCTTTAAGACTGTTGAAGATCGGTACATCGGGGATGAGAAGTGGCCTGAGCGTACATACCAGTGCCTTCAGAAGATGGAGGAGTACCTTAAGGATGGTACGGTACTACCGCTTGGCCCTTCCCTGCCAGACGTAGAGGTAGAGGCGGCACCGCCAGCTATCACACAAGCTGACATGGACAAGGAACAAGAGAAAGTTAAGGTGGCTAAGGCTGCTCTGGCTAAGTCTAAGCGTGAGCAGAGGAAACTTCAAGCCTACGTTAAGGACTTACAAGACAAGGAGATAGCCAAGGCATACGAAGGTATCGTTGAAGCAGTAGGTGAGATCACAGGTACTACTCGTATGGTACCAGTGAGTGAGCTATTCTTTGGGTGCTTATCTAGTGAGACGTACAGTGTACCAGTGTGGACATGGGTAGACAGTGAAGGTACTGAGGTGGTTAACCCTAACGTACCCTTCATTGATCCTAACTACATCTTTGAGAAGAAAGAACTAGAGCGTGTCCTTTACTCTGTCTTGAGTAACCAACCTATGTACCTACATGGACACACAGGGACAGGTAAGACTACACTGATACAACAGGTAAACGCTCACTTGTTCTGGCAGACAGTGGTACTATCAGGTGACTCTGATATCCTTCGGACTGACCTAGTAGGCAAGACAGATATCGTAGCCATTGATGGGGTAGCTCAGACTAAGTGGACTGATGGGCTACTGCCAGCAGCTATCTCCTCTGCTACTTGTCTGATCGTTGATGAGGTAGACTTCATGCGACCTGACACTAGCTATATCTTCCAGCCTATCTACTCAGGTGACGGTATGGTATTGCTTGAGGACAATGGACGTAAGGTTAACCCTCACTCTATGTTTCGTATCTTTGCTACTGCTAACACAGTGGGCCAAGGTGATGAGCATGGTATGTACCAAGGTGCAAGGGTGCAGTCACTAGCCCAGCTTGACCGCTTCAAGTTGTGGATGAAGAAGGACTACCTACCTGAAGATCAACGTCTTGCTCTTATCAAGAGAGTGTGTCCTACGTTGAGTGATGATGCTGTTGATTGTGTCAATCGGTACACTACTGAGCATGAGACAGCCTTCATTAAAGCTGACATCATCCAACCTATCACACCTCGTGGTATGCTGGCGGTAGCTAAGGCTGTTGAGTACCTTGAGAACAAGAACCTTAAAGCATCCTTCAAGGAGAACATGGAAGAGGCGTTGAGTATGGTCATCCTTGATCGTGCTAACAAAGAAGACTACGCTGTACTTAAGGGGCTTATAGATAGGGTAATCAAATGAAAACTCATGACTTTATGATTGAGTGTACTGGTGTAGCCAATACGCTAGGCAGATCAAAGGGAGTTCAAGTTGTCTTCGAGGGCAAAGGGTTCTCTACTGATGGTAAGGTAGTACAGATGCCATCCTTACCTGAAGGGTACAACATGGACCAACAGGCGGTAAGCTCTATGAGGGGAGGCATGAGCCACGAGTCAGCTCATGTACTGTACACTGACTTCCCTACTTGCCTTCCCTTCTTTGAGTACTGTCACAAGGTTAACCGTCCTCTCCTTAAGGACATGGTGAACATAGTAGAAGATATGTTTATCGAACGTAACATGATGGAGTTCTACCCCGGTGTCGAGAAGACATTCACAGCTATCACTGAGGTAGGTGACAGAGAGTTCCTTGATGCTGGCATACCAGCGGAGGTGTTCGAAGGGGTAAACATTACTACTGTATCAGCAGGTCTCCTATCTTATGGACGGAGGGAGTACGGTGGTAAGTACGGCCAACAGGTGTGGGACATGGTGCCTAAGGTGGTACAAGATCACGTTAAGGTATGGCAAGAACACATTGATAAGATTGAGAATAGTGCTGACTCTATCCGCATAGGTAAGAGTATCTATAAGCTACTGAGGGAAGACCCTAACCTTGAGAGTAACCCTGAAGACTTTGATCCTAACAACACCGACATGGATGACATACAAGAACCGCAAGGTGAAGGAGAGGGTGAGGGCGCACCAACAGAGGGTGATGGAAACCTTGGTACTGAGGGTTCAATGACTGAGTCCTTCAGTGATATTATTGAGAAGATGATTGAAGGTAAGACTAAAGAAGGTAAGATAGGTAAGCCTAAGGATGAGCCTTACGTATCAGGGTACAGGGTGTTGAGTACACGTTACGATACGATACTGCATAAGAGTAAGCCTAACCCTGCAATCAACGGTGATGAGGAATTCTTTAAGGGGTCACACAGTGAGTACTTCGAGGCTAAGGCTAAGGTACAAAGTAAGATCACAGTGATGAAGGCTAAGCTAGCAAGAGCCTTGGTAAGTAAGGAGAAGAGAGACTGGAACTATGGTCTAGAGGAAGGTAGGCTGGACACTAAGCGTCTAGTCACTGCTTACACTGGTGGCACTAACGTACGTAAGAAGCGAGAGGATAGGGTAGAGATTAACACAGTGGTTGAGATACTTGTAGACTGTAGCGGTTCAATGGGCTACCACGGCAAGATTGTTATGGCTAGACAAGTGGCTATCGTACTAGCTGAGTGCCTTGAAGGGACAGGTATAAAGTATGAGATCACAGGGTTTACTAGTCCGTTCACGGTCGAAGAGCAGGTGGATTTGTACCACAGTAAGTGTAATACCCGTGAAACATACCACAGGGCTATGCCTTACAGGTTCTACATATTCAAGGAACTGAATGAGAACCTACGGAGTGCACAGCCAGCTATCTCTGCTATGACACGCCTTAAGAAAGAACATAATACTGACCGAGATGCTATACTGTGGGCTGCTAGTCGGTTGAGAGCACAGCCTGAGAGAAGGAAGGTGCTACTTGTGTTATCAGATGGTAACCCAGAGGCCACTAACGTGAGAGTACCCATCACCAGCCTACTTAGATCAGCTAAAGAAGCCGCCGCTGAAGTTGAAGCTAGTGGCATTGAGTGTATCGGCATAGGTATCAAGGACGCATCAGTGAGGAGTATCTACAGTAAGTCAGTAGTTGTTAATAACTTAGATGACTTAGCTGGTACTGTACTCAAGCAACTGTCCAAGGTACTACTAGATGGGAGGATAATAACATGATGGAGTACAATTTAATATACGATAAAGAAAGTAGATGGTGGGCTGTTAGTAATGGTCTACATCGGGGGTCAGGTTGGTCATCTTTTCGCTGGACTCAATGCCTTAGAGAAAAACCTACAACGTACTTGTCTGTACATAGGTGGGTCTTAGCTATACCAAAGGAGTACTTATAATGAGATGTTATTGTTGTAATGTAGAAGATGCTAACTACGATAAGCTTAGTGACAAGCACTACTGCTCTGCTTGCAGGGTGTACACTAAGTTGAACCTTCAAGCCCTTGAGAAAGGGGGCTTTACATTAGGAGATTTATTCCGTATAGTAATAGGGGATGATGCTATTGTCCCTGAGTGTGGTCGTAAGGTAGGGACAGGGGGTAGTTCAGATGGTTGAGTGTAACCTGTACAGATGCGATGGGTACTACGCCTTAGGTGGTACGATAGCTAGAAGTTTCTCCTCCGAGTTACGTAACTCTCAATCGTTTTACGCTCTTATGTTATCGTCACCTGATGAATATTTGATAGAAGGTGACTGGGTCTTAGCAGTACCAAAGGAGTACCTATGATGGACGAGACACCACCTATCACTACACACGGTGACTGCCCTTACTGCCCTGCTCACGGTTGTTACAGTGAGTGGGCTAACGGTGGTTACTACTGTCACTCATGTGGGATCAAATCAAAGGGAGGCACTATGACTGAGGCTGACATAGAGGAAGAGACATACCAAAATATCCGGGGAATTTCTGAGAGCGTATGTGAAACGTATAAGGTTACAGTAGGGTTAGACTCCTTAGGTAAACCTGTTAGACATACTTATCCTTATCCTCATAAAGATAAGTATAGGTGGTTGCCTAAGGACTTTAGTCATAACAAAGGGTTCTCTAATGACCATCTCTTTGGTATGGATAAGTTCAATGCTTCAAGTGGCAGGACTATCACAGTAGTAGAGGGTGAGCTTGACGCACTGTCAGCATACCAAATGCTAGGGTGCAAGTGGCCAGTGGTATCACTACCTAACGCTTCCCTTAACAAGGCACTGTTAGAGAATTGTCACAGCTACCTTAACAGCTTCGCCAGTATCGCAGTGTGTACTGACAACGATGCAGCAGGCATAGCAGTAGCTAACAAACTATCAAGGACATTTCCCGGTAAGGTGTACAAGGTATCACTCACCAAGCACAAGGATGCCAATGCTTTCCTACAGGCTGGTGACCAGAAGGACTTCATGTTCGCTTGGGTTAACCGAGAACGCTATGTCCCCTCTGATATCTTTAACACTAAGACACAATTCCGTAAGATACTTGACGATGAGGAGACTAACACTTACATACCGACACCTGTCACAGACTTCAACGACCTGTGTAAGGGGCTGATGCAAGGCCACCTGACTGTACTGACAGGCCCTGAGGGGCAAGGTAAGACTGAGGTCATGCGTATGCTAGAGGCTGACATCCTCATGAACCACACTGACATACCAATAGCTATGCTACACATGGAGGAGAGTAAGAAGACTTGTCTATTATCCTTAGCCTCTTACGTTCTTAAGACTAACTTAAGGGACCCTGACCACACAGTACCTAAGGACAGGGTGCAAGAGGCAGTGGATAGCTTGACTGATGCCGGTAACATGTACTTCTTTGAGCTAGGCATTGATGAGGACCCCTTAACAATCCTTGAGAAGGTAAGGTTCTTAACAGAAGTATATGGGTGTAAGTATATCTTCATTGATCCTATCCAACAACTATCTTACGGTAAGACTAAGGATAGTACAGAGGAACAGATGCTATCACAGATCAGTGTACAACTTGAGCGGTTAGCTACTGAGTTCAACGTAGGTATCGTTGTAACCTCACACGTTAACGATGACGGACAGACACGTAGTAGTCGTATGATTGGCAAGTCAGCATCAGTTAGGATTGACATTAAGAGGGACCACATGAACCCTGACCCTGACGTAAGGAACAGGACAGTCTTGTCTGTATCTAAGAACAGACCCATTGGTCCGACAGGGTATGCTGGTACGCTAGTGTTTGACCCTGAGACTTTCATCTTACAGGAGGATATATAATGGACCGTGATCTATATTATAATGGGAGGGGTGCTCAGTATACTCTTATAGATGCAGTGGGGAACGGTTCTTATTTAACCAATACATTCCCCATACCTAAAGGTATACTTGACTCGCCACATAGGATGAACACCCACGACTTCAGCGAGGGGACAAGAGGGTTCAAGCTGTACGTACCAAAGGAGTACTTGTAATGCACATCGGAGTGGCTGACATTGAGACTGACGGCCTTGATCCTACTGTCATACACTGTATCAACATCAAGATCATTGACACTAAGGATTGGAGTGTAGTACGAAAGATCAGTTGGGTAGACATACCTATGCTAGGGTATACAACATCCTTACCTAAGGTTGACAAGTGGGTATTCCACAATGGGTTAGCCTTCGATGTATGGGTACTCAATAAGTTTAACATTAAGGTAGACCCTAAGGATGTCATTGATACTATAGTAGTGTCTAAGTTAGTTAACTATTCTAAGTTTAGAACACACTCACTTAAGGAACTAGGTGAGTATCTTAGGGTGTACAAGGGTGAGTACACTGGTGGTTGGGACACAAGGACACCTGAGATGGTTGAGTACTGTTGGGGTGACGTTGACGTAACAGTAGCAGTAGTCAAGCACTACTGGAAGTACATCACAGACCCAGCTTGGGCTAGGTCCATGAGGGTTGAACATGACATGGCTATCATATGTCAGGACATGTACGACAATGGGTTTACATTCAATGAGGGCAAGGCTGCTGCCTTACTGTACGACATCAAGGAAGAGATGTCATCCTTAGAAGGTAGGTTCAGTAAAGCATTCCCTCCTACTAGAGTAGAAGCTAAGCGTCTAATGTACAAGACCAAGAAGAATGGTGAGCTATTCTCAGGTATCACCAAGGCTCTAGTTCAGTACCCTGACAATGAGTTAGTAGATGGTGAGCTTATATGTTATACTCTTAGACCGTTCAAGCCTAATAGCCCTAAGGATAGGATAGAAGTTCTTTGGAATGCAGGGTGGTCACCATATGATAAGACAGTTGGGCATAAGAAATTCCTGAGAGAAATTTGGAGTAAGAAGTTATGACACCTTCAGAACAACGTAAGCACTTCGACAGATACGGATGGACGTGCAGTGAGGACAACCTCAAGACACTGCCTGTCAGTGCCGCTCAGGAGGTGCGTGAGCTGACACAGTGGCTTACCCTAGAGGGTAGGCGTAGCTCAGTAGAGGAGTGGTTCAGTAGCCTTAACGAGGACGACCAGAAGATACACGGTAAGTTCTGGAACACTGGCGCTTGGACACAGCGTATGTCTCACAGTAAACCTAACGGAGCTAACATCTTTGCTATCTGGCCTGACGATAAGAAGGTACTGTCAGCCATTGATGCTATCAAGAAGAAGTATGACAGTGACCTTAGGGCATGTTGGGAAGCAAGCCCCGGTTCCTACCTAGTAGGTACTGATGCTGATGGTATCCAGCTAAGGGTACTGGCTCACTACATGGACTCAGATGTCTACGTTAAAGCTATCATGGAAGGAGATAAGAAACTTGGAACTGACATACATAATGTTAACAAAAGTGCACTCGGACCTATCTGTAAATCAAGAGACGATGCAAAGACTTTTATCTATGCTTGGCTCCTCGGGGCTGGAATACCAAAAGTTGCTAGTATTCTCGGATGTAACCAAGCTGATGCAAAGGGAGCTGTGGAGAACTTCCTTGATAGTCTCCCTGAACTCAAAAGACTTAAGTCAGTTACTATCCCTAGAGACGCTAGACGGGGTTACTTTACAGGTCTTGACGGACGTAGAGTTCAGTGCACCTCAGAGCATCTGATGTTAGCTGGGTACCTGCAAGCTGGCGAGGCTGTAGTTATGAAGCACTCTAACGTACTGTGGCGCAAGGAGCTAGACACTACAAGTATTAAGTACAAGCAAGTTAACTTTGTCCACGATGAGTGGCAGACTGAGGTGTATAACACAGAGCTTCAAGCAAAGGGAGTTGGCTTAGTACAAGTAGCTTCAATACAAACAACAGGTAAGAACCTTGGCCTGCTATGCCCCCTTGATGGGAGCTACAGTGTAGGTAGAAATTGGAAGGAGACACACTGATGATTAAGGTAACACACATAGACAGCATGGGAACGGACTTGAGTGTTGTGAATGCAGCACGAGTATCCTTTGGCAACCAGAGCAAGTGGAAC
>TARA_R110002126_G_scaffold34754_4_pt1 | contig 10660 bp, 8 predicted proteins | sample TARA_R110002126 | Tara Oceans TARA_R110002126 (sample SAMEA4397536) | marine metagenome | biome: Polar Biome; feature: [DCM] deep chlorophyll maximum layer (ENVO:01000326); material: water (ENVO:00002006), including particulate matter (ENVO:01000060) such as... | depth 30 m
AATAACGTTTGAAACACAAATGCAAACCGCAATGACATCAATAAGGCTTTTTTCGCGCGATCATGTTGCCCTGCACCTAAGTTTTGCGCAATAAACGGCATTAAACTCGACGACAGCGCCATCACCACAATCAACAATACCGACTCTAGGCGAATACCGGCACCAAATGCGGCTACACCAGCATGATCAATTCGGGCCAACATCGCCATAATAATGCCGTTGGCAATCGGATTAATCACATTCATTAATGCTGCCGGGCGGGCAATATGCGATAAGACTTTCCAGTGTAAAATTAACCGGCCAACATCAAAGTCTGCAAACTGCACCAGTTTACGTTTGACAATGATCAGGTAGCCCGACAGCGACATGGCCACCACCCAAGACAGTGTTGTCGCAATCGCCGCACCTTGGATTTCAAGTCGTGGAAAAGGCCCAATACCGAAGATAAGTAGCGGGTCGAGGATCAAATTAACAATCGCGGCTAACATCATAATTTTAGCCGGAGAATGAGTGTCACCCGTGGCGCGTAATGCTTGATTACCCACCATTAATAACACCAGCGCTGGAGCGCCTAAATACCAGTACCACATGTAGTCATTAATGAGCGGCAAACTGGCGCTATTAGCACCCAGTAAACTGAAAACGGGTTCTATAAAGATGCAACCGAGAATCGATAAGCCCCAAATAATCACAAAGGTCATGCACAAGGCGTCATATAAAAACACTCTGGATTCGGGCGCATGCCCAGAACCAATCAAGCGACCTAAATTGGTCGACACGCCGGCGCCAATGCCAATACCAATACTGGAAATGACTAAGGTTATCGGGAAAGTAAAGCTGACTGCCGCGAGCGATTCTGTGCCTAACTGACTGATAAAAAAGATGTCTACCAGACTGCCACCAAGAATGGTCATAATCCCAATCAGGTTCGGTAAGGTCATGTTAAGCAGCACACGACCAATTGGCGCTGTGAGCAACCCGTGTCTGTCTTTCATCAATTCTCAGCTTTGATATTTTAACGGAGCCGAATTCTATCAGGATTAGCGTTACTTTAATAAAACAGACTTAAAAAAAGTAGAGTTTTTTTTAAAATTCCCCTTGGATCTGCGACTAACCACCCCCATATCACATGCATCAAGGGGAAAACCCTTATTTGTTAGTCAATAGCCTCGCTTTTTGGGCATCAAATCATTAGGAGAGTTCATAGATGAATATTCGTCCATTACATGACCGCGTTATCGTTAAACGTTTAGAAGTTGAATCTAAATCTGCAGGTGGCATCGTGCTTACAGGCAGCGCAGCAGAAAAATCAACTCGCGGTGAAATCCTTGCTGTAGGCAACGGTCGTATTTCAGAAAATGGCACAGTTACTCCACTTGACGTTAAAGTGGGCGACGTAGTGATCTTCAATGAAGGTTACGGCGTTAAGAAAGAAAAAATTGACGGTGAAGAAGTCTTAATCCTGTCAGAAGCTGACCTGATGGCAGTAGTAGGCTAAGCCTCACGCATCAATCGACTTTCCACTTAATCATTAAATTTAAAGGAACATCAAAAAATGGCAGCAAAAGAAGTCTTATTTGGTAACGACGCACGCGTAAAAATGCTTGCAGGCGTTAACATCCTAGCCAACGCAGTTAAAGTAACCTTAGGCCCTAAAGGTCGTAACGTTGTTTTAGATAAAAGCTTTGGTTCGCCAATGATCACTAAAGATGGTGTGTCAGTGGCTAAAGAAATCGAACTAACAGACAAGTTCGAAAACATGGGCGCACAAATGGTCAAAGAAGTTGCTTCTAAAGCCAATGATGCTGCCGGTGACGGTACCACTACTGCAACAGTATTAGCACAAGCTATTGTTGTTGAAGGCCTAAAAGCAGTTGCAGCGGGTATGAACCCAATGGACCTTAAGCGCGGTATCGACAAAGCGGTTATCGCAGCCGTTGCTGAACTTAAACTACTTTCTCAAGAGTGTTCAGACACTAAAGCCATTGCTCAAGTAGGTACCATTTCTGCTAACTCTGACGAGTCAATCGGCGACATCATTGCCACCGCAATGGAAAAAGTCGGTAAAGAAGGCGTTATCACAGTTGAAGAAGGCCAAGCGCTTGAAAACGAATTAGACGTTGTTGAAGGTATGCAGTTTGACCGTGGTTACTTATCACCATACTTCATCAACAAGCCAGAAACTGGCAGTATTGAATTAGACAGCCCATTCATTTTATTAGTAGATAAAAAAGTCTCTAACATCCGTGAATTGCTACCAATCCTCGAAGGTCTAGCGAAAACAGGTAAGCCATTGCTTATCGTTGCAGAAGACGTTGAAGGCGAAGCATTAGCCACACTAGTTGTGAACAACATGCGTGGCATCGTTAAAGTAGCTGCTGTTAAAGCACCTGGTTTTGGCGACCGTCGTAAAGCAATGCTACAAGACGTTGCAATCTTAACTGGCGGTACTGTTATCGCTGAAGAAATCGGTCTAGAACTTGAAAAAGCGACTCTAGAAGATTTAGGTACAGCTAAGCGCGTCATCATCACTAAAGATAACACTACTATCATTGACGGTAGTGGCGACCAAGTGCAAATTTCTGCACGTGTTTCGCAAATCAAACAACAAGTTGAAGAGTCAACTTCAGACTACGACAAAGAAAAGCTTCAAGAGCGTATGGCTAAGTTAGCTGGCGGTGTTGCAGTCATCAAAGTTGGCGCAGCAACCGAAGTTGAAATGAAAGAGAAAAAAGCGCGCGTAGAAGATGCATTACATGCAACTCGCGCAGCGGTTGAAGAAGGTGTGGTTGCCGGTGGTGGTGTTGCCCTTGTTCGCGTAGCAAGCAAAATTAAAGATGTTGAAGTATTGAACGAAGACCAAAAACACGGTGTAGTGATTGCACTACGTGCTATGGAAGCGCCATTACGTCAAATCGCAACTAACGCTGGTCAAGAAGCATCAGTTGTTGCTAACACTGTTAAAAACGGTGAAGGTAACTTCGGTTACAACGCTGGTAACGACACCTACGGTGACATGTTAGAAATGGGTATCCTAGACCCAACTAAAGTGACTCGTAGCGCGCTACAGTTCGCCGCGTCTATTGCTGGTCTTATGATCACAACAGAAGCGATGATTGCTGAAGTACCACAAGATTCTGCGCCAGATATGGGCGGAATGGGTGGTATGGGCGGAATGGGCGGCATGATGTAAATCTAGCTGGTCTAAATCGGTGATAACTGCGTTGCTTCACCACTCGTTTATGAAAAACTAAACGTCGTGGTAAAGCGCCTTGTTCTAACCCGATTTATCCTGCGCTATATCATTTGTTGTTTCAAGCCTAAAAGCTTAAAGCTAGACTTCTCGTAAAAGAAAAGAGAAAGCCTCGATACTTAACGGTATTGGGGCTTTTTAATGGATAATTGTTCTACAAAAGCTAGGAGCTTTCGTTCAAGTTAAGTAAGGTGGCAAAAGATTACTTTCTGTTATTTTTTACGTCCTCAAAAAATCCCGCTAAATCTTCAATGTCTTGATTTAGTTCGTCAATGTCAGGCATAGGAACTACACCAGCATTAGCTGGGTTATCATGGGCATCAAGGAAACCACAACACTTGTCATATATGACTGTAATAAAAACTATTTCTGGCTCGCTAACTTTTAGTAGCTTAGCGATCATTGTTACTCGAACATCCCTACTGAATCGTTGGACAATATCACCAATCAACCACTCCTCAATGAGTCGCTCTAGAGTAGTTCGCAACTTCCCATAGACGTACCTTGCCCTCTCTTTATAGTCTTCCTCTATGAAGTTCTCAAAATCTTTACAGTATCTTCTTACATCAACAATTTGTTGGCGTAAGAACTTTATCCGGTCTTTTGTGGACATTGTATCCCATGGTAAACGACCTACCGGGAAACCAGAATATGGGCCTTTCTGGGCAATATGTAATAAGTTAAATGAAGTCTCTGTTGCAGCTTCCCTCAACATGACTAAAAATGGTAAATCGTGAGTTAGCACAATCACTTGACGGTGCAGGGATTCCATTGCTATTCGTTTTGCAAATAACCTACGCCACTTGTGGTCTAGTGAGTTTACTGGGTCATCAAAGATAATTGCTGACTTACGATTGTCAATTGTTAACTCGGACATAAAGCCTGCTAAAGCAATACACTTTTGCTCACCTTCACTGGCAATTTCTGAGATTTTTGTAGAGGCTATATTCGAAATGGCCAGCTTCAATTTCTGTTCCCCTGCGGCACCACGAGTCTTAGTTTCGACAGGAAAAGCTTTAAAACCTAGCGCAGATAACTCTCTTTTAAACACATCTTTTAACTGACCAATTGCACCTGCATTACTCAACACTGATGTAAACGAAGTTACTCTCGCAAGCACAACACTACTCAGAGCATTTTGAAACATCTGAAAAGTATAAAGTCTGTTGATTTCATTTAAGACTAATTGTTTCTGTTGGCGTATTGTTTGCCTATCTAGTAGCTCCAACAGCCTTGAATTCATTTCTGCAAGTGACCTAGCTAAAGTTCCATCATCAGCCACACTTTCAATCTTAGCTTTGAGAGAGTCCAACTGCGCTTTCAGCCAGTTTGGAACATTAAGAATTAACGGTGGCAGGATAAAGCATGGAGTGCTAGCTAGGACAGCTTGCTTGCGATTGGTTAGTTGTTCCATTAGTTCACCTAAAGCAGTCATAACCTCAGGTTTTATAGCTTCAATTTCAGTCAAAATCCCAGTAAAAGGTGATAAATCGAAAGATAGGTTTTGAATAAACTGTATGCGAGCTTGATATGCTTGGATTGCTTGTTGAGCTTCAACTTGAGACTGATCTTGTAGGTAATTGTGGAATGCCTTCATACGCTCAGCTGTTGCAGTATCTATGACCTGTAAACAAGTCGGGCAATTATCACCTACAACTGGAGGGAAGGAACCATTTTGATTAGTTATAAAGCCTTCAACATGCCTCCACATCTGTTTCCAAACCTCGGTACCAATTCCCCCAACAGGTAAACCTGTGAGAGTCGTTTGTCTTATAGCTTCGGCTGCTGCGACTTTGGATTTCTGTTCATCATACAACCGTCCTATTTCGCTCAAGTTATCGTCACTAAGCTGAAGTACCAAATTATTAATAAAGTTATATAGGGGTTCTCTATGAGCGTACTTCCCTGCTAGCTCCTTTTTCAATTGCTCTGGCGTCTTGCCTGTTAACTCGGCGATCTCTAGCTTCAAAGGGTCTATTTGAGCAACTTCTTCATCTGTTGCGCAGTGAAAATCTAAAGCTCTGGTTGATTCTACAATCGGCAAATTATTTAGTGACTGTACAAATGCATTAACTTCAGTCGATGAGTTGTATCCAAATATTGGGTGCGGTGTTGAATGATGCTTCTGTTCACCTAAAAGTCTTCTTTTTACCTCAAGACAAACCCTCACTAACTCATCAAGTAACTTGAGCTCTGCTGGCTTGTATTCAACGCTGTCTTCTTTGGATATGTAATGTACTGCTGACTTTGAGTCAAATATACGAATGGACTTTAACTCTGAGCTATCCACACCATCCTTTTCCCATACATAAGAGGTCGGTTCCCCACCTGCTGAACTAAAACTCAGCGTGGCTTGAGGGTTTTCATTTGATGGCTTAAAAACATTCGTGAGGATATTAGGGACATCGCCACGAGTTAGACACGCGCTTTTTAGAATTTTTGCATAGCTAGATTTACCTGCACCATTGTCTCCATAGACGACTGTTAAACCAGTAGGATCGAAGTTCAGGTTTTGGTCTGGTACAAGAGATGAAACGTTCCGAACCATACCGAGGGAAAGTAGATTTATAGGGTGTTCTTCAACACCGAACCCCATTAGTCCCACAGGTGATATGTTTGCTGGATAGATCTCATCTTTTTGTAAGAGTCCAAACTCCATCTTTGCAAGGTTATATAAGATATCAACAAATTCAGGTTTGATCTCTCCATGGCCTAAAGCTATGCGTATAGCGTGACGCCACCAAAGCGGTCTACCATCCAGATTAACCCACTCAACGACCTTTGCTACTTGTGACATAACGACATCCTATTTCATTGGGTTAAATTTGGTAACGGCAGCGCCCATTAATGGTTTTATCTTGATGTAATAGATGTAGACAGAGTTTACATTTTTACCTAAATTACTCTCTGTTCAAACTCACAATCTACGCAATTCAATGTGTAGGTTTCTTTGCGCTTAGTGACTTTGGTATTTTTACTCGTGCATTGTGGGCATGGTAATTTCATCGATGTATTTTTGCTGCATTGGTTACAGTTGATGTAGTAACCGAATTTGCCATACATCGGGGTGTATTGTGTTGATTCACCGCAATGTTTGCAGCTTATTATGGGGTGTTGCTCAGGCGCGAATGCTGCTACAGGTGCAAGTATTGCGACAGTAGATTGAACTAAATGATGAGTGGGTGCTGATGCTGGTTTAGGCCCTTGCTCAAGCTCTGGTGTGTTCGGTATCGCTTGGGTTTGCTTTAATCCCACCGGAGCATTATTAGCCTGCTGAGTATTTGAATCGATATGTTGGCGAATAAGAAATTGGCCGATTGAATTGAGTTCTTGTTGACTAAAGTCTGGTCGAGTGTCGGTGACACTGACCAAGCGGATCAGTTTGTGTTTAAGATTCATGATATTTTTGAGCTCATCGACCAAAAATTCAGTTTTATACAGTTTGTCCGAAATCCCTTTGGGCATGGTTTTTCGGTCGATCACAGCATTACTGGATACCGCACATAAATAATGCCAGCAGCGTCCATTGAAGCCTTGCTGCTTTATACCCAGTAACTTACCTAATATGTCATTCTTGTGATGCTTGAGCATTTCTTGCAACAAGGCTTGTTGCAGCTCAACTTGCTTGATGGGCGAAGACATACCTGACCATTGGTTGTTATAACTGCGTGTCCATTCGCCTTGGTTGTTCACTTTAACGTGACCTTTAATGCTTTTTGATTCTATTAGCACAAAGCCATAGGTATAAACGATCAAGTGATCGATTTGAGCCGTTTCATCATTAAAGCTAAATTTGAAGTCGTTAATAACCAGTACTTCAGGATGATCTTTAAATGCACGGCGTAAGAAGAAAGCTACATCCTGTTCCTGTTTTTGACCCGCAATCGTTTGCGGCGTTTTGGTCATTTGTAGTGTTTTAGTTTTAAGAATCATTTACCAACAGCATCCATTCATAACTTGATAATAATCAAGCTCATAATATCTATGATGCTGATAAAAAAGCCAGTGTTAATTTTAAACGTAGGGCGTAATCGATTCGATAGTGTAACAACCTACACTTATAACTCGTTTGGCGACTTAGATAATTAAAAAGTGTACTTAACTACACTTTTGTTGATCTTGACAGGGGAGATTACAGTAAAGTGTAGGTTGTTACACTTTACTGTTGAAATATCAAGCATTCAGAGCTAAAGTGTAGCAAAGTACACTTTGGACTAACGTTATGACACCTGCACTCAATCAACAATCCTTGGGTTTACTCATTAAAGAAACCAGAAAAAATGCAGCACTGACTCAAGATGTGGCGGCGATGCTGTGTGGCGTGACCAAAAAGACGTTAATCCGTGTTGAGAAAGGCAATGATGTTTATATCTCGACAGTGTTCAAAATTCTTAATGGATTGGGTATTAGTATTGATGCAGCTCAGAATCATAATGCTGAACCTAAAGTTTGGTACTAATCGATAGTCAATAAAAAGCCCTGATGCTGTTATGTATCAGGGCTTTTTATTTGGAGATGGATGGTTATTTCCGCGTAATCTTATCCAGATATCCCATGGCGAAGGCCGATAACACGAAGGTGATGTGGATGAGTAGATACCACATGATCTTGTCGTTTTCGATGTTTTCGGCATTCATAAATACTTTGAGTAGGTGAATCGATGAAATCGCCACAATAGAGGCGGCCACTTTGTTTTTAAGTGAACCTGAATCCATCTTGCCTAGCCAGCTGAGCTTTTCACTGTTTTCGCCCACATCAAGCTGTGATACGAAGTTTTCATAACCTGAAAACATCACCATGATGAGCAGGCCTCCGACTAAGGTGATGTCGATGAGTGATAGGGTGATCAACACCAAATCAACTTCTGCGATGGTGAAAATAATGGGTATGATGTGAAAGATCTCTTGAAAGAACTTTATGCCTAAGGCGAGTAAGACTAAGCTTAATCCTAAATAAATAGGCGCCATGATCCAGCGCGATGCATACATCAATCTTTCAAACACTTTTTCCATAAAAAATTTAACCCTTCAGATAAAATACGCTAGAAATCAATCGAACCACTCATGGTAAAACAATAACATGATGAACTTTAGCTGTGCTTGCATAGTGTGGCAAGCATGTTGAGGTGTCATCTATACGCTTGGCGCGATGCATAGTGTATTTCATAATGTCTGTAGACGTTAGGTTTTTGTGGGGGGTGAGCCAAGGGGGACGTCACTTTTTGGCCGCAAACCTTATAAGAGCTTGATATGGGTAATGTGAGTTATTCGATGTCGATAATGGTTTTTTGTATTTATACCCCTGTTGATTTAGCTAAAGCGAATAAAATCAATCGATTAATCAGTATAGTTACCGTTAACTAAATCCGTCTTTGCCCCCTGCTTTCTAAAGGTTTTAGCATCAAAGTCGATATAAATATTAGCCTGCTATGCAAGGAGCAACCATTGAATATTTTAGGCGTAAACTCAACGACTTCGGTGACAGATAACCTGCAAAAAGTGTCAGTTAGATTACGATCTACTATTGCACCACAGGGGACATTGAACACTCAAGTTGAAGCGACAGATAAGGTGTCTATTTCAAATGAGGCGCAAAAAAAGCTGTCTTCTGAATTAAGTTCTACAATGCGTAATAATGCACGTGGTGCAACATCACCGCAGACAAAGCAAGTCGATACGCGCACTGAAATAGAAAAGAAAATTGATCAGTTAAAAGAAGATATTAAAGAGTTACAAGCGCAACGTCGAGAGTTGATTGGTGACAATTCAGAAGAAGCTGAATTGCAGCGAAAAGTGTTAGATCATCAAATTACTATGCTTAATACACAGCTCATTTCCTTATTTAAAATACAAAAAGAAGCGCAGAAATAATCTACTGGCGTTAGAGCCTGACGTATGTGACAGAGTGTAATCGGCAAGCGTAAACGGTATTGCGCCATCCTCATTTATTCTGTTTTGCTCCTAAATATTTAATTGCTCCATTTAATGTTTTCTCATTAATGACCTGTAATTCGGCTCGGATATTTTGCTTATGCTCTCCGTTCAAGTGCAGCCGGTTACATATTGTTTACATAAGGTGTTGCGTTTATCATCGGTATTCGCCGACGTATTTATGGAATAACATAATGGAATATCGCAAAATGCTGCTGGTCGCCAGCACCTCTCTTCTGTTAGCTGCCTGCAGCCACCACACGTTCAAAATACCTGAAGCTCAAACTCAACATCATCAAGCTAATCCTTCGGACCAAATAGTCTGGGCTATTAATAGTGGCGGCGATGCCTATCTTTCTTCAGACGGGATTCAATATCAGGCTGACGCTATAAAAATGGCCAGTGGCGATGCGAGTCATGTTGTTATCGCCAAGGGGACGATACTTGGCACTCAAGATCCAAACTTGTATTTGTCTTCTCGCCAGGGTGAAACTATTGCTTACCAGCAGCCACTAGCGAATGGTACTTATAGTGTGACGTTACGCTTTGCCGAAGACCAATGGACCCAGGAAGGCAAAAGACAATTCTCGGTGTGGATCGAAGGCCAGCAGCGTATTCCTGTTATTGATGTCGTTAACGATCGCGACGGGCGTAATATGACCTCCTATGACATCAGTGTGCCAAATGTTGAGCTTGCAGATGGTCAATTGAATATTGATTTCAAAGCCGTAACCGGCAACGCCAGCATTAGTGCCATTGTGGTTCGTAAACCTTATCAGGTAGATAAAGACTGGCACCTGGTGTGGCAAGATGAGTTTAATCAGGATGGCCGAGTCGATGAGACTAAGTGGAACTATGAGCTGTGGGCACCCAAACGCGTTAATGAAGAACTGCAACGCTATACTGATCGCAGCGAAAACGTGCGTCAACAAGGCGGAAATTTGATCATTGAAGCGCGACGTGATTTCTTTCAAGGTGATGAATACTCGTCGGCGCGCATTACTTCAGCCGGTAAAGGCGATTTACTTTATGGGCGAGTGGAAGTGAGGGCTAAACTGCCTGACGGCTTAGGCACTTGGCCTGCGATTTGGATGATGCCAAGTGATTTTGATGCTTATACCGAATCCTGTGAAGATCCTACCGATGAGCAAAAACTGTGTAATAGCTGGCCCAATTCTGGCGAGATAGACATTTTGGAACACGTTGGTTTTGACGAGGGGCGCATACATTCTACTATGCACAACAAAGCCTTTTTCTGGAAAAACTTTAAGCAACGCAAAGGCGCGCTTTATGAGCCGGATGTTACCCATAACTTTCATCTGTATGCGATGGAATGGAGCCCAGAGCGTATAGATGTGTTTATCGATGACACTCTATATTTTTCGTATATCAATGATCACCAAGGCTGGCAGTCATGGCCGTTTGATAAACCGTTTCATGTCATTCTCAATATTGCCGTAGGCGGTGGATGGGGTGG
>TARA_R110002126_G_scaffold243517_3_pt1 | contig 10658 bp, 17 predicted proteins | sample TARA_R110002126 | Tara Oceans TARA_R110002126 (sample SAMEA4397536) | marine metagenome | biome: Polar Biome; feature: [DCM] deep chlorophyll maximum layer (ENVO:01000326); material: water (ENVO:00002006), including particulate matter (ENVO:01000060) such as... | depth 30 m
CCACCTTCAAACTCTATGAGTCCTGTGTATGGATTGACAGCACCTGAACCGCCACGTTTTTTAAGTAGTTCGGCTTCTTCAGGATTGATGTGTGCTACGATAGTATCGTCACCGCGACCACGCTTTTTAAGTTCCTGGGCTAGGCGTGCTAGATCTTTATCAGTCAATGTGCTAAAGTCTATTTGGTTTGTTCGTTTTTTCATTTGTTCTTCCTTAGGAATCGGGCGATGTTGGGATACTTGCTCAATGACTTCTGGTCACTGAGATTTGCGGCTTCTATAGCGCATAGTATATTTAACTCAATCTGAGTTAGTGTCCTTGTAACACCTGAATTTAATTTAACTTCTAATGTGTTGTTCTCCAGGGCAGACTCTAATGTTTGAGGACGCTGTATGCTACTGAATAACTCTACCATCTGGGTTGCTGGTTCACCTATTGTGTTTACAACCATTACTCGTTGTTGTGGTGTTAGTGTAGCGTGTCTGAACACATTGGTACCAAAGATACTGTGTAATCCACCCGCGGCACATATCTCTGTTTTATAACCATGCAGTCGCAATATGTCATAGACATTGAGCAAGTGTGTCCATAATGTGCGACCACTGTGTTTGATATCTTCTGCACCAACCAGTGTTAAGAATGCTTGTAACTTATCACGCTGTGGATCCAAGTTCTTCTCACAGTATTTGAACATCAGTGTAATACGCTGTGCTGGACATATTCTAGTTACTGCTCTAGCACTATGCCAATCACTGCCCGAGAACACTAGCCCACGATTGTATTTGGGTAACTCAGCATGTGCTATCTCATCACCTGAATATATTGTAGTCTCACCGCCCCAGTCACGCTGCCAATGTTTATTCATGTATATGACTAGCGTTTTATCTTCACTGCGACGACTGTCAGTATGCGGGTAACCTTCTACACCAAATGTGTGACTGTTGGTATAACAACGTAGTAAACTTTGTGGTCCAGTGATGTTGGCTTGTATGTGTTCCCACGCTGACTTAATTGTGCCTGTTAACTGGTCACTGATGTCTATGGTGTTTAATGCTCCACCCTTGGCGAAACTGTGATTCCAATGTGTAAACTCTATGCTTTTATTACTTGCCCATCCATACCGCCAAGGCACAGCATCAATTGTGGCTGTGACATCTTTGAGTAAGTCGTCGGGAAATACTTGTGCTATTTTTTTAATGCTATTCATTGCTGGTCTTTCTATTATGGTTTAACCACTTGTCCTGTTAGACTTCTCAGTCTCATTTCATTTTGTGTTACTTCAATATCTCCACTGAGTCTTTCAAAGTATACTTCTAATATGTAACGATAAAGGCCTGGCTGTGGATCATCAATTACACTGGTAAAGATTGTTTCTAAATCATACAAGCCGGATCCTGTAACACCTGTGAACGCATATACTTTACTGCTGATAGTTTCTGGACCTTCGTATACAAAGTCTGGATTGGTTGGATCATAGTTCTTCTCTGCTCGGTAACGGCTGATCTCAACGTAGATGTTTACTGCTGAGGTTGTGGTAGCAGTATAACTAATCCTTTGATTGGCCTGGGCACTGATGAACACACGCTCTTGAGCACCTTGGATAGTGGCACGAACATCGCAGTCAGTGCTGGTGTAATTATTCATGTTGCTGAATGTTATGCTACCACCAGATGTGTAAGTGCCTAACGCTGTGGTAATGTCTGCCACAGTTCTAACTACAACATAAGCAGTGGTACATTCTATTACACCAATTTGGTTGATACTATAACCTGCGTTGCGTAGATTCACGCTGTTGTATGCGGCTGGTGTGATACCTGTAACTGTCAAGCCATTGCCTAGACTGAATGGTGGCGTGGCTTGAACTGTGGTAAATGTATACTTGATGGTTCTAGCATCTATCTGTTGTGCGTTGCTCAGACTAATAGGAGCAACATATAACTTGGCTGGAGTAAGTTGACTGTACGGTGTTCTAAAGTTGCCAGTCATGTAAGCAGGTTCATAAGCACTGAAGCCTGCAAAGTTTTGTCCTAGTCCACCTGGTCCTGACAGCACATAGTTTAAGCCTTCTAAGACACCTGACATTGTGCCTGTAACTGGATATGTCATTATCTATCGTCCTCGGTTTCAGTGATTTGAAATGCCAGGGAAGTACACATCCATACTGTATCCGGCGTAGTAGAATCATTGGTAAACTCAATAGCGTCTACTCTATGTGCGTTGCTGTTAATTTGAACCCAGGGATAGTTGGTGTTGGTGTTCAAGGCTTGACTAACTTGGAATGTAGGTGTTTGTCCTACAGAGTTGGCACCTTCTATTTTAAACTTTACATTGCCAATTAGGGCTGGCGTTACAACAGGATCTATCTCCACATTGTTAGCATTCAAGTTTACAATCTCTGGCAGGATACGATGCACCAAGACCTTACTGCTGTAGTCTTTGACCAGTTTCATATTGTCTCGTCTAAAGGTACTTGTAATAACTTGATTGTCTACAAAGCGGAAGCCCACATCCTTTTGTATTAGTTTCTTGGCTGTGTCACCTTTGGCATAGACCATACCGCGACTGGCTTTGTTGTAGACCCATTCACTGCCGTTGTAACTCCATACTGGACTTTCACAAGCATAGGTTGCTTTTGAAACATAGCGTGGAGCATTCCATATGTCTAAGTCATAACGATAACTCAACATTCTATTTGGCACACCACCTGCGGGCGCATTGGCATCTGGATAGTAAATCTCTACCTGGTTCTTTTCTGTGTTACATTCCACATACACACGATCCACATACTCAGGATCTAGTTCATTGAAGAACCAATGTTTCACACGCTGGTTACCAATGCCTCTAAAGCCGTTGCCATCAAAGACCCATATGTCTCTACTATCAATACCATACACAGCATTGTCACTGTTGGCCCAGCAGTTGGCAGTTAACATGCCTCGTCCTTGGTTAAACAATCTAATGCCCAGGATAGGCGCATTGGTTGTGGTATAGTTAAGAGGACTTAGAACAACTGTGTCCCAATATGAATTAAGGTAGAACTGTCCATTACTGGGCCATCCATCTAACACTTCTCCACGCACAGGAACTTCAACTTGGTTGGCCACGTTTAGGTTGGTTGGTTCCCATGTTGCGGGTGCTTGGTTAAGTCCAAATGCTTGACTCCAGGCCACAGTGGTTGGATAGCGTTCTTTAGTTGCTAGTCCAAAACTCAGCACTACACCTACTGCTGTTGCTGTAGCGACTACATTGATTGTAACACTGACACCTGCTACGAAACTGACTACTGTTGCTCCAGTGGGTATGCCTGGACCTATTACTCTAGCACCTATCAAGTCTACTGTGGCTTGTGTGCAGGGTATAACCGCTGATCCTGTGTTTGTATTACAAGTTAGGTTACGCTGTGGTGTCACTGTTAGGTTACCTGCTACTAGGATGTTACCTACATTGGGAGTAGAATATAAACGCACAAAGCCACATGTCAAGTTCTGCCAGTTGGGATTGTAGTTCCATGTAAAGGCCGCACTCACTGTGCCTACGCTACCACCAGGATAGGCCGCACCAGGTATGGCAGTATATGTTATTGTGGTTGTGGTTGAACTTACCACTGTGAATGTGCCATTGAAGAAGTTGTTGACATTGGTAATCAAGATCTTATCGCCTGCGGCAAATGGTGGCACAATGTAGGGAGTGTCAGTTGCGGCACTATCAATTGTGATGGTACATGTTGTGGCACCCACTGCTATGCTGGCAATACCTTTAGGAGGAATGTTCTGTTTGTATAGCACAAGTTTAGGTGTGCCAGGTTCATCAGGCCAAAAGAATGGTGCGTTGATTGTGTCATTAAAGATAGGAACAGTACCGTTCCATGAATCCGTTATGTTGATTGCTTGACTGTAACCAGTTTTGATAAAGCCTGTTGCTGTCACAGGAGTAATGTCCAACCATCCTGATACACCATTGTTGGCATACCAATTGCCTGTGTCGTTGGCTACAATAAACCAAAACCTATGAGCATCATCTACGGTGCCGGGAATGTAATCACTTTGTCTATAGCCGCCTGTGATGTATGTGGGAACACCAGGGACTGTGCCTAGTATTTCTATTTCACCTAGAGCACTACGAATGCCACGCACATCCGTTTCAACATTCTCTCCTATGTTGTATTCATTAGCACCCAAAGCGGCACTGGGCACATCAGGAGTGAATGACATCTTACTCAATGGCACGGTAACTTCTGTGTAGGATTTCTTTATTTGGGGCATTGTGGCAGGTTCCTTATTGACTTATTTAGTCACACTAGGAACCAGACCGTTTGAAAGAATCTGATTAAGAATCAGACAGGATGAATACGTTTGACAGTCTGCTCATCAGGTTGAATAAGGATGCCTTTAAGGTTAGGAAAACGCTGACCAAACTTTAAACTAAGTTCTTCTAAGTCAGCACCTTGACATACAAAGTCCCCTGTGATAGCGTTGTAGGCCAAGGTCTGGCCTTCATATGTTTCTGTACGCATAAACACAATGCCTTCATCTGTAAAGTTCATACTGTATCTCCTGTGTCCATAATGCTTGCTAGTTCTTCTAACTCACCTAGTGTAAGTTGTTCTAAGTTGGTAAACGTGCCTGGATCTGCTGTAGTATACAACATCTCAATCAGTCTAATGCGTTTATCGTAGTTCTCAAGTTGGTTAACTGTCCATGCTATAGCGTTCATCTTACTCTCCTTTGGTTACATAATAAAAATCGTTGGGATACTTCTCTAACCATCTAGTGACGGTAACTGGTAAAACACCTGCGGCTTCTGATACAGCCTTTCTGCTGGGAAACAAACCATGTGGTGTCATCATGGGCTTACACTTGCTACGTCTAATGTTGGCAGCATGTTCTGCTGTTATCTTGCGTGGACGGCCTTTTCTAGCGGCACTTAACTTGGCACGATGTTCTGCTGAAACAACATGGCCTTTGAGGGCGGCACTTAACTTGGCACGATGTTCTGCTGACTTAGGCACACCTTTCATGGCGGCACTTACTGCGGCACGTTGTTGTGGTGGTGACACTTTGCCTTTGTGTGTGGCACTGATCTTGGCACGGCCTTCTACTGAGGGCACTTTGAAACTACCAAAGTGTGTTGTGTCAAATAAATGTTGTAAGTCTATCATGGTAACTCCTTTACAAAATAGTAATGTTCTGGATACTTGACAATGTACTGCTCAATCTTGCGCCTTGCGTTTGCTTCTGTAGCGGCTAGTCCGTTAGCACAAGCCCACTTGGCGGCGGCACCTATGCTGTCAAACTTGCCACCGTTTGGTATAACAACAGCCTTGCTTCTTGCCTGGGCAACCTTGGCCTTGGCTTGTTCAGAGTTTTTATGACCAAGTCGTCCTAGGTTTTTGCCCTGTGCCCAAGAAGTTTTTTGCACCGCACTCAACTTGTCACGATACTCAGCAGTCTTGTTCTTGCTGGCGGCACGCATCTTGGCCTTGCTATCTTCTGTGTGTGTATAAAAACGCTGTGGTGCCAAGTTATCAAAAATGTCTTGTAAGTCTTTCATGGTAACTCCTTTACATAGTAATACTGCTCTGGATACTTTTGTATCTTTTGCTTGATACTAGAGCAACTCTTATGTCCATGTGCCGCAGTTGCCAGTCTAATGTGTGCAAACAAGCCCAAGGGCGTTACTACAGCCTGCGGCTTGCGACCTTGTCCGGTAACTTTAGGTCTAATACCTAACCTACGTTCTTGTTCACGTATCAATGCGGCCTTGCTCTTAAGCGCACTGGACACAGCATCATGCCTAGTGTTGGCACTAATCTTAGCACGTGTCTCTGCACTACGGGGACCTTTGGTCTTGCCTGCCCAGTAGCCTGTAGTGCCTTTACGAGCATCACTTGCGGCCTGCATCTTGGCCTGTGTCTCTTCACTTCTGTTCTTGGCTGCCGCACTGATCTTAGCACGTGTCTCTTCTGTGTGCGTAAAAAAGCGTTGCGGCGCTAGGCTGTCAAATAGGTCTTGTAAGTCCTTCATGGTAACTTCTCCTTACTCTGTCTCTAAGAAGCGGCGTGCTTGGTTTTGCCACTTGCCAGGCTTAGCAAGCATAACACGTGCTATCTTTTGCGGATGACGCAGATCTAACTTGTTGGTAATGCCAAGGTTAGTCCAGATAAAGCGCAGTAACTCTGCTTGCTGTGTATCTGTAATCTTAGTCTCTACGTCAGCATCTAAATAGTTTTTGTCAACTACAAGATGATAGATGTAAGCAAAACGCTCTGTTGGCGTCTCATAACGCATAGGCCATGCTACACAACGACTACGAATAGCGTCCATGTGCTGTGCCATCTTGCTGTTGCCACGGGCTTGGCGCACGTTAGTACCAATAATGATACTGCCGTTAAAGTCAAACTGCTGGGGCACTACTTCGTCAGTGCCTGGCACTTTGATCTGTGCTCTACTGCTCCAGCCTACGTTGCGGAATGTAGCATCTGTAGCGGCCTTCAACAAGTTAATGCCTTCTTCTGATGCCATAATGCCATCGCAGTCATCTAACACAATAAACTGTCCAGGCTTACGCATAACCCACAGCATGGCGTAAAACTGTCCTGCTGACGTATGGCTACGTGCAATAATGTAATCTTTGCTGGGCTTCTTCTTGGCACGTTGCAAGCCGCTGGTAGCCAAGTAAGTTTTGCCCATACCAGGGGGGCCGTAAATAAGCGCACTACGATGTACGCCTGCCGCTACGTCAGCAATAAACTCTTCGCTGTCAATAACGTCTTGGCGTGTCTTAGCAACTAACTTGAGCATGTCTTTGTCAAGTTTTACTGCTTTGTCAAAATCTACATCTATCATATAAACTCCTGTTTATGGTTAAAAATTGTAGCACATGTTTACTGCGCTATGTATGTATTATAAGACAAGTTCGGTAACTTGTCTACCAATAACCTTAGTGCTTGTAAGGTTGTTGCTTTTTAGCAACAAGCGCATAGTATGCGCTAACAACGTTGCTAGCGTAAACGTCTTCTAAACTGCCTAAGTAAACAGTAACTACGCTACGCGACACGCTGTCAACAATAAGCACTAACTTGTTGCTGGTGTCGTTGTAGCACCATGCTTCGCACTTACGGCCTGTCTTGTCGTTAGTGTAAGTTTTAGCAAGTGTAAAAGCGTCTGAGATGTTCACGGTTTGATGTTGTGTAACTGTAATATTTAAACGCTGTTGAAAGCGTTCTGAGGCATGTTTTGTAAAACTTACTAGCATAACTAACTCCTGTTTGTTGCTGTCTATGTGTTATTATAGCGCAGTTTTGTGATAAGGGCAAGTGTTTTTTACATTTATTTTGTTGTATTTTTACAACGGTAACTTCTGCGTTAGCATACACTAACTTACAATTTGGTTAGCATACACTAACTTACAATTTGGTTAGCATACACTAACTTTTAAGCAAAAAAAAGCACACCTGCGTGTGCTTGGTTAGTGTGCGCTAACTTACTCTACAAACTCCCACACCCAGCCAGGTTGGTTGTTTTGTTTACTGCCTTGAGGTTGGTTAGCAAACGGCGCCCAACGTGGGAACTTTTGGTAACTTATGTCCCTGCGTATGCCTTTAAGTTTAGCACGGACGTTTGCTTCTGTAGTTTTAACAAACACCTCTACTAGAGGGTCCTGTTGTAAAAAAACACGTATAGTTTTAGCAGTCATAGTATGCTCCTTTTTGTTTAACATGTGTGTAGTATAACGCAGTTTTGTGTTAAGGGCAACCAATAACCCTACGTGTTGTAGGGTTGTTGTTTTTATGCAACAAGTTTACTTGTCGCTACAATACACCATCTTGACAGCATCATAGTCGCTGACACGGCGGGCTAGTTCGCCTTGTCCTTTTTTATGAAAGTGCATCTCAACTACCAAGCGGCTGGTGTTGACTGCTGTAGTGTCCCAACGATGCTTGTCCATGCAGGCCTTTTCTGCTGTGTTTACCGCCGGGGCAGATGACTTGGAGTCAGAGCCACAGGCAACAATAACAGAAACAATAAACAAACTGGCCAAAAATGTCTTGAACATAACTAACTCCTAAGTGTGTGTGTAAGTCTTAATTATATGGCCAAATGAACATTTGGTCAACCATTTTGGTGTTGTATTTTTACAAATTTTTGTGGGTTATATACCACATGTAATACTTGTGTTTTAGTAGTACTTTAGTAAAGTTTCAATGAGAACTTGTTATCTGCTTCGCATCTAACACATACATTCGCTCTGCTGTCGCTTCGCTTCTGTATGAGTTTTATATAAAAACAAATTGCTTTTGAGCGAAGCGATCTCGCAGAGAGCGGAGCAAAAGCAAGTTCGTCTAATGCGTTAGCATTGGACGGATAATCATTTATTAATTAATGTATTCATTTGAACAGTCAATAGTTAGCAACACGCATTGAAGAGTGTCAACTAAGCCCAAGTTAGGTTTATCATGTTTATGCCCTCGGTATGGGACCTAACTACAACATCTTGTTCTCATACGTCTCGTTTCACGCCTTTTCAGCAACCTGGAGACTATCCGCTATGGTAACCGTATTCAACCTAGGCAGTTCACGCCATCAGTTTAGAGAGAGTATTGTAGTATGCGGGCGGGTCGTGTTTTAACCCCCATTGTGAGTATTGTATTAGCCAGTGTTAGTGTAATCATTAGTATATATGCTGTGTGTGTGAGAGTTAACTACCAATATATTATGTTTTGGTAGTTTTGCTTGCCCAAGCCAGGTGTTTATTACATTCTACGCAACGCCAAGCACCTGCGTGAACTGAACCAGGTTTACACTTGGTTTTAATAACCTTGTGTCCTAATGCCCTGTGTTCACGCACTGGTAACGGATCCATTTTAGGTGCGGCAATTGGGGCATATTCTTTGCGCCAAGGCTCACTTTCGTAACCACCGTTTGGTCTGTTGTAGTTCATTCTACTCATACAGGATCATTCCAATAGTCATGTTCATTTTGTCTTGGTATCATAGAGCCCCAATGTAACTGTTCAAAGTATTCTGTTTCAGTTACAATGTCAACTGTTACACCTGCCAATTTGTAAAGCAGGACCACTTCTTCTGCGTCCTCTAAGGTAGCGCAGGCATTGTCTAGCACGTAGTACATCAGTTCCACATGCTTTCTGAAAACTCTATAACAGGAGTGCCGGCAATGCCATTCATGCCAATACTAATCTGTTGGATCCACTCAATGTTGTCTCGGGTAAAGTCTTCTTGGTAACGTCCTGTTTTTGCGTTGGGTCTAAACAATTGGTTGTTTAAGATACCAGCAATGTAACTGGTTACAGAATTGTCACGCCCACGTGCCATTTTAGGTAGCACACTTTGAGCCTCAAAGAAACCACCCAGGTCCTCCTTGGGATTACGCACACCTTCATTTAGGTGGGCCAGCCATTGTATGAGATAACCAAGTATCTCATTCTTTTGGTCACGGTCCAGTTCTACATAGGTAGTTCCAGCACGGACATCTTTGGTTGTGTATTTTACTTTCATTGCATTTCCTATACCAAGTTGATCTTAACTTGTATTGTATATACCTTTTTGGTAGAAGTCAACGGCGGATATAGCCAAAAAATCGCAGTTTTGATTGACACACGCTGGTGTTGCGAGTATAATTAGTATATACGTTACCTGCAATGGGCTAGCGTTAGAACTACATCACAATGTGTTTTTTATAGCCATTTGAGACACCGCTTGGTAGTTTGGTATCTGTAGTCTGGACTTCCTGATCAGTTGTTTACCGTGGGTTTTAGTAAGGCATTTCCCACAAAAGGACTCTTTTATTCGCTTATGGTTCTACCCACACTCATCATAACTACTGTAAAGTCACTAGTATCAAACTTTTGATTCAACCGTTCAGCGAGGTTAAAAGCATGGGCAGACGAAGGAAAACTGGTCTTGGCATATTTGGGCCCAGGGTAATCCACTTCAATGTTGGCCTGCGTTTTGATCTTGATAGGTCTTCCTTGATAGCACACAGCGAAAATAGCATCCGCTTCACATACCTGATAGGCACGCATGTCGTTGCTTATGTGTTCAAGAAGAACAGTGGGCTTAGGTCGTGACATTGTATAACCTCTTGCGACCTATTTGTAAAGTTATCTGTTCTTTCTTGGCAATGCTTTGAACAGTGGCTGGGGTAATGTTGTGCCTGGCACCAATTTCAATAGACGTAAAGATGCCACACCTTAGGTCACTTAGGACCTCATCTCGGTCATACTTTTTCCTGTATCGCTTTTTACCATCAACAATTTCAGTAACACCTGAAGCATTTGGTGGCCGTACTTTGTTGCCAGTTTCATCTCTTACAGGTGGTTCCCAGTTGTAGGTAAAAGTTTGTGCATGACTCTTGAGCCAGGCAACAGCACCTGATGCACGTGCCAATTCAATCCAGCGCATGGAATCCACAGTTGACACTATCAGCATACGCCAGTTGGCATCACGATAACTCATGCCCCAAGGTTCATTCAACAAGTGTTCAAACGGAACATCTAGAGGCATAATCACTGCGGCTCTAATGTGCTCTGTTGAAACTGTGTCACACACAAACTTGTACTCCTCAGCACCCACAGCGGCTCGCAATATGCTTTGCGGTGTGGGGTAAGGGATTGTATAAGTTCTACCAGGTCCTTTATAG
>TARA_R110002126_G_scaffold33382_20_pt1 | contig 10632 bp, 7 predicted proteins | sample TARA_R110002126 | Tara Oceans TARA_R110002126 (sample SAMEA4397536) | marine metagenome | biome: Polar Biome; feature: [DCM] deep chlorophyll maximum layer (ENVO:01000326); material: water (ENVO:00002006), including particulate matter (ENVO:01000060) such as... | depth 30 m
ATCCTGGTACTGGGTGCAGTGGCATTTGCGATTGGTACTGCCACAGGTGTTTTGATGGCGAAGCTGATGGCCAAATTGTCAAAAGAGCCAATTAACCCGCTAATCGGCGCGGCAGGCGTCTCTGCAGTGCCCATGGCGGCCAGGGTGGTTAACAAAGTGGGGCTGCAGGCCAATCCGCATAATTTCTTACTTATGCATGCGATGGGCCCCAATGTTGCCGGTGTTATTGGCTCAGCGGTGGCCGCAGGTATATTGCTGGCGCTGGTAGGTTAACCGCACCTTACGGCAGATAAGGCACGCCCAGAACACAGGCCTTACTGGCACCGGTAACCTCAGGCAGGTTACCGGTCACATTATGTTGATAAGCCCACGCCAGCCAGGCAAAAGCCATGGCTTCTACCCAGTCTGCGTTTACGCCAAGCTCGTTGGTATTGCTTACGGTACAGTGCGGCATAAGTAATGCTAAATCCGCCATTAATACCGGGTTATGAACACCGCCACCGCAAACATACAATTGTTCTAACTTGCTGTTGCTCAGAAAGCCGGTGATGGTCTGCGCCGTCAAACGGCAGAGGGTGCGTTGCACATCTGCCGCTTTATAGTGTTCAGGCTGAAATTGCTGCAGCCAATGCAGATTAAAATATTCACGACCGGTACTTTTGGGTGGCAGTTTTGCGAAATAGGGATCGGCGAGCATTTGAGCCAGTAACTCCGGCAACACCTGTCCCTGATGGCTAAACCAGCCGTTGTCATCATAAGGAAGGTTATGGCACTGCATTATCCAGTTATCCAGCAACGCATTGCCAGGGCCGGTATCAAAACCCGTAACCGGTGCATCGTGGGCAAGCAACGTAACATTGGCAATACCGCCGATGTTTACAATCGCCCTGTGCTGGCTTGGCTGCTGAAAAACGGCCTGATGGAATGCCGGTACCAAAGGGGCACCCTGGCCACCGTAAGCAATATCTTTGCGTCGAAAGTCTGCAATTACCGGGATCTGACAAAGCATTGCCAGCTTGTGCATATCACCAATCTGGTAACTGAATGGTGTGGGACCATCGGGTCGGTGCCTGATAGTCTGGCCATGACAACCAACCGCCGCTACCGCTGCGGCCGTTATACCCGCTTGTTGCAGTAGCACCTTGATACCTGCAGCGTAACACTCAGCCAGATGTTGTTCGGTCGGACCCAGTAATTCAATTTCATTAGCACCGGGTTGGCAAAGTTGCTGTAATTGCTGTTTCAACGCGGCCGGGAAAGGCTGGAGCAGACTACTGACCAGTTGCAGCTGCGGTGTAAAGCGGGTGAGCACCAAATCTATGCCATCAAGGCTGGTGCCCGACATAATACCGATATAGTACATTTTGTCGCTACCTTACGGCGCTACCTTAGCTAACAGCACCCGCTCTTTGGTTTGTAATTCGGCCAATACCGGTGCAGCATTAGCGATAAATAATTCCCGATCAGCCCCTTGTAAGGGTGTCGCTTGCGGTAATTTCACGGTGCGCGGGTTACGATGTACACCATTAAGCAAAAACTCATAATGCAAGTGGGCACCGGTTACCCGACCTGTGGCACCCAGCCGGCCAATGGTATCGCTTTGTTTAACCCGTTGGCCTGTTTTGACATTGCGGCGGGATAAATGCAGATATTTGGTCACAATATTATTGGCATGCTGAATAAAAACGTAATTGCCATTCAGGTTGTTGTAACCTGAATGGGTAACCCTGCCATCACCCGCTGCCATAATAGGCGTACCAACCGGTGCGACATAATCTACGCCGTTATGCGCCCGAACTTTACCCAGCACCGGGTGCAGTCTGTTTGGGTTAAAATTAGAGCTGACATACTGGAAGCTTACCGGGGCCCGCAAAAAAGCCTGGCGCATACTGGCACCGTCGGGTTTGTAATAGTTGCCATCGCTGTGACGAACTGCCTGAATAACCTGGCCCTGATTCTGAAATTGAGCGGCGATAATGGTGCCATAGCCGACAAAATCACCGTCAACATAATTGGTCTGGTACAGCACACTAAAGCTATCGCCAGCTCTGATGTCCAGACCAAAGTCTATATCCCAGCCAAAAATGCCGGCCAGATTCATAATTTGGGCATCAGATAAACCGGCCTCTATGCCGGCATTCCAGAAACTGTTTTTAATCTCTGCGCTGGCAAATTGCTGCCGGTGTTCAACCTGCTTCTCCAACTCTTCAGCTTCAAATTGTCCTGTTGCATTGCGGCTGACTTTCAAGGTTTTCAGTTTATTGATGGCGTAGCGCAACTCACTGAGTTCGCCTTGTTCATTTAAACCGAACTCCAGCGTTTCGCCCGGGAAAAGTTTGGTCAGGGTTTTGGTGCTGTCGCCTAACGCCAGCACGGCCAGCATGGTTTGCTGGCTAAGATTGGCTTTACGAAATAAATTGGATAACACATCACCACGTTGCACTTGCAGCGTTGTCCACTGCAAATGATCTTCGGCCAGATCGTCAGGCAGTGTTTCGCTTGTTTCAGCAGCTGCCTGCTCAGTATTGGGTTGTACGGTAGTGGGAATGTCGAGACTGTAACGCTTACCAATTTGCAGGGTGTTACTGTCACTGCTTTTAGATGCTGATGCTTGTTCTGACGGTAGTAGCAAAATAATGGCTAAACATACCGATACAGCAAGGATCAGCGCACGGTGTTGAGAAGGAATTTTTGCTACCAGTTGCCGCATAAGACCCGTTTTCTGTTGAAAATGCACAAAAACCGAGCATAAACGTTTTTTTTCCAAGATACCAGAGTTTTGTGCGTTTCCCCTGGCTGGAACATGCTATAGAATGGCTGTTGTTTAAGCAAAATTGTACTAAGTCAGGAGTAGAAAATGGCCGATTGGGCACAGGCATTAGCTGAATTAAAACGCGGCTGCGAGGAGATCTTGCTGGAAGAAGAGCTAATTGCCAAGTTAAAGACTGGCAAGCCTTTAAAAGTAAAGGCCGGCTTTGATCCGACTGCGCCTGATTTGCACTTAGGCCATACTGTGCTTATCAATAAGTTACGGACGTTTCAGCAGCTTGGGCATGAGGTTATTTTTCTGATAGGCGATTTTACCGGCCTGATAGGCGATCCCAGTGGCAAAAATGTCACCCGCAAACCGCTAAGCAGAGAAGATGTGCTGGCCAACGCTGAAACCTATAAAGAGCAGGTGTTTAAAATCCTGGACCCGTTGAAAACCCGGGTGGCGTTTAATTCCGAGTGGATGGGCGAGCTGGGCGCAGCGGGCATGATTAAACTGGCCTCACGCCAGACGGTTGCCCGGATGCTGGAACGGGATGATTTTAAAAAACGGTTTGCTAATAATCAGTCAATCGCCATTCACGAGTTTTTATACCCGTTGGTGCAGGGCTGGGATTCCGTTGCCCTGGAAGCCGATATAGAAATGGGTGGTACTGATCAGCGCTTTAATTTATTGATGGGCCGCGAACTGCAAAAAGATGAAGGCCAACGGCCGCAAACCGTGATGATGGTGCCGCTGCTTGAAGGGTTAGACGGCGTGCAGAAAATGTCTAAATCACTGGGTAACTATGTCGGTATTACCGATGCGCCAACTGAAATGTTTGGCAAGATCATGTCAATTTCAGATGAATTAATGTGGCGCTACTACGACTTACTCAGCTTCAGACCACTGGCTGAAATTGCAGAATTAAAGCAGCAGATGGCAGATGGGGCTAACCCGCGCGATATTAAGATAAGTCTGGCAAAAGAAATAATCGCCCGCTTCCACGACGATGCCTCAGCAGAGGCTGCACATCAGGATTTTATTCAGCGGTTCAGTAAAAATGCCTTGCCGGACGATATCCCAGCGCTCACGCTCAGTTGTGACGGCAGTGCCATGCCTATCGCTAATCTGTTAAAGGAAGCCGGGTTAGTTGCCAGTACCTCAGAGGCGCTGCGGATGATTAAACAAGGTGCGGTAAAGTTAAATGGCGACAGCAAAATTGATGATAGCAAGCTTGAGGTTGCAAAAGGCAGCACGGCAATTTATCAGGTCGGAAAACGCAAATTTGCTAAAGTTACCCTGAGTTAAGCCAGGTTTACTGCTCACTATAAATATCTTCAAGGCCGCAAACGCGGCCTTTGAATTAACTGCTATTTTCCTTGTATTTTCTCATCCTCGCCCCGATGCACTACACTTAGACAACAAATAATAGCCGAGGAATGTTATGAGCCAGAATAATCCGTACGCCTATACGCTGAAGGTTGCTGAACACGATTACCAGATGTTCAGTTTGGCCAAGGCCGCCACCAAACACGGGACTATTGACCGTCTGCCGTTTTCGTTAAAGGTGTTGCTGGAAAACTTACTGCGTAATCTTGATGCTGATACCGTAACTGAACAAGATATTCAGGCATTGGTAGACTGGCAGAAACATGGCCATGCTGATCGGGAAATTGCTTTCAGACCCGCCCGGGTACTTATGCAGGATTTTACCGGGGTGCCGGCGGTAGTCGATTTGGCTGCCATGAGAGCGGCTGTGGCAGAGTTGGGTGAAGACCCACAGAAAATAAACCCCCTGTCGCCGGTTGATCTGGTAATTGATCACTCAGTGATGGTCGATCATTTCGCAACAGATGACGCCTTCAAACAAAACGTGGCCATTGAAATGGAACGTAATTTTGAGCGTTACACATTTTTACGCTGGGGCCAGCAGGCCTTTGCTAACTTTAAGGTCGTGCCGCCCGGAACCGGTATTTGCCATCAGGTAAATCTGGAGTATCTGGGCCAGAGTGTCTGGGCAAAAGAAACTGATCAGGGCACACAAGCCTATCCGGATACACTGGTTGGGACCGACTCACATACCACTATGATTAACGCTCTGGGGGTATTAGGCTGGGGTGTTGGTGGCATTGAAGCTGAAGCCGCAATGCTCGGCCAGCCAGTATCAATGCTTATTCCTGAAGTGGTGGGGCTGGAGTTTACCGGCAAACTGGCTGCTGGCATCACGGCAACTGATTTAGTGTTAACCGTTACCGAATTGCTGCGTAAACACGGTGTTGTCGGTAAGTTCGTCGAGTTCTTTGGTGACGGCCTGGATCATTTGAGCCTGGCAGATCGGGCAACCATTGCCAACATGGCGCCGGAGTATGGTGCAACCTGTGGCTTTTTTCCGGTAGACCAGATAACCCTCGATTACATGGCATTAACCGGGCGCGACGAAAAGGTTATCGCCCGGGTAAAAGCGTATTGTCAGGCGCAGGGACTGTGGCGTAAGCCCGGCCACAAAGCAATATATACCGACGTATTACACCTCGATTTAAGCAAAGTAGTACCTTCGCTGGCCGGTCCGAAACGGCCTCAGGACAAAGTCAGTTTACCGGCTCTGAAGCAACATTGTGATGATATTCTGGCGCTACAGCTAAAGGCCGCCGAAGAACGCAAAGCCGCGATGGATGACGAAGGTGGTGCGCAACCCCAGCCAGAAGATGATGGTCATTTTGAGCTGGATGGGCAGAAAATGAAGCTGGACCATCATGCGGTTGTCATCGCTGCTATTACCTCTTGCACCAATACCTCTAACCCCAGTGTACTCATGGCGGCTGGCTTGCTGGCAAAAAATGCTCTGGAAAAAGGTTTAGATCGCAAACCCTGGGTAAAAAGCTCGTTGGCCCCGGGTTCAAAAGTGGTGACAAGGTATCTTGAAAAAGCCGGCCTGATGACCTCGCTGGAGCAATTGGGTTTTAACCTGGTGGGTTATGGCTGTACGACCTGTATTGGTAACTCCGGGCCGCTGGCCAAAGAATTAGAACAGGCGATAACCGACAATAAGCTGAATGTGTCAGCAGTGTTGTCAGGTAACCGTAATTTTGAAGGTCGGATCCATCCGTTTATTCAATCTAACTGGTTAGCGTCACCTCCGCTGGTTGTAGCGTTTGCGCTGGCGGGAACCGTGAATATCAATTTAAGTGAAGAGCCGATTGGCAACGATAAAGACGGCAAACCTGTGTACCTGAAAGATATATGGCCCAGTAACCAGGAGATTGCCGACGAAGTTGCTAAAGTCCAGAGCGATATGTTTAAAAGTGAATATGCAGATGTGTTCAGTGGTGATGCAACGTGGCAGGATATTGAGGTACCAAAAGATAAAACCTATACCTGGCCAGAGTCGAGCTATATTCGCCAGCCCAGCTTTTTTCAGGGCATGGGCCGTGAGCCAGAGCCGGTAAAGGACATCAGCGAAGCACGGGTACTGGCGTTGCTGGGCGACTCGGTGACAACCGACCATATCTCGCCCGCCGGCAGCATTAAAGCCAGCAGCCCTGCAGGGCGTTATCTGCAGGAGCTTGGCATCAGCAAGGCCGACTTCAATTCTTACGGCTCACGGCGCGGTAACCACGAAGTTATGGTGCGGGGCACTTTTGCCAATGTCAGAATTCGCAATGAAATGGTACCCGGTACAGAAGGTGGTGTGACGCTGCATCAGCCATCGGCCGAGCAAATGGATATCTATGATGCGGCAGAACGTTATCGGCAGCAGAAAACGCCGTTAGTTGTGGTTGCCGGAAAGGAATACGGCACGGGTTCGTCACGGGACTGGGCGGCTAAAGGCACACTGTTGTTGGGTGTTAGAGCGGTTCTGGCGGAATCTTACGAGCGGATCCACCGTTCAAATTTGATTGGCATGGGCGTATTGCCATTGCAGTTTCTTGCCGGTGTTGATCGTAAGCACTTGCAGTTAACCGGTGCGGAAACGTTCAGTATCAGCGGCCTGAACAGTTTAAAACCGAAACAGAAAGTGCAGGTACTGATTACCTATCCGGATGGCGATCAGCAAAAAATTGACATGCTGTGCCGGATAGATACCGGTAATGAGCTGGCTTACTATCAGCATGGCGGTATATTGCATTACGTATTACGCAGGATGATCGGTTCAGCCTAGACACCTTGTAAAATCGCGTTCCACAATAAAAAGCTGACATTTCGTCAGCTTTTTATTTAATGGTCGAGGCTGTTTTTGCATGTTGGCGGCACTGAATAACCGCGTTATTGAACCGTGACAGATTAGCATCTGCAAATTCAGGAGACAGATAAAAACCTGCATCGCGGGTGTAGTAGTTGTAAAGTTGCAAATTATATTCTGTTGCCTCAGCCAGCATGTCAGACTGAAACTGCTCTGCCAGCGGTTGCGGCACTGCCAGCATATCTACCCTGTCCATTTTAAGCAGCGGAAGTAGCTGCTGATAGTCATAGACCTGGTGAATATGCTGGTATCCATTACTTTGCAGATAATGAAGTTGCGGCGAGCCCCGCTTGACACCAATAGCCCGGTTTTTTGCCTGTCCATTCTCTAAATAATCTGCTTGTAGTTCACCGGCTTTGAAAACGAAGTAGTCGTCGTCTTTTGTTAACCAGGTACTGGCCTGCAAGTAGCGGTCACGTTCGCTGGTGTACCCCATCGGATAAATCAAATCCAGTTCATTTTCACGGGTTAATTTCAGCAATCTGTCGGTCGGTAAGCTCTGCCATTTAATCTGTACGTTCAGTTCAGATTCCATGCAGGAAATAATTTGCGCATGCCCATAAACGGCTTCCAGTTGAACTCTGTCGCCAACCAGGGTTATGCCAGGAAACGATTGGACGATACCGCCATGCAAAGTCTGTGGCGAGGCAATGTTAGCTTCAGCGGCCAACAGTAGGCTACTGAATAGGGTCACGTGAATTAGTTTTGTGAAAATGTAAGCCATAAATATAACGTTAGCCTGACAACATGTTTAATACAACAACGCGCTGTATTATTGATTGAAAATCCGCCAATGTCAGCAGTCAGACCAAAAAACCCCGGTGTCCGGACCGGGGCGGTAAGGGTATTGTTAAAAGGTCAGGTTTAGCCGGTAGCCCGATGGTGCTGCATCGTCTTGTTCGGCGCTAAGCAAATAGCGTTTGCCTGCTTGCAGCATAAGACTGTCTGTTTTATCTAACAGGGTAGTGCTGCCATTTTCAGCAACGTGTACCAACGCGATAGCGAAATAATCTTTTGGCAAATTCAGATTTTGTTGCGTTTTAAACGCCAGATTCTTAACAGAATGTCTTGCTGTCGCGATGGTTTCGTCCTGGCGCAGAAAATAGAAGTGAAGCTTGTCAAAGTCTGCTATCAGATTAGCGACAATAACATCATTAGATTGCAATTGCGGTTTGTCACTCTCTTTAACCGTCAGGGCTTCCAAAGCATTGTTCTCGTTTTGGTATAGCATTACCAGCTGGCTTTCACCTGCATTGGTGCTAAGTAATGCGCTGTTAAGAAGCAGTGCATCAGTGTTATCGCGCACAGACAGACTGTAGTCACCTTTGCTCAGGGGGCGGTAATCACCGAGGGTATCCGCTGGCAGGCTAGCGGCTGTGTTGTTGTCTAGCGTGATATTAAGTGGTTGCTGCAAACTGTTGTAAACGCGAAATTGAGCTTGCGCATCATGATGTGTATAACGCCCGACACTGTTAGAGTTAAGAATGACATCGACCGCCAGCTGATCGGCGATAGGGCCAAATTGATCACGTACGACCAGTACATAGGTGTTTTCATAGGCAAAGTCGAGATTTTTGCTGACAAACAATGGTTGATCAGCGCCTGGTTTTGCCAGGTATAAATTATATTTTCCGGTCTCGTTCCGGCTGGCTTCGTTGCTTATCTCATGCAGTGTAATCGTATCCAGCAAGCTGGCGTCGGCAAATGTTTCCGTGGCAGCACTCAGGTAAATATCCAGTTCGGGCTCGCTGACAGCCAGGTTGCTCAGATATAAATCAAATTCATCTTCAAACTCAGGCTCCCGGGCAAAGCTCAGGCTCAGATAGTCAAACTGATCAGCCTCGCTGGTAAAAATAAACAGATGTTTCTGATCCTGACTCAAATCAATGTCAGCCGACAGCAGCGGACTACTGGCTCCACTTTCAGTTAACGTCAGGGTATATGAGGCGGTATCAAGGGTAACGACGTTGCTGGCGTCAGCAAAGCGGGCGCTGCCAACATTGTTGTCGTCTAGTTTTACGGCAGGATTGGCGCTGGCGGCTGCGCCATTATAAAACTGGACATAGCTTTTGCTTTGTTCGGGATCGTCACTACTGCCACCACAGGCGGTAAGACTCAGTGCAGCGCCGACTAGCAGACTGCGGAGAATATTTCGATGATTTAAAAAGTTAGATGTCATTGGCGCTGTTTTCATATCAGATTCCATGCTGGTGAAGTAAACCGGCACAGCCTAAGCAAATCACAGCGGGATAGCTATGCAGCTTTACTAAAGAAAACAGTTGTTTACGCTTAGTTACAGTTCACAGCAAGCTGTTACAACATTGCCAGATAACCCGCCTGATAATCAGGGTAGTGCCAGTTAAAGCCAGTGTGTTGTAAGCGGCGGGCACTCACTCTTTTACTTCCGTTGTTGCGTTGCTGGATCGTTGCAGGAGTGATGTGCAGCTGCTGCTGTATAAAATTGATAACCTCAGTATAGGGTGCCGGTTGTAAGTCAGTCAGATTGTAAGCAGTAGCGACAGGGAGGTGCTGCTGGCGCCGCTGAACCAGGTGGACAATAGCCCTGGCACAATCTGACATTGCGATTCGGTTGGTATAAACCGGTTTATTTTCAACAAAATGCACGGCTTTTTTGGCGGTTTCAATCATCATGTTGCGGCCCGGGCCATACAAACCGGCCGGGCGCAGTACGGTGCAGGCGTAACCGCTGTTAAACCAGAAATCTTCAGCGACCACCAGTACTTTTGCGGTTTGAGCGTCGGGTTGTCGCGGGCTGTCTTCGGTAACCCATTCACCGTGTTGCTGACCATATACACTGGTAGAGGACACAACCCAGACATGTGGTGGCTGAGCTTGTTGCTGTAACCACGCTACTGCGCGCTCGCCAAGTGTAAGGTAGGCCTGGCGATAGGCGGTTTCGTTGCGGGCATCGGGCGAGACACAGAGTATCAGGTCGGTAAAGGTGCCTGTTATCACTGGCCAGGGCAGTGTGGCATCGTGTTGAATAAGCCTGACACTTTGCGGGCATTGTGTACTGCGACGCATGGCAGTAACGGCATGGCCGGCCTGCCTGGCGCCCGCTGCAATCCTGCCACCCAAATCACCCAGGCCGACTAGTAATATCTCTGCCATTTACTCTTCTGCCGCAGGGGTTTGGGGGGCCGGTGGCCAGCCCGATTTAATGTGTAAATCGCGCTGAGGATAAGGAATAGTGATCTTGTTTTGTTTAAAAGCCCGCCAGATTGCCAGATTAATCGCCGAGCGAATTTCACCGGTACCTTTTTCCATATCGGCAATCCACACTCTGAGTTGTAACTCAATACCACTATCAGCAAACTCCATCAGTCGCACTGTCGGTGGTGGCTCGGTCAGAATTCGTGGCGACACATTGGCACAGTCCATCATTAACGCTAATGCCTGTTCAGGATCATCGTCATAACTGATTTGTACTTTGATAATCATCCGCACATTGGTATCGGCATAGCTCCAGTTAATCACTTCAGAGGTGATCAGGTTTTCATTGGGAATTAAGGTATCAACACCTTCACGGTTGCGCACGACCACATAACGGGCATTTAATTGTTCTACCCAGCCAAACTTGTCGCCAACGGTAATAATATCGCCGGGTTTAATTGACCGA
>TARA_R110002126_G_scaffold151286_1_pt1 | contig 10627 bp, 11 predicted proteins | sample TARA_R110002126 | Tara Oceans TARA_R110002126 (sample SAMEA4397536) | marine metagenome | biome: Polar Biome; feature: [DCM] deep chlorophyll maximum layer (ENVO:01000326); material: water (ENVO:00002006), including particulate matter (ENVO:01000060) such as... | depth 30 m
GATCGAGCAGGAAGGCACCTATCCGCTGCCCGAAGCCCAGCTCGACCGCTTCCTGCTACGCGTCGATATCCCTTATCCGACCCGCGACGCCGAACGTCAGGTTTTGCTCGCCACCACCGGTGCCGCGAGCGCCGATGCGGTAAAAGTCCTCGACGCTGCCGAGATCATCAAGCTTCAGGCCCTGGTTCGCGCCCTGCCGGTCGGCGAAAAAGTACTCGACGCCATTCTCGACCTGCTGCGCCTGGCACGTCCGGAAGAGACCGATGTCGATGCCGTGCGCACAGGCGTGTCCTGGGGCCCGGGCCCGCGTGCCGGTCAGGCCCTGATGCTGGCCTGCCGGGCCCGCGCCCTGCTTCAAGGCCGTCTGGCGCCATCGACCGAGGATGTCGCGGCATTGGCCGAACCGGTCCTGAAACACCGTATGGCGCTGTCCTTTGCGGCACGGGCCGACGGACATACGCTGGAAGGCCTGATCAAATCCCTCGCCGAGCGGGCGGCCTGATCCCATGAGCGACGGCGTCGATCGCCAATCAGAAACGCGCGTCGTCCAGCTTCGCCACCAGGGCGAAGCGGCGGCTGCGACCCTGCCGGCCCTGATGGCCGAAGCGACGCGCATTGCCGCGACGGTCGCCCAGGGTGTGCATGGCCGGCGCCGCGCCGGCGTCGGCGAGAGTTTCTGGCAATACCGGCATCACCGCCCCGAAGACGGGCGCGCCGCCGTCGACTGGCGCCAGTCGGCGCGCAGCGACCAGCTCTTTGTGCGTCAAAATGAATGGGAAGCCGCCAATACCGTCTGGCTGTGGCGCGATGGCTCGGCGTCGATGCGTTTCTCCTCATCCAGGGACCATGCCAGCAAGCTCGATCGCGCCGCCGTCTGCCAGATCGCCATGGCGGCACTGCTCACCCAGGGCGGCGAGCGCGTCGCCGTGCTCGGCGAATCGGCGATTGCCCGCACCGGCGCGCTCGGGCTCGAACGTACATCCCGCCGCCTGGCTCTCGGTCCCGGCGATATGACGGCCGTCGAAGCGCCGAATATAGGCCGTTTCGGGCGTGTCGTGCTGGCCAGCGATTTCCTTGATCCGCCCGAAACCTGGGCCGCGCGCCTGTCACGCTTCTCAGCCATGGAGGCGGAAGGCGTCTTGTTGCGCATTGTCGATCCGGCCGAGGAAGATTTCCCCTATACCGGCCGCACGCGGTTCGAAAATCCGGCTGGCGGCGAAGGCCTGTTGTTTGGCCGCGCTGAAGAAGCGCGTTCCACCTATCGCCAGCGCTGGGCCGAGCATGGCGAGGCGCTGGCTGCCCTGGCGCGCCAGTTCGGCTGGTCGCTTGTCACCCACCGCACCGACCGCACCGCTACAAGTGCCGTGCTGGCGCTCTACCGAGCCCTGGCGAGGGACGCCTGATGTTTGCGCTCGGCCCCCTCTCCTTCGGCGCACCACTGGCCCTGATCGGCCTGCTGAGCCTGCCCATATTATGGCTGTTGCTGCGCGCGACGCCGCCCGCGCCCCGGCGCGCCATCTTCCCGCCCCTGCGCCTCTTGTTCGGCGCACCGGACGATGCCGAAACACCGCAACATGCCCCCTGGTGGCTGATCCTCTTCCGGCTGCTGATCGCGGCCCTGATCATTCTCGGCCTGTCCCGCCCGGTCTGGACGCCGCCAGCTGTGGTCGACGAAACCCGCCCCGAATTGATCGTGATCGATAATGGCTGGGCCGGCGCCGCGAACTGGGAGGACACAAGTCGCGAGGCCGTCCGCCTGCTCGACGAGGCTGAACGCGACGGACGGCTTGCCGCCCTGCTGCTTACCGCCAATAGCGGCGATGCGGCTGCACCGCTCCGGCTTGACCGTCCCGATGCCGCTCGCCGTCTGCTGGCCACGGCCAGCCCGATGGCCTGGGGCACCGACCGGGACAATGCCGCCAGCCGCGTTGCTGCCGCCCGCAGTGATGGCGCCCTGGCCGATGCGATGGCTGTGACTTGGCTCAGCGACGGCATGGACAGTGAGGGCAGCCGCACACTGGCCCGCGCCCTCTCAAGCCTGGGTGATGTGCGCATCATCGAGCCCGATAATGGCCGCGCCGCCCTGGCCATGGCGCCGCCGGAACCGACCGCCTCGGGCCTGGCGATCGAATTGCGCCGCGTCGCGACCAGTCTGCCGCGCACGGCCGCGATCACGGCACTGGGCAATGATGGACGCGCCATTGCCCGCACCGATCTGAGCTTCGACTCCGATCGCGGCATTGCCCGCTCGGAACTGAGCCTGCCGCTCGATCTGCGCAACCGGATCGCCAGTCTGCGTGTCGAAGGGCCGGGCTCAGCCGGTGCCGTCCGCCTGATGGGCGATCAATGGCGCCGTCCGCGCATTGGCCTGATCGACGCGCCACGTGAGGACGGCCAGCCGCTGCTCTCCGACCTGCATTATGTCGAAAGCGCCATCGCGCCCTTCTCGCAACCCGTCCGCGGCACACTCGACGAATTGCTCGAAACTGAATCGGCCGCTCTCGTCATGGTCGATGATGCCCGCACCGACGATGCGCGGATCGGTGAATTCGTCGCCAATGGTGGCTTGTTGATCCGCTTCGCCGGGCCACGGCTGGCGGCGCGCAGCGATAGTCTCTTGCCGGTCGACCTGCGGATTGGCGGACGTCTCCTCGGCGGTGCGCTGAACTGGGAAGAACCCCAGCGCATCGCCCGTTTCGGTGATGATTCCCCCTTCGCCGGCCTGCCATCGGATGCGACCGCCACAGTCGGCCGCCAGGTACTCGCCCAGCCGGGCAGTGCAACACCGGACCGGGTCTGGGCCCGGCTCGAGGACGGCACCCCGCTGGTCACCGCCGTGCGGCGCGGCCGCGGCTGGATCGTGCTCTTCCATGTCACCGCCGGTCCCGACTGGTCGGATCTGCCGCTGTCGGGCCTGTATCCCCGGATGTTGCAACGCATCCTTGGCCTCGCACAGGGCGGGGCTGCGACCGGTCCGGCCAATGGTGCCTGGGTGCTTGATCGCGCCCTTGATTCAAACGGGCAATTGACCACCGCGCCCAATAGCGCCCGTCCGATTGTCGCGGCCAGCTGGGAAAGCGCCTCTGCCAGCCCGATTTCGCCCCCCGGCCTTTACCGGCTCGGTTCGGCGACCGCGGCTCTGAACGTGATCAAGGCCGATACGGTAATCACGGGCCTGCCGCGCGATTTGCCGGGCGTCCAGTTTGCAGGGCTCGACGGACCACGCCCGCTCCGTTTCATCGCCGCCCTGCTCTCGCTCGCCCTGATCATGCTGGCGCTCGATGTCGTGCTCGCGCTGGCGCTTGCCGGCCGTTTGCCGCTGCGCCTGTTCGGGACGGCAGCGACAGCCTGGCTGATCGCCCTCGCCCTGCCACTCGCACCTCCGGCCGAGGCCCAGCCCACGACTACCCCGCCACCGCCCGTCAGTGATGACAGTTTCGCGCTGCAAGCGGCGCTGGATCTGCACTTCGCCTATGTCGTCACCGGCAATGCCGCGGTTGATGCCCGCAGCCTGGCTGGCCTGACCGGCCTCAGCGCGGAGACCGCCCGGCGCAGCGCCATCGAGCCGGCGCCGCCCATGGCGATCAATGTCGAGACCGATCCGCTGATCTTCTTCCCGATGATCTACTGGCCGGTGGCGCGCGATGCCCGCGCCCTGTCGCCGGAAGCCGCGGCACGGGTGAGCTCCTATCTGCAATCGGGCGGACTGATCGTATTCGACACGCAGGACGCCGATGTCGCCATGCTGCGCGCTGGCGCCCCGCATCCCGGATTGCTCACCATTCTCGACAGTATCGACCTGCCGCCGCTCGGCCCTGTGCCCAGTGATCATGTGCTGACCCGCTCCTTCTACCTGTTGCAGGACTTTCCCGGACGTTTCTCCGGCAGCCCGGTCTGGGTCGAAGCCAATCCTGACGGTGCGTCACGCGACGGCACGTCCGGCGTGATTATCGGTGCCAATGACTGGGCTTCGGCCTGGGGTGTCGATGCGGCGGGGCGGCCATCCTCCCCGGTCGAGGGCGGTGATCGCCAGCGCGAAATGGCGTTCCGCTTTGGTGTGAACATCGCGATGTATGCGCTGACCGGAAACTACAAGGCCGACCAGGTCCATGTCCCCGACATTCTCGAGAGGCTGGGCCAATGAATGCGACCGCGCTCGATTTCGCACCGCTCATCCCCTGGCCGCTTCTGGCCGGGCTGACCGGTTTGGCCCTGCTGGCGATCATCGCCGGAGCCTGGCTGAAGCTGGCCGGCTGGCTCTGGCGCAGTCTCGCGGTCGTCATCCTGGCGCTGGCGCTGGCCAACCCGTCTCTGGTCGAGGAAGAGCGCGATCCGCTGGCCGATATTGCCGTCCTGGTCACCGATCGCAGCGCCAGCATGGAGGTTGGCGAGCGCGCCGCGGCCGCCAATGCCATGGCCGCAGCGGTGAGGCTGCAGGCCGAAAGCGATCCCTTGCTCGAACTGGTGGAAGTCGAAGCCGGCACCAGCGCCGACGGCACTCTGCTGTTCGAAGCGCTCAATGGAGCCCTCGCCAGCGTGCCGCCGGACCGGTTGGCTGGGGTCATCCTGACCACGGACGGGCAGATCCACGATGCCCCCGCCGATCCGGCCGTGCTCAACATAAATGCCCCGGTGCACCAGGCCATGGCCGGCGATCGCAATGCCGGCGACCGCCGCCTGGTGATCGAGGAAGCGCCGCGATACGGGATTGTCGGCCAGACCGTCGCCTTCGTGCTGCGCGTCGAGGATGATGCCATGCAGGGCACGGCCATGGTGTCCTTCCGTTTTGAGGGCGGCGATCCGCAGACCCATCGCATCCCGATCGGCCGGTCCACCCGCGTTGAAGTGCCCGTCGAACGGCGTGGCCAGAATGTCATCGAGGCCGAGGTCGAGCCGGGTCCGCAGGAACTCTCCCTGATCAATAACCGCGCCGCGGTCTCGGTGAATGGCGTGCGTGACCGCCTGCGCGTTCTACTGGTCACTGGCGAGCCGCATAATGGGGCCCGCGCCTGGCGCAATCTGTTGAAATCCGACCCGTCCGTCGATCTGGTTCACTTCACCATCCTGCGCCCGCCGGACCGCCGCGACAGCACGCCGGTCGAGGAACTCGCCCTGATCGGTTTCCCGGTGCAGGAGTTGTTCGTCGAACGTCTGAGCGAATTCGATCTGGTGATTTTCGACCGCTATCGCCGCCGCAATATCATGCCGCCGATCTATTTCGACTATATCGCCCGCTATGTGGAAGATGGCGGCGCCCTGCTGGTGACCGCCGGACCGCCATTCGCCGGCGGACCCAGCCTGTACCGGACGCCGCTGGCCGCCGTATTGCCGGTGCGTCCGACCGGATACATCACCGATGGCGGTTTCACGCCGCAGACGACAGCGGCGGGCCTGCGCCACCCGGTCACGGCCGGGCTTGAAGGCGGCGGCGAGAATCCGACCTGGGGACGCTGGTTGCGGGAAATCCATGGCGTGTCGCTCGGTGGCGAAACCCTGTTGCAAGCCCCCGACGGCAATCCACTCCTTGTCGTCCAGCGTTCCGGCGAAGGCCGCGCGGCCATTGTCATGAGCGACCAGACCTGGCTTTGGGCACGCGGCTTTGAGGGCGGCGGCCCGTATGCGGAAATGTTCCGGCGAGTGTCCCACTGGCTGATGCGCGAGCCTGAGCTCGAGGAAGAAAGACTGACCGCCTACGCCAATGATGGCGAGCTGCACGCCAATCGTGTCACCCTCGCCGATACCGCCCCGCCACTACAGATCACCTGGCCCGATGGCGAACAGCAGATCGCCAGCATGACGCTGGATGCCGATGGCCGCTACTCCGCCGCGCTCCCGGCGGAGGGCTCCGGCCTTGTTCGCCTGCGCTCCGGCGATCTGACCACGGTTGCGGCACTCGGACCGCTCAATCCACTGGAATATGCCGATCTACGCCCGACCGGTGACCGGCTTGACGCCGTGCTCGATGCCAGTGGTGGCGGCTTGTTCGCCCTGGGCGAAGGCGCTGATGCCCGTTTGCCCGATCTGCGCCGCACACGGCTGGGTGCCGACCAGTCGGGGCGCGGTTGGCTCGGGCTGCAGCGCAATGAACGCTATATCGTGCGCGCCTCACAGGCTCGCCCGGTCCTGCCCGCACTGATCATCGCCCTGCTGATCGCCGCCTTCATGGGGCTGGGTTGGTGGCGTGAAGGTAAATAGGCCGAGCTGCGACGCCGCTCGATTAGTGCCGCCACGGAATAATTCAACATCTGACGCCCCCGTTTTTGCCGCCGCCCGCGAGTCCTATCTGTCGTTGCAACACAGACAGATGGAGATCGATCATGATCGAGAAACGCGCATTCGACAGTCTCGGCCGGTTCAGGAATGACTGGCTCAACGCCCGGCATCATTTCAGTTTCGGCGGCTATCACGACCCACAGCGAATGGGTTGGGGGGCCTTGCGGGTGTGGAATGATGACGAAATTGCCGCCGATGGCGGCTTCGCGCCGCATCCCCACGAGAACATGGAAATCATCACCTATGTCCGCGAGGGCGCGATCAGCCATCGCGACAATCTGGGCAATGCCGGCCGCACCATGGCGGGCGATGTCCAGGTCATGTCGGCCGGTTCCGGCATTCGCCACTCCGAATTCAACCAGGAAGCCGAAACCACATCGCTCTTCCAGATCTGGATCCTGCCGCGCGAAACCGGCGGCGAGCCCCGCTGGGAGACAGCGCGCTTTCCAACCGGTGAGCGCACCGGCCAGCTGGTCGTGCTGGCTTCGGGAGATCCGGAGCGCGATGGCGGCTTGATGATCCGCCAGGATGCCAGGGTATTCGGTGCCACGCTGGAGGCGGGTCAGTCGGTTAGCCACCGCCTGCAGCCGGGCCATCGGGCCTATCTGACGCTGGCCATTGGTAGTGGCAGCGTCAACGGGGTCGCACTCGACGCCCGCGATGGTGCAGCGATCCGCGATGAGGCGGTCGTCACGATCGAAGCGGCCAGTGCGCTCGAACTGGTTATGGTGGAAGTGCCGGAATAGTCCGGGGCATTCACCCTAATGCAAGGCTTGTGGGCGAAGGGTGGCAGGCTGTTAGCTGGAGACTGCCATGAGATACCTTCGCCCCATCCTGCTCCTCGCCCTGATCGCGCCCAGCCTGTCGGGTTGCCTGGTGATCGGCGCGACGGCCCTGGTCGCCGATGTCGCGATCGGAACGGCTGGCACAGCCGTCAAGACTGTCGGCGCTGTTGGCGGCGCTGCCGTCGATCTGGTCCTGCCCGACTCCGACAATGGTGACGACGATAACCGCTAGGCCCGGGCGTATCTGGGCGGATTTCAGCCCCCCTCACCGCCACGCCCCTAACAATCGGGCCCGCCAGCTGTTATATTGATTGCGAGGGGCACTGACCTGGTTTCATGGAGGCCTACATGTTGCGGCAAATGACGAAGACATTTTCCCTGGCGGCAGCGGCGACCCTGTCGTTGAGTGCCGGAGCGGCGCTCGCGGACGAGCCCGTTTCAATTGCACCGATCCAGATCGGCGACGCCCTGGCGGCCAGGGCCGATGAAATTGGTGAGCGGGAGTTTGATCGCCTGAAGGAAATCCTGCAGAGCGATCTGGAGCGGGAACTGGCCGGGCATCTCGGCGAGAATGGGTCCGTTCTACACGTCACAATTATCGATGCTGATCCAAACCGGCCGACCATGGCAGCCATGACCGCGAGGCCAGGACTGAGCATGGAGAGTTTCAGCCTTGGCGGGGCCAGCCTCGCAGCCGAACTGGTCTCATCATCCGGAGCCACGCTGCAGACCTATAGCTATGCCTGGCATTCGCACACCATCTCCAACGCGGCCTATGCCAGCACATGGAGTGATGCGCGCCGCACATTTGATCGTTTTGCCGCTGAGGTCGGCGCCAGTATCGATACCGGGATTTCGGACGGATCCTGACCGTCCCAACAGGTCCGGAACTTGCATCATGAGAGGCGCGCCGGCGATGGCGCGCCTTTTCTTTGGTGGACTCAAACGCTTCGGGGCGCGATGATCTAGCCAAAGCCGGTCTGGGGGGAAGCGGCATGTTAGTGACGAATATTATTTCTTTGATGGCATTGGCCCTGGTGTCAGACGCCGCCGATGCGCCATCACGTCAGACGATGACGCGGGAGATCGTGCGTTCCTGCGTCGCCCAGGTCGGCACACAATTGCAGGATCCGGTGCCATCCTGCGCCTGTACCGCCGGCTGGCTATCGGCCCAGCTGGACTATCGCGATTTCTATGTCGTCGGTCGCATCTATCGCTTCGCCAGTGACCCGGCCGGGATGGAAACCGAAGTGGCACGCCTGGTCCGCGATGGCGGTTATGCGGCTGCCGACATTTTGCGGGTCGCGCGCTTCCTGCAGGATTCAGAGACTGAGATGAGTGCCGCCTGCGGCTTCCTCGAACGCCAATAGCCCCCTCAGGGCGCGCCAATCCATTTATGTGTCTGCAGACTGAGCGTCCATTGCGGATGCGTGATGCAATACTCGAACGCCGCCTGGGCATTCTCCATCATCGCATCGCCATCCATCGGCTGTAGCGAAAACCGCTTGAAGTCCCAACCCAGATAATCGGCCGGATCGAGGCCGGGCTGGGGGAAGACCAGTTTCAACTCATGCCCGCTGCGTTGCACCACCGGTGCCTTGCCCTTGGGGCTGACCGTGATCCAGTCAATCCCGTCGGGCGCGGCAAGCGTGCCATTGGTCTCCACCGCGATATCAAAGCCGGCAGCGTGGAGCGCATCAATCAGACGCGCATCGAGCTGCAGCAGGGGTTCACCGCCCGTACAGACGACCAGGGGCCTGCCGCCTCCCGGCCAAAGAGCCGATACCGCGGCCACCAGATCATCCGGCGTCTCGAAACGGCCGCCGCCCGGGCCGTCCATGCCGATGAAGTCCGTGTCGCAAAAATTGCAGACGGCACTGGCTCGATCCTGCTCGCGACCGCTCCAGAGATTGCAGCCGGCAAAGCGCAGGAAAACCGCCGGACGGCCCGTCTGACCGCCCTCGCCCTGCACCGTCATGAAAATCTCTTTGACCGAATACTTCATGCCGCGCCCTCGCCATGCCATTGCTGCCAACCGGCAGCGCGCAATTCGCAAGCCGGGCATGCGCCGCAGCCATAGCCCCAGGCGTGGAGATCGCTGCGATCACCGCGATAGCAGGTATGGGTGCGGGTGCGGATAATCTCCACAAGCGTGTCACCGCCCAATTGGTGCGCCAGGCCCCAGCTCTGGGCCTTGTCGAGCCACATCAACGGCGTTTCGATGGTGATATCCGTCGCGAGCCCGAGGCTCAGCGTCGCCTGCATCGCGTCAATCGTGGTCCGGCGGCAATCGGGATAGCCGGAGAAATCCGTTTCGCACATGCCGCCCACCATCACGCCGTGTCCACGCCGATAGGCGAGCGCCGAGGCGACGGTCAGGAAAACCAGATTGCGCCCGGGGACGAAGGTGCTCGGCAGACCGTCAGCCTCCATCTTGATGGCCCGGTCGGCCGTCAGGGCGCTCTCGGCAATGGCGCCATAGCCAGATAGGTCGACGACATGATCCTCGCCGAGCCGTCCGGCCCAGCCGGGGAAAGCATCAACCATGGCCGTACGCACATCGAGCCGCGCCTGCATCTCGACATGATGGCGCTGGCCATAGTCAAAACCGACCGTCTCAACGCGATCAAAGCGGGACAATGCCCAGGCGAGACAGGTTGCGGAATCCTGGCCACCGGAGAAAAGTAGCAGGGCAGAGTTCGATGTCGGTCTGGTATCCATGGCCGTTCTATAATCGCGTGAGCAAGGGATGGCCATGAGCAAGTATCGCTGGATCTACACGACCTGGCCCGATGCCGGTCTCGCCGGGGCCGCCGGGCGCACCCTGGTGCAAGAGGGATTGTGCGCCTGCGTCAATATCCTGCCGGGGATGACCAGCGTCTATCGCTGGCAGGGCGCGGTCGAGACAGCGAATGAAGCCGTCATGATCCTCAAGACCAGCTCCGAGAAGGCACCGGCAGTGATCGACCGCCTGGTGGCGCTCCATCCCTATGACGAGCCTTGTGCGGTGGGACTGGATATTGATGCGGCGGCATCTGCACCGGGATTTCTAACCTGGATGGGCGCGGCGCTCAGCGCCGGCGCCTGAGCCGCGTCTCAGTTTTCAGGATCGTGGTCGATCACGGCCTCATGGGCCGATTCGTCAAAGCCGCGGCGGCGCCCAATGATCAGAACAGCCGAGAGAACCGCGCCCAGAATGATCGAGAACACGACCCCCAAACCCAGCGCGAACCAGCCATGGCTGCTCATGTGGATGGCGGGCAGATCACCCCAGCCCAGGACCAGGAATGCGGCGAGCGCGAGGATGACGACGACAACGACGGCGATCAGCGATTTATTCGAGGATTTAGCAGGCATGGGACCGATCCTTTGATGCGCCGCCAGTCTACGCCCATCATCTCCAAAGTCATCCCGATCCGGGCGACCGCGCGGAAATGCCACGGCCCCGCCGCTATCCGGGTTGACCGGTCCGCATCATTGGAGAGTTTTTGATTTTGAGGTTACCGGGCGCGCCGCGCCCGGTTGAAAAATATGGTAGCGGGAGGGAGACTTGAACTCCCGACCTCAAG